>Ga0163151_10003265_pt1 | contig 23576 bp, 26 predicted proteins | sample OliLakLV19MP5IB2_FD_145596 | JGI IMG/M metagenome (GOLD analysis project Ga0163151, IMG submission 145596) | Freshwater microbial mat bacterial communities from Lake Vanda, McMurdo Dry Valleys, Antarctica - Oligotrophic Lake LV.19.MP5.IB-2 | ecosystem: Environmental > Aquatic > Freshwater >...
AGGAAGCAACGGCCCAACTGGCCGACGAGATCTTTGAGCAACGCCAACGCACAAGATACTTCGCCTTCGCCGTCCTTCTGAAAGCGGATGCCCAGGGGAATCGGGAAGGGCGTACTGACCACAGCCACCGCGACGATTTTGTGATAGTACTGAATGTCAGTTCTCATCTCGCCGCGCACAGGCATCGCAGCAGCGGGCGAAGGAACTGCGGATTTCGATTCCGTCCACTGCCCCCACTCGCCAGCCCTCTGGACCATTCTGAACGCAACACTCCGTTTCGCTTCAGACGGCCGGCGATCTCGCAACCGAGCGCGAACACCTGTTCCGGCGCTTGTCTTTGGAGGGCGTAGCCGAATGGCGCTGGGCCAACGCGCCCCGCAACAGGCAGCCTCAATCTGGAGCAAGCTGGGCATCTGCATGGCCGCTCCCAGGAAGACGGCGTCGAATACCTTTTTCATGGATGCCGCGGAAACTGGCTGCCTTCGGCAGAGCTCTCACCAACTCAGAGAAGCCGAACACCTTATCGAGATAAGTTTCGAACCGGTGCCGGGACTAAGGTTAGCGGTTTTCCTTTTCTCTGAGAAGCCGCTTGAGATTGATGTCGCGGATGGCTGCGGCGGCGTCATCAAAGCGGCGGCGCATATCGGTTTTCTCCCGCACTTTCTCGACGAGTTCGGCCGGGATGTTGAAAGCTTTCGGTTTGCCGTCCACCAGCACGGAGATCTGGTATTGGGAATGGAGGATCTTGCCGTCGGCGCAATGACAGTTGGGCCGGCCACAGGAGTGTTTCCGTTCGACAAAGGAACCGGGCAGCATTGTCGCGGATGAGCCTGCCGCGCCGTACGAGGTCCGGGTCGGGGGGCTTTTTAATATGACACTACGCATCGTGTCAGAACAGGCCTGAGTCAAGTGCCTTGAAAACTTTGCAAGAATGCCGCAAGCCAGAGCTGGCATCAGAAACCCTGCAAACACAACCGTCTGAAGCTTGTGCTGCCCCTACCTTAAGGAATCACTGTCCGACCCTGGCCGTCAACGCAACTTTTCAGACACCACCCGAAGTGCGGACCGGGTCCTCCGCGCTAGGATGGCTATATTCATGAGAGTTCTCCTTCCGTTCTGGATGACGCGCAAAACGGAGATGGCGTCCGTTGCGTTTGCACTATTGCTGGCCGCGGCCTGTTTGCGCGCCCCACTACCGGACTTGCCTACCCTGCGGTTGGACAATTTTCAACCCACCATCCGCGCCGGGATTGAGAGTGCGTTTCAGGCGGCAAAACTGGCTCCGCGCGACAGCGCCGCTTGCGGGCGGTTGGGGATGGTTCTGCAGGCGCACCAGCAGTGGGGTGCGGCGGAAGCCTCTTACCGCCGGGCTCAGGCTTTGGATGAGGATAACTTCGCCTGGCCCTATTACCTCGGCGTGATTTATGCGGAGATGGGGAAACCAGCGGAGTCGCGCCAAGCGCTTGAGCGCGCGCTAAAGATAGATCCAAAGCACCTCCCGGCCCGCGTTGCATTGGCTAGCCGGCTGCTGGATGCGGGAGAATTGGAGGCCGCCGGGCGGGCCTATCAGGATCTGCTCGCCTCCGACGGCGGCAACGCCACTGCTCTATATGGGCTTGGCCGGGTGCAGGCGGCCCAAGGCCAAGCCGAGGCTTTGGCGACGCTGGAATCGGCCGTGCGGCAGGCTCCAGAGTTTGGCGCCGCGCACTATGCTCTGGCCCAGGCATTGCGGAAAGCGGGACGAGAGGCCGAAGCCGCCACACACCTGAAAATCTACGAAGCCCACAAGCTGGATGCGCCGCCACTGCGGGATGAACGCATCGCGGAGGTGCGGGCACTCAACCGCGGCGCGTCGTACTTCATCCGGCAGGGCACGGGCTTGGAGTCGCAGGGACGCCTGGACGAGGCCATTCAAGCGCACCGTGCGGCGCTGGAGGCCGACCCCAAGTCCGTGCAGGCTCACGTCAACCTGATTCAACTTTATAGCCGGGCTGGGCGGCCTGCGGAGGCTGAAGCGGCCTATCGGGCCGCCATCGCGCTGAGCCCCGGCTCGGCGGAGGCACACTACAACTACGGCGTCTTCGCATTCAGTCAGAGGAAGACTGCGGAAGCGGCAAAGGCGTTTGAGCAAGCCATTTTGAGTAATCCGCAGCACGCCGCCGCCCACAATAATCTTGGTTTTCTGCTCGAATCGCAAGGACGCGTGAAGGATGCGGAACGTCATTACCGGCTCGCTTTGTCGAATGACCCGGGCCACCGAATGTCGCATTTTCACCTCGGCCGGCTGCTGGCCGCGCAGCGCCGCTGGCCGGAAGCCATACAGGAGCTGAAGGAGACAGTCCTGGTGGACGACGAGAAGACACCGGGCTGCCTTTATGCACTTGGATCCGTGTACGCAAGGTCAGGCGACATCCGCACCGCGACGGAACTTTTCGGGCGGGCACGGACGCAGGCGGAACGATACAAGCAGGCTCCGCTGGTAGCCTCCATCGACCGGGACCTCGCCGTAATTGCCCGCAGCGGAGCGCGGCGATGAAGCGGGGTTGCCTCGTGGGGGCTCTGCTGCTCCTGTGTTCCTGTGCTACGCCGCGCCCTGCATCGACTCCGATATTTGAAGAGGCGGCCGCCGTCAGCGGCCTCACATTCGTGCATGACCCCCAATTAAGCGGCGAATTCCATATGCCCGAAATCATGGGCGCGGGCGTTGCCTTGATCGACTACGATAACGACGGCGACCTCGACGTGTATTTGATTCAAGGGAAGGGGAAAAGCGGCAATCGGCTTTTCCGGAATGATCTGATTCCAAGCGGCCGGCTACACTTCACCGACGTTACCCAAGCCGCCGGGGTTGGACTGGCCGCGTATGGGATGGGCGTGGCGACGGGCGACTATGACAACGACGGCTACACGGATCTTTACATCACCAACTTCGGCCCGAACGTGCTCTTCCACAACAACGGCAACGGCGCCTTCACGGACGTTACGGTGAAGGCGGGCGTGGGCGACGCGCGGTGGTCGACCAGCGCCGCCTTCCTGGACTACGACCGCGATGGAGACCTCGATCTGTTCGTACTCAACTACATCGACTTCACAGTGGCTAACAACAAAGCGTGCTTTGCTCCTTCCGGGGAGCGGGATTACTGCACGCCGAAAGCGTACAACCCGGTCAACGCAACGCTCTATCGCAACGAGGGAAATGGCAGGTTTAAGGACGTCTCGGCGGCATCGGGCATTACGGCCGCGCGGGGGCCCGGCCTTGGCGTGACCATCACCGACGCCAATGAGGACGGCTGGCCCGATCTGTTCGTGGCCAACGACACTGCGGCGAACCTGCTTTGGATCAATCAAAAGGACGGCACGTTCCAAGAGCAGGGGCTCGCCTCCGGAGTTGCCTATAGTGAGGATGGACTCGCCAAGGCGGGCATGGGCGTGGCTGCCGGCGACTATGACAACGACGGCGACGAGGATCTGTTCGTCGTCAATCTCACGAGAGAAGGCGCGACGCTTTTCCGGAGGGACGGCCCGCTTCTCTTTCAGGACGCTTCTCTCGCGACGGGGCTTCGTCCGACAACTTTTTCCTATACCGGATTCGGCGCGGGCTGGCTGGATTACGACAACGACGGGTTCCTCGATCTATTCATCGCCAACGGCGCGGTTACTATCATCGAGCAACTCCGCGGCAAACCGTATCCGTTCCAGCAAGCCAATCTTCTCTTGCGCAACGAGGGCGGGAAGAAGTTTAGCGACGTAAGCTCCTCCGCGGGACCCGCGCTTCAGTTGGAGGAAGTGAGCCGGGGGGCCGCTTTCGGCGACCTGGACAACGACGGCGACACTGATATCGTGGTGGCGAATAACAATGGCCCGATTCGCCTGCTGCTCAATCAGGTGGGGAACAACAAGCCTTCGCTCCTGGTACAAGGCGTCCCTCTGAACTCGCGTGTTGGGCTGGTCAGGAAGGGATTGCCCATCTTGTGGCGGCGCGCTCAATCCGCTTACAGCTACCTGAGCGCGAGCGATCCACGGGTGCTTTTTGCTTCCGGAGGGGTGGGCGCGGAGGAACTGCTGGTTGAGTGGCCGGATGGATATCAGGAGCGCTTCCCGGTCAAAGCCGGCGTCCGTGCCGTTACTCTAAAGCGGGGCGCCGGGAAGGGAGATGCCGGCCGATAGGGATTGAAGATCCGGACCGGGGGGTCCGGCGCGGGCGAGGGCGTCCGCCCGGAGGCGCTTGGGATGCTGGGACTTGGCTCGCTCGCAGCGGCCACTCCGGATCGGCCCACCGGACCATCAGTTGCTGTAAGGAAGCATACCCGTGGGTGAAAACGCCGAGTATCGACCGGCTGGCCGGGCAGGGTGTTCGTTTCACCGCCGCCTATAACGGCGCACGGCGCATGCCCTCGCGCGCGACGTTGCTCACCGGCCATCATCAGTTCGCGGTGGAGTCCATGCGGATGGCGGGCGATTATCCGGGCAGCACCTACAATCCGCAAAAGTGCCCGTTCTGGCCGAAAACATTCCCGAACAACGGCTACTCCAAGGCGCACATCGGTAAATGGCACACCGGAACCGATACCGGCTTCGGGCGTGATTGGGATTATCAATTTGTTTGGAACCGGCCCAACTACACCGAGTCCAGCACACACTACTACTACGGCCAACCCATCACGTATCATGGCGGCAATACGGAGGTTCTGAAGCGCTATTCAACCGATCAATACACGGATTGGGCGACGGCCGGGACAAGAATAAGCCCTGGTACCTTTGGCCCTGCTACGGAGCCGTCCATGGCCCCTATACCCCGGGCGAGCGTCATCTGGAGGAACTGAAGGGCATCGACTTCGACACACCGGCGGACATCTTCCCGCCACGGCCAGGCAAACCGGATTGGGCGCAGAAGATAGACAACTGGACGCAAGGGCCAAACAATATGCCTATGTCGGGAGGCCGTACTTTGAACTCCTGGGTGCGCCAGTATCATCAGGGGGCGTTCGCGCTCGACGAGGCCGTTGTCCGTCTCATGGCGGGATTGAAAAAAACGCAGCAGCGCATCAACACTCTGGTGATCTTCACTTCAGACCAGGGGCTCGCCTTTGGACAGCACGGATTCAGGGGCGCCAAGATTGCCGCATACGACGCCAACATCCGGTTGCCTCTGATCTTCTCGCTGCCGGGCCGTATTGCGCAGGGGCGCGTTTGTGAGGTTCCCGCCAGCGGTGTCGATCTTGTTCCGGCCATGTTCCGATTCGCCGGAATCAAACCGCCCTCCTCAAGAATCCGGATGCGGAATGGCCCCACCCGGTGATGCTGGCCGCCACCGGCCAGAAGTTCGAATCAGACACCAATGTGATTCCGAAAGCAGCAGACGTGCTCCACGGCGGGGCGCCATGGTATGTGTTGCTTCGCGAGAAGCAGATGAAGTATGTCCGTCCGCTGGTCACCGGCCTGGAGGAGTTGTACGACCTGAGGCGTGATCCGGACGAACTGGACAACCTCGCCGTTAAGGCGGACCAAAGCGGGATTTGTGGACCACATGCCCGCTGTGCGGGAAGCGATTCGAGCAGGGGCGTAAGGGGCGCCAGCTCCCTTCCGCCCCTGCTCGGAAATTACCAGCGCACCTTGAGGCCAACGCGGATCTGACGTTCGTCAAACCCGTCGCGGCCCGCGCCGTTGAAGGTGGAAAGGATTTCGCCAAACCCGCCGTAGCGGCGCAGCGGATCGGTCAGCGTAGGATTGTAGTTGGATGCGTTGCCGCCCGGATTGGCGAAGTGGGGCGTGTTCGTAAAATTCAACGCTTCTCCCCTGAACTGAAGCGAGAAACGTTCCGAAACCTGGAAGGTTCGGAAGAGGCTTAAATCCCAATTGGCGAATCCAGGGCCGCGGAGGATGTTGTAGCCTGTGTTGCCGAAGCGGGCTTCACGGACCGGAGCGAATGCATCCACGTCGAAAAAGGGCGTTCCGCGGCCTACGCCGCCCAGCTTCCGCACAGTGGGCTTAATCTGGTCGGCCGTTTGAGTGCTCCCAGGCATGTTCAACGAGGCTCCATCCGACCCGACGGTGAATGGAGTCCCGGTATATAAGCTCAGGATATTGTTCACCTGCCAGCCGCCCAACACCGCGGAGGCTACTCCGCTTGTGGCAAACCTCTTGCCCTTGCCGAACGGCATCTCCCAAATGTTGCTGATTTGCAGGTTGTGCCGGCGGTCGAAGTTGCGGACTGTCCGGTTGCGGTCGAAGAATGCGAGCGCGTTCACGGCCGGGCCGCTATCGTTGTTGTCCTGGTAGCCCATGGTCTTGGACCAGGTGTAGGCGACGTTCAACTGCATTCCGGCGGCGAACCGTTTCTCGAGCGTGGCTTGCAAAGAGTCGTACATCGTGGTGCCGAACGGCTCGGCCACGATGGTGGACGCGGCGCGTCCGAATCGCTGCTGGAGCGGCCGGCCGGCTGCGCCAGCGCCAAGGACTTGTCCGGCGTTCATGTCGCGCCAGCCCATGGCCGCGGTGGTGCGCGTTGCCACGTATCCCGCCTGCGCTACAAAGCCGCCCTTCAACTGCTTTTGCATGGTGAGGTTCCAGCTTTGCACATAGCCGCGGCGGAACCGGTCGGCGATAGTGAACGCCGCGAACGTGCCGGGAATATCGATGATTCCGTTGCCCAGGTTCGGAGGGGTGACAATCGGAATACCGGCGGAAATTCCGCTCGGGTTGTAAGGAACGAAGTCATTCGCACCTTGGATGTTGTCCACCAGCAGCAAGGGATAATTGGTGCGGAAGGTGCGCGCATGGGAGAACGGATCATTCGTCAGTCCGTATCCGGCGCGAATCACAAACCCATCATTGACGCGATAGGCAAAGCCCGCGCGCGGGGCAAACATTGTTTTGCTCTCGGTTACGCCGCAGCGCAGCGGCACGCCGCCCACGCCGCAAACGCGGACCTTGTTGGTTTCCGGATTGTAGACTTCGAGGCCGCGGTCGGCCCGGGTGGGGAACGGGAAATACTCCCAGCGCATCCCGTAGCTAACGCTGAGTTTGCGCGACACAGTCCAACGATCGCGCAGATAGAGGCTGTATTGTTGCGCACGCGTGTTGTATTCGTCGGGCACCTGCGTGATCTTGCCCGCCGTCCGCGGGAGCCCCAGCAGGAAAGAAGCGTAGGTGTTGAACTGGTTCGGCGCCTCGGCTGCGGCGAGGGTTCCAGCCGGGGTCCGGACTCTCAGCATGGTGGTGCCGCCGGAGAAGGTGAACCCACCCGAGGCTCCATGAAATGCGCCCGGCGCCTCCGGCTGCATGTGGTTCATGCCGGTGGAATAGATGTCGAAGCCGAACCGGATATCATGCGTTCCCTTAGTCTTGTTGAAGTTGGCTGCGTATTGCGCTTGCGGATCCTGCCGACGGTAGGGCATGAAGTTGTTGTCGATACCGAGGGTGGTAAAGCCGTCGAGGGAGAACCGCGGCCAGCCGCCTTCGAACGGGCGCGGTCCGTTGGTTCCGGGTATGCCCAGGAAGTCCAAACCAAGCTTTTCTTTCAACCGGGGCTGTTCGACAGCCGTACCGACCCGAGTGTAACCATAGTAGGCATCCATTACCAAGGTCGGGCTAAAGACATAGGTTACCGCTCCGGTGAAGCTGTATGTCCTGCCGCCGCCTTGACCAGGGTTTCCACCCGAGGCCGATAGCTGCGGGCCGCCTAAATCCCCGTAGATGGTGGGATTCGTCATGCTGAAATCCAATATGCTGAACCTGCCAAAGGCGGTCAACTTTTGGGAGTGTATGTAGTTGATCTTGGAATCGGCGCGATGGCGGTCAAACATGTAACCGCCTCCGGTGAAATAGTTCTGGGTCAGTCCAGGAAGGTTTGTAGCGGGAATGAGCGCGTTCAGCTTTGCGGTGATGGGGCTGATACGGCTGGGCGGCACCACTTTGTTGGGGAAAGGAATGCGTCCCACTCCATCGCCATCGCCGGTGGACGGATCGAACAAGCCACGAGGGGACTCGGAGAAATCGCCCCGTCTCATATCCGCGGTTGGTGCATTGGCGAATGCCGACGCGAACTGGCGGTCGAGGTTGGCCTCATAACTGCCGAAATAGAACAGCTTGTCTTTCTTGATGGCGCCGCCGAAGGACCCGCCGAACTCGTTGTAGACCAGCTTCGGATTGTCCTGTCCCTGCGGCAGGAAGAAGTTTTTCGCCTTGAGGGCGTTCCCGGTGTAGTACTCAAACGCGCTTCCGTGAAAAGCGTTGGTGCCGCTCTTGATGGACACGTTGATCGCCGCGCCCCCGGCCAAGCCCTGCTCGGCGTCAAAGGAGTTGGTCACCACGTTGACGGTCTCAATGGAATCGAGCGTCGGAACGAAGCCTGTGATGTGCGGGATCCACGGCGCCTGGTTGCTGGCGCCGTCGATGCGCGTATTATTGATGGACTGGCTGACGCCGTTCACATTGAAGGTCAATGCGCGGCTGGGGTTTGTCGGAACAGAGTGCGCGTCGGACGGCGGCCGAAAACCCGGCAGGAGGCGGAATAGGGCCTGATAGTTGCGCCCAGGGGGAACGGGAAGATTCTGGAAGGTCGTAGCGGTAATCTCCATCCTGACTTCAGCGCGGTCGGTCTGTAGGGCGGCGGTGGCAGCGGTCACAATGACCGATTCGCTCACGGCGCCCACTTGCAGACTGAGGTCGGCGCGGGTAATCGAATTGATTGTGACAGCGATCTCTGCTTCGACGGCGGTGCGGAAACCTTCCTTCACCACTCTTAACTCGTATGTACCTGGACTCAAGGTGGGGAAGTTGAAGCCGCCCGCTGCGCTGGTGACAGACTCACGGGACTGGCCGGTCTGTCTCTCCAGGATTGTAATCTTCGCCCCTGGTACAGCCGCCTGGCTTGCGTCGGTGACGTTTCCAGTCAAGGATCCGTACAGGATCTGTGCTTCTGCGGGCTGCAAGGCCGCAAAACCTAGGATGAACACCGCGAGGGCGGCCACTTTTCCTTTTGCGTAGCATAACTTCATGAGATTGCTCCCTTTTCTAAAGCTGATGACCCCTTGGCACCGTTAAAACGCCAAGTTCTTGATCTGATAATATAGTCACTACCTGCGGAAAGCAACCCCTGGAGGGGGGAGGCGCCACGGCAAATTTGTTCTCAATGGGCGAGTCCCTGGGCGGTTGAATTGTGAGTCATTCGCAAGTAGTCGAAGACGAGACGGTTCCGGAACGTGAGTTTGCGCATCATTGCGGCGATGGATTGTCCGGGTTTCTGCAATGATTTAAGGACGCCCACGGCAAAGCGGCGCAGCCGCGTGATGTTTTCGGGGCCGAAGCCGGTTCGGATTCGGCGGCGATCCTCATCGTAGTTCCAGTCGATGATGTAAGGAACGCTTTCGATGCTCCAATGCCCGCGGTTGACGGCCAGGACGCGTTTGGGCGAAGCTTCTTGCGGTGTGCGGCTCGTGATCCCCAGTGCGATCTCACGGCTCGGCACGCCGGTCTTTTTGTTGATCGATTCGCGCTCGATCATAAAGACTTGGCCGACCTGGGGAAAGTCCAGATAGTCATTGAGCGCCGGGCTGCACCAAATGCTGCGCGTCTCGATGCGGCCATGATCCGGCGGCGTGACCTCGACGAGATCAGGGGCGCCGCGCGTCTCGAAGAGCAAGGCGCTAACCTAGCCTTTCGGCACGCGGCCACCTAGGCCACAGTTCGGTTAGCGGGCGGTTCCAGAACCAGTATAGCGCGCCTGCGGGAGCAGTATTCCCCTGGGCTTTGCCCCTGGGGGGCAAGCGGCGATATTCCCAATCGGGGGTTAATATGCTGGGGGACGCGTTGGAAGTTGTGTCGGGAGTTCCGTTCGACGAATTTGTTGTGCTGTGGATCCCCAAGCTGTGAGGGATGAAAGACACGATGTTTTATTTGTCCGAGAAGCAGGTGAGAAGCTACGTGACGCCGGCTCGGAATGACCGGGAGAAGCTGGCGGATGCGCCGCTTGGATATTTGTTAGGGAAAGCGCCGACGGCGCGAGACCGTTTCGCGGCACCCAATGGCGGGTTGTTTTCGACGACGCCCGATTATGCGCGGTTTGCTTTGTGGACTGCTCGGGTCAGGCAGGCACCCAGCCAACCCTAGCTACTTCTTGGCGCAAAAATGGTTTTTCGTTGCCTCGGCGGTCAGGTAGGGCAAGCGTTATCAAAGTGGCGGTCGGGGAAATACGAAGACTCCCGCCGGGGGTCTCCGGCGAGAGTTCGAAGAGGTCGGGAAGGATTGATGGAGGAACTTATTGTGCGGATTGCTGGTGCTTGACAATGGCTCGGCCGATGTTGATGAGGTTATCCGCGATCACGCCGAGTCCGGTCCAGCGCTTCATTCCGCTGGCGCCTTTATATCGGCAACGGTTGAGTCCGTGCCGTCGCTTGAGCACGCTGATTCTGCCTTCGCATCCGGTTCTCCACTTCTGCCCCTTCTTGAACCAGCGTTTCTTCTGCTCACGCTTGAGCGCGGCGCTTTTGGTGGAACGGCTTGGAACGGAAACACGTTTCACGCCTACCTGCTGCGCCTTGGCTACATTCTTCGCCGAATAGAATCCGGCGTCGCCCGCAGCCAGATCCGGCGTCCGGCCTGTAAGCTCCTGACTGGAGCATATAACGCTATAGACGCTACAGACACCATCATCGCTACATAGAGAACTATTTCGACCCTGATAGAGTCCGTCAATCCAAAATCCTCTTATTAACAGGACTTTTTCTTGCCTAGCAATAAATCCGATGGCCTAAGGAATCCAGCAAAAGTGTAGGTGGGTACAGTTCCGCCGACGCGAGAACTATGAAATTTTTGGGCGCGCGCTCGGTGGAAGCACGGCGACGGGAAGTTCCGTCGGGAGAGTATTGCAAAGTGTTGCAAGAAAGTCCGGTACGAGGCGCAATCTCTTGATTCTAAAAAGGTAATATGGTAGCGCCAAGGGGATTCGAACCCCTATTAAAGCCTTGAGAGGGCTCCGTCCTAACCCTTAGACGATGGCGCCACGAACTGAACCCAATATATCACGCCCACCGGTTATACAATCAGATTCGATGCGCTCCACATTCCTAATTATGACGGCGCTCTCCGCCCTGGCCCTGGCGGCCGGACGGCCCGCCGATGTGCCCTTCAAGAAAGTCCAACTCGACCCCGGCGCGAATGAAACCGCCGCTTTCGCCGACTTGAACGGCGATGGCAAGCTCGACATCGTCAACGGCGAAAACTGGTACGAGCAGTCCAAGACGAAAGGCGGCGAATGGAAAAAGCACCGTTTCCGCGAACTGGGATATTTCAACAACTACATCGACGCGTTCAGCGATCTGCCGCTCGACGTCAACGGCGATGGCAAAATCGATATCGTAAGCTGCACCTGGTTCGGCAAGAAGATCTCCTGGTACGAAAACCCCGGCACGTCCGGCGCGGGCTGGAAAGAGCACTTGATTGAGACCCAATGGAACGTCGAGTTTATGTTCCTGGTGGATCTGAACAATGACGGCAAAGCGCAGGAACTTCTCCCGCAGTTCGGCGGCAAGGGCCCCACGACGTGGTACGAACTGAAAGGCGGCGCCTTCGTCCGTCACGTTGTTCATCCGGATAACTTCGGGCACGGCATCGGCGCCGGCGACATTAACAAAGACGGACGCGCTGACATCCTTACACCCAAGGGCTGGCTGGAAGCCCCGGCTATCCCCGACGGGACACCCTGGAAACTGCACGCGGAATGGACCGCGAAGAAGCATACGGGCTTCCTCCATGTCGTCGACATTGATGGCGATGGAAAAAACGATGTCTTCTACCCGCACGCGCACGACTACGGTATTTTCTGGCTGCGTCAGGATGGCGACGGGAAGTGGACTGAATTTAAAATTGACGATGCGTGGAGCCAGGCGCACGCCACTGCTTTCGTCGATATCAACGGCGACGGGCAGAAGGACTTTATTGCGGGCAAGCGCTTCTGGGCGCACGATCATGATCCCGGCGCTCAGGAACCGCTCGGCATCTACTGGTATGAGTGGCGAAAGGCGGAGAAGGGCGTTGAGTGGGTTCGCCACATCATCGATTACTCCTCGTCGGCCGGCGCGGGCATGCAGATCGCCGTGGCCGATTTCGACGGCGACGGCGATCTGGATTTCACCGTTGGCGGCAAGTCCGGCGCCTATCTTTTCGAAAATATATCGGCCAGGAAGGGCGCTGGCGCCCGGTGATCTCGGGGAACGCCCGGGTTGCGGTGTGAACCCCCGTCTAGTTCGCTATCGCCGTCCGTAACCGCCGCGATAGTTTCGCTCCCCGTCACGCATTTGTTGCGTGATCTCCCAATCCAGACCCGCCTGCATGGGCGCAATGCGCTCCCGTTCCCGCCCGGAGATTCCAAACCCGCTGCGATAAGATCGCTCCATCTCGCGCCGCAGATCTCGCTCCATGTCATAGAGCCGCGCCGCCTCGCGCCGCGTCAACAGCCCCATTCGCTCCCCGCGCGAAATCCGCTCGGAAAAGCTATTCCCGGTGTACCCGTAGCCGCCGCGAACGTCGTCGCGCGAAGACCCGAATCCCGGACGCCCGCCATACGGCTGCGCCGCCAGAACCAGTCCAAAAGCCAAGCCAATCAAGATTCGTTTCATGGAATTTCTTCCTCGGGTACTTCCTCTACTACTCTTTCAAATAATGCAATTCCACCGCCAAAACGCATCTCAAGCAAAAGCAATCACTTATCAAAATCCCCCGCAAAACGGCGCTGGCTGGAAAACACCATACTGGCTGAAACGACGTCCGTCTTAGAATAATCACATGGCCACACCGCTCATCCTTCGTTGGCCCAATCGCGAACCCGCGCACGACGCGATCATCGCTCAACTGCAGCCCGATCAAATCCTGGGTGCCGAACCTGTCGCCGGGGCCGTCAGTCGCGGTCTTTGGCCTGGTATCCGCAGCCCCGCCAAACAAGGCGACGCCGACGTCTCCAGCGCCAGCCGCGAACCCTGGGTCGATGCGAACGGCTATCTTGCCGCCGTGCAGAAGGCCCTGTCCCAGAACACGCTCCTCGCCCACGAACACAAGGATCCCGATCGCGGCGTTCCCTTCGATACTCTTGAACTCGCCCTTATCGAAGCCCGCGTTAACGGCGGCAATTTCATTCTCTCCGTCGAACCGCGCTTTCGCGCCGCGTTGATTGGCAACGATGCGCAAGCCACGGAAGCCTGGCGCTCGCTCGCCCGCACCGCCGCTTGGCTCCGTGAGAATGAGGCGCTCTTCGCCCGCCCCACGCTCCCCATCATTACGGCTATCATTGAGCCCGGCTATCCAACCTCAGAAATCGCCAATCTCTTGTTCCGGCGCGGCGCCAGCCCCGCCCTCGCCGTCCAAGTCCCCGCGCCCAATCCCAATCGCATCCAGGTCCTCATCGCCGCCGGACTGAAGGCAGTTCCCGCCAACGTCTTTGACCACGCGGCCGCCGGCGCAATCGTCGTAACAGACTCTGCGCCCCCGAAAGGCTGGAAGACCATCAAAGAAGATACCGACCGCACGATCTTCGCCCACGGCAAGGGCCAAGTCGCCGCTTACCATAAACGCATCCAGGACCCCAGCGAATTCGCGCTCGATTGCATCGACCTGTTGACCCACCGCCGCCGCGCCGCCCGCCTCTGGAACGCTCCCGCCGCCATTCCCATCGCCACCGCCGGCGGCCTCCTCCATATCATCCAATACGGTGGGCCCATCACCAATGAAATCCAGGCCCGCGTCCAAGGCAACTATAAATCGGCGACGCTGATGCGGCCCGAAGCTCCTCCGCTTCCGCTGAAAATCTTCCGCCGCGCCGCTACTACCGAGGTCTTCCCGGCCACCATCCATCGCCTCGCTGTTGTACAGTTCGGATAAGGAGTTCCGCGCCATGAAAATCTGCCGCCGCCAGTTCTTCGCCACCGCCGCCGCCCTGGCGCCCTATCAACTCATCGGCGCGCCCTCCCGCCAGCCCAAGGCTCACTTCGCTGTTCACCCCTTCGTCGAAGCCAATCCCAAAGCCGTCTTCATCAAGCGCACCCGCGTTCCGCGAAAGATGGACGAAGCCGCCAAACTCAAAGAAGGCATCGCCTTCGCCCGCGAAGTCTTCGTCCCCGCCGACAGCGGCATCCCGATCTCTCACCGCATCATCCTGAAGCCTAACTTCACCAGCGTCCGCAACAAACGGCCCAACGAAGAAAACTGGGGCACCGGCACCGACCCGCAATTCTACGAGGGCATTCTCATCGGCCTCAAGGAACTCGGGCTCAAGAAATTCCACTTCCTGGAAGCCAACAATTTTCACACCTGGAACTACCGCGGCCTGGCCGACATTAACGACCGTCATGGCGTCGAAGTCAACGAACCCGACCGCCGCGCCCGCAACTTCCGCGACAGCTATGAGATGAACTGGACGAAGGTTCCCGATCCCGTCGTCTACACCAGCATTCCCCACTACGCCCCCGTCAATGAGCCCGATACGTGGCTCCTCAACATCGCCAAGTGGAAGTCCCACGGCATGTGCATGACGCTCTCCACGAAGAACGAGCAAGGCCTTGTCGTCAAGCCGTATGTTCGCTTCTGTCCCGGCTGGCAGATGGTCACCGGCGTCCCCGATTTCATGAAGGAGAATATTCATCCGGAGGTCGAGCGGCGCGTCAACAGCTTCTTTGATCGGCACGTAAGCATGAACTACGCGCGCTACCAGAGCAAGGATACGCTTGGCCCCATTCACCAGGAAATCTGGGCCCATAAGACATGCGATAACGCCCAGACGCTCCGCACGGGCCTGGCCGTCATTGAAGGTATTTACGGCCGCGACGGCGATGGGTTCGGCGTTGGCACGGACCATCTAACGAACCTCGTGATGTTCGGCAAGGACAAGCTCCGTCTGGACATGATCGGCATGTACTTGGGAGGCCACGAACCGGGCAATGTGAACCTGTTCCGGATCGCGAAGGAGCGCGGCCTGCTCGACACGTTTAATCCGCACGAAGTGCCTGTCTACGAGTGGGACGAGGGCAAGCCTGTCCGCCGCCAGCTATCGAGCTTCCAGCGCACTCCACTGCCGACTTATTACCTCTCGCGCGATGGCGAGCCCAAGTACCATCTGGTTAACGAGGCGTTCGATTACGCCAAGATTAAATCCTGATTGCAATACTTGTGCGTTAGCGGAGCTTTCCACCGTGCTGGACTGTTTACTTCCCCGGCACTTGGCGAAATCGATTTGCGCGCTCTATTAGCGCAACGGACGGCCTTTGTTCTGGGTCGGGAGGAAGAAACACTTTTCCAAGCGGCGTTCTAAACGTTTCCAGCCCGTAAGCTCAGACATCCTGACCTCCAAGGAAATTACATCGAGCCAATTTCGTAGACGAGGCGCAGATCGGTACCTGGGAAGGTCGTTTCGGTGGCATCGAGCTGCTGACAGAGATGGCGAGCGGCGACGTCGTGTGCGTTTTGGGCGAGATGATGCAGCCGGACAGTGAGTGTCTTGGCGAACAGATCCGGGACCAAGTCAGCTTCATTGCGAAAGATGTGGCGCAGCAGGGCGCGGGCATCGTCGTCACGGGCGAGCCGTTCGCGCAGCACCGAGACCATGGCGGTTTCGGCGCGGTAAGCAATCATCTTTATGGTGTCGAGGAAATGCTTGCGCTCGGGCAGCAGTCGCTGAAAGCGCTCCGGCTCGGGGAGATCGCCAATCGGTACGCGCTTGGGCAGCGGTCTCCGCTCGGTCTTGAGAGATCAGGATGTTTGAGTTTAGATACAGAAACTCGCCCAAACTCAACAGCGCTTGCGCATACTGTTGCCAGCCGGTCTTCTCGCCTTCGAGAAAGGCGAGCCCGCGCTTCAATTCCATCTCGCTCGCCGGCCGCCCGTAAAGGAGTCGATAGGCGCGCCGAATGCGGCCCGCGTCGTCTGGCGCTTCGGCCTTGAGGCGGTCGGCGAACCGACCCGCTTCGCGCCACATCAAATCGCTGTTGAGAAAGAAAAGACCCTGAAGCGGCACGTTCGTTACGCTACGTTGGTCGCCGCTCAAGGTCGGATCGGAAAAATCGAACAGCCCGAGTATGCCCTTGCCGCTGGAGCGCCGGATCCGCGCATACACGGTCCGCTTTTTGTTGGCCTCGCCGTTGATTTCCTGTGGCGGTCCGCCCACCCGCTCGTCGCGCGCGCCCGACACAAACAGCAGCGAATCGCGAATTGCCTCGGCATCGAGCCGCCGGAAGTTGGCGCGTCAGAGCAGCGCATTGCCGGGGTCGACCGCCTCGTTTTCGGCGTTGGGCTTGGAGCTTAGCCGATAAGCCGACGACCTCATGATTTCGCGATGCAGCGCCTTGATCGACCAGTTGTTGGCGATCAGCCGCGAGGCCAGGTAGTCGAGCAGTTCGGGATGCGACGGCCGATCCCCCATGACTCCGAAATTGCTAGCCCGTGTCCCAATGCGAATGCTCGACGGTCACGTTGTACTGCATGCTGTAGGGCATCTGAATGTTTCGGTTCACCGCGGCGGTCAGACCCACCGTGCTCGGGCCGGCACCGGTGGTGGCGGTAAATACGCGCGGTAGAATCACGTCCGGATTGACCGCGGGATTGGTGTACGCCGGTTCGTTCAACACGAACGGAATGCCGCCTTGCGTGAGATTGCGCGGAACCACGTCGAAATAAATTCCGTAGCCGGCGCGGAATACAGTTCGGTTGCCGAAGGGCCGCCAGGCGATGCCGATGCGCGGTGTAAAGTTGTTCCGGTCGCTATTAATGAGAGTCCTGCTATTCATACCGAGCGTTTTCGCTTCCACCACGTCCACGTAGGAGCGCGGGAAGAGGCGGCTAACGAGGTTGAGCGACCCATCCCATCCTGCACGACGATCTTTCCGGAGGCGATATCGAACATCGCGCCCATGCCGTGCTCCTCGGTCCAGGCCGGATGATATTCGTACCGCAGGCCGAGGTTGATGGTCAGACTGGGGCTGACTTTGAAATCGTCCACCGCGAAGAAGTCGTACTGATAGCGAAGGCGGTCGACACGAACGGGCCCAAAGGCGCGCACCACAGTCGTCGGAATACCGAGGAGAAAGTCGCCATACGAATGCCCGGTGAAGCGATTGGAGAAGGTAAGATTGCCGAACAGGCTCCGCCAGCATCGCGCTGTCCTCGCTGCCGCCTTGTTTGATCCGCTCGCCCCGTGTATGCGCCACCCGATTGGTCGGCTTCCGCCGCAGCAGCGATAGTTTTGGATGCGCCCGATCCACGAGCACGACCAGTGGCTCGGCGCATAATTAGTTGCATGCCAACGAAGGAAGCCATTCCCGCCGATATCGAAGAAATCATCGCCGCCCTCCATGCCGCTACCCGCCACGCGGAGGATTTAGTGGCGTCAGCGCCCGCGAGCGCGCTTGAACACCCGCCCGCGCCCGGCCGATGGAGCGCCGCGCAGTGCCTGTACCATTTGGCGCTCACGAATTTCGCGTATACCGCCGCCATGCGCCCCGCCTGTTTGTCCGGCATTCATCCGCGGCGCGGCCCGCTCCACGTTGGGTTCCCCACCCGCTGGTTCCTCTCCCTTCTGGAACCCCCCGTCGGCAAACGGGTGCGCGCGCCCCGCGCAATTACTCCTGCTCCGGCCATTGATGCCAGCGGCGCGTTAAGGGAGTTTCAGCGTTCCCAGGCCGCCGTCATCGAACTCCTCATGGAATGCCGCCAACTCGACCTCAACAGGATCCGCTTACCTAACCCATTCGTCCCTGGAATACGATTCACCGTCGGAGGCGGATTTCTCATCATTGCCGCCCATGAACGCCGCCATCTGTGGCAGGCTTCTGTGGCAATATCGAGTCAAAGAACTCTGCCGGTCTAGCGATCGCGACGCTCTTTTCCGCGTTGCCATCGGACTTTAACGACTTAGCTCGACTCGCCGGAAGCTGGCGTTCGCGCATTACTGTAGTCCGCAACGGGACGCCCGCTCTTTACCCGTCTCCTCCTAACGTTTTCCGCTAACGCCGGCTTCGCCTTCGAAGAGTTCGCCACCGGGGGCCAGATCGCCTGTCTTTACAAAGGCGTTGCCCGTCTCACCGCCGATGGCGAACTTTATCTCGACGTCAACAGCGTCACCTATCCTCATGGCGCACCGCCGGAATAGGTCCGCCCCCGCTATGAGGCGAGCGAGTCTTACAACCTTGGCGCTGTTGAATTTCTTTCCGCCGCTCGTGTCCGCGCCGGATCGCTGGAACGGCTTAAAGAACTCGACTGAATTATCCTGTTAAGCGTTCTGTTTTGTGGTGTCCCGAAGCAACCGGATGTGATCGTGGGCCGCGCGGATTTCCTTATGTTGGTCCTGCACAAGGGAACGCGCCTGACCGAGGTCTTCCGACGCTAGGGCGTCACTGTACGCCTTTAAAACGGAGTCTTCTCCTCGTTCGCATTCTTCCAAAATGGCGATGTCGTCGCGCGACGACATGGAAGACTTCAATCCCATCCAGCCACGATGAAGACTGCCGGCGACGCTGCCCGTGTCCTCCACTTCCTCGCCCGATCGTTGAACTTGCTGCTGCAGAGTTCGTGAAAACTCAGCCCGCTGGTGTGAATACTTTTGAAACAACTGTTTCAAGTCGTTCCTGGTGACGTCTTCAGCCGCCGCCCGGAACCCCAATTCACCATCCTTTAACGTCTCAATCAGATCATTGATGACGGTTGTCACATCCTGTGTCATGCTCTATTCCTCCAGTAATTGCCGATCTCACTGTATCGACCCTGATCTATTTGCACGTTACTGGCCAACTACCGCGCGTTCATCGAGTACTTCACCGCTAGCCCCTCCACCGCCGTTAAGTTGATGAGATGTTCGGAAGTAACAAACTGCCACTGCTGCGTGAGAATTCCATCCGTTCCGACCGATTCCGACAACAGCTTTCCGCGTCCCAGGTTGCTCTGTACATCTTCCATCGTCATGCCCCGGCGAAGCATTGGTCGGTCGTTCCGCGAAACCGGCCGCGGGATATCCACTAATGGCCGTCCGCCCGCCTGCCCGCTGAAATCCACATACTCCCGCAGCCAGTCCATCATCTGATTCGGCAACACTTCCACCGTGCCAACCACGCGCCGCAAGTTGAATCGCGACCCGCCACGCAACCGCTTTTCCATCACTGCCTGGCGCTTAATCGCGTTCGCCGGCTCCGCCACCGCCCGCAACCGAGACTCCTCCCGATACCGCCGCGACCGCTCGCTGCTCAGCGCGGATTCCAATCGCCGCTTGCGTCCCGGGTCCGTCTCCCGCCGGATATCCCGCTCCAGATCCGTCTCGTGCCTCGATTTCGAAACATACCTCGAAACCGACGTGTTGGTATCGTCGCCAAACGTGCCGAACCCGCCTCCGTCGAGTTGTATCTCAATCAAATCCTTCTTCACGACCAACGACGTCACCATGCTCGCCCGGCCCTTGGGAATCGACACGCCGAAATTCTTCAACCGCTGGGAATACTGCTTCCAATCCATGGGTTCGTCCCGATCCAAATGCAGGTCCACGCCGTTGTGCGTGCCCGGCATGTCGATGCGCAGGATCACCTGCTTGCCCACAAACGCGCGCCGCAACTCCACTTCATTCGCCTGCGCCAATATGCCTGCGAATAGTCCTAATAAAAGTCTAACGGTCATGCTCCTATATTCCTACGCCGTACATGCAATGGCGAAATGTGCCTTGTCGATATCGCTCCCGCCAATTTCATCGTCGTCGAAAATTCGGCCTGCAACAGTTCTAGCACCCGCGCCACGCCTGTCTCGCCAAATGCGCTCAAACCCCATATATACGGTCTTCCAATGCAAATCGCGCTCGCCCCGATCGCCAGCGCCTTGAACACATCGGTGCCGCGCCGGAACCCGCCGTCAATCAAAACCGGCATCCGCCCGTTGATAACTTCTACAATTTCCGGCAGCGCTTCCAGCGTTCCCTGCAAGCTGTTCTCCGAACGCCCGCCGTGATTAGAGACAACGATTCCATCCACGCCATTCCGCAAACAGATCGCCGCGTCCTCCGCCGTCATCACGCCCTTTATAACGATCTTCATCTTCGTCAGCGCGCGCAGCCGCTCAACCAGCGTCCATGTCACCGCGCGTCCGCCCCCCTTGGCTAAAGCGGGATCGATGCCCGCGAACATCCCATGCTCTTTGTAATAGTCGGCCTGCGTCAATCCGTGGCACGCCCGGCAGCGCTGTTCCGTCTTCACGCCGCCCCGGGCCGCCGTTACCCGGTTTGACCCCGCCGCCGAGTCCACCGTTATCGCCAGCACCGAACAACCCGCCTGCTCCGCCGCCCCCGCCATCGCCCGCGAAACCTCAAACTCCGCCTGCGTATAGAGCTGATACCACAGCGGTCCGCCAAATGCCGGCGCGACTTCCTTCACGTTCAATGACGCATTCGTCGACAGAATCATCTGCGCCTGCCGCGCCGCCGCGCCCCGCGCTGTCGCCGCTTCTCCATCCGGATGAAATGCCTGATGCGCCGCCGCCGGAGCCACCAGAATCGGATATGTGTGTCTCTGCCCAAACAGCGTCACGGAAGTGTCGACCTTTTCCACATCGATATGCCGCCGCGGACGGATTTGCCACTGCGCGAACGCATTCTCATTCGCCCTCACCGTGCCGTCATCGTCAGATCCGCCCATCAGATAGGCCCAATGCTGCGACTGCACGTTCTTCTCCGCCAACGGCAGAAAATCGAAAACATCCAGCGCGTCTTTCGCCGACGCCAGCGCCTTCCGCGCCGGTTGCCCGGCCATCTCCGCCGCCAGCAACAGCAGCGGCGATTGCTGTAAATACCGCAGAAAACAGCGCCGGTTCATGCCGCCGCTCCCAATTGGCGCGCCAGGTCAACAAAGTCTTTTGCGTACACGTCCATCCAGTCCTCTCGTCCAATATCCGCGCCGCCTCCAGGGCCTTTTTCCAACGCTCGTTCCACAAACGCCGTCTTCAATCCCGCCTTCCGCGCTCCCAACAGGTCGCCCTTATGCGCCGCCACCATCATCGTCTCCTCGGGCTTCACTCCTAACGTCGCCGCCGCGCCTAAATAGACTTTGGCTTCGGGTTTGTAAGCCCGGTATAGCTCCGCCGACAGCACACAGTCCCAAGTCAATCCGCCATGCCGCGCCAAGTCAATCAATAACGAAACATTGCCATTCGAAAGCGTCGCGCAGATGAACTTTCGCCGTAGAAGCGAAAGCCCCCGCGCCGCGTCCGGCCACGGATCCAGCCGGTGCCAGACGCGATTCAAATGAACCTTTTGCGCTTCCGTCAAACCGGTGAGCTTATATTTCTCAATCAACTCATCCAAAATGCGCCGGTGCAGCACATCAATCGATGTCCAACCCAGATCTCCGCTTCGCACCCGCGCCATCGCCGGCTGATACCCCGCCCGCCAATCGTCGGCGAACTTCGCCGCATCCACCCGCAATTCCGTTACATGGGCCTCGTGGATCACGGAAGACCGCCAATCCACCACCGTCCCAAACACGTCGAACGTGAGCGCTTTGATTCCAGTTATCAACATGTCCTGTCATAATACAGGTATGCCTGTACCGGTGTCGCAGATGTGGACCGTCGCGACGTATGTTTTGAAGCAAAGGTTAATGGGGCGCAAACGCTACCCGTTGACGTTAATGTTGGAACCGCTTTTCCGCTGTAACCTCGCCTGCGCCGGTTGCGGCAAGATACAGTACCCCGCCCATATTCTGAAACAGAATATGAGTCCGGAAGAGTGTTTCAAGGCCGCCGACGAATGCGGCGCGCCCACCATCGCCATTCCCGGCGGCGAACCGCTGCTTCATCCCCAAATCCACGAGATCGTCGAAGGCCTGGTCGCCCGCAAGAAGTACATCTACATGTGTACCAACGCGCTGCTGCTCAAGGAAAAGCTGCACCTGTTCAAAGCCAGCAAGTACCTGAGTTTCTCCGTTCATATGGATGGCCAACGCGAGCATCACGACTATGCCGTTTGCAAGGAAGGCGGTTACGACGCGGCACTTGAAGGCATCCGCGAAGCCGTCGCCAAAGGCTTCCGCGTCACCACAAACACAACTCTCTTCGATGGCGCCGACCCGAACTCCGTCCGCGCCTTTTTCGACGAGATGATGGAAGTGGGCGTCGAGGGAATGATGGTCTCCCCCGGCTACTCGTACGATAAAGCGCCCGACCAAAGTCACTTCCTTGGCCGCGCCCGCACCCGCGGGTTGTTCAATACGATTCTCTCCAATCGCAAAGCACATTGGCGCTTCAACATGTCGCCGTTGTTTCTCGAATTCCTCATGGGCAAGCAGCACTTCAAATGCACCCCATGGGGAATGCCGACTTACAACATCTTCGGCTGGCAGAAGCCCTGCTATCTACTGCAAGACGGCTACGCCGACACATTCAAAGAATTGATGGCCGATACGGCGTGGGAGAACTACGGCACCGAATCGGGTAATCCGAAATGCGCCAATTGCATGGTACACAGCGGTTACGAAGCCTCCGCCGTGGACTATACGTTTGGTTCGCTGAAGGGGATTTGGGCCACCGCAAGGGCGACGCTGTTCGGCAGATATGAGGATAAGTCCGCGCTGGCCGCGTTGGACAAACACTTCAAGCACCCGGAACTCGTCCAAATCCAAGCCAAATCCAAGGATGAGGTCAACGTTTGAATCCGGAGTTGCAAGGCCAAGTCTGTGCCGCCGAAACGGAAGAAGATCTCCGCGACGGCCTCGAAAAAGCATTCGACTACCGTGGCGACGTGTCCGTAACCAAAAAGGACGGCGCCGTGATCCAAGGGTATCTCTTCGACCGGCGCAGCGCCGTGACGCTGCAGGAATCCTACGTCCGGGTTATTCCCCAAGGGACCACCGATAGGGTCAAAATCCGCTACTCCGAAGTCGCCGGCCTCGCCTTCACCGGCCGCGACACCGCCTCCGGCAAAAGCTGGGACACCTGGGTGAAGAAGTACTTCGAGAAGAAGGCGGCGGGCGAAAAGAACATCGAACTTCGGCCCGAACACTTGGATTAAAACCGAGATAGAATAAGTGCATATGCCACGCCCACTCGTGGCGCTCATCGCCTGCGCCCTTCCGCTCCTCGCCGCCGACGGCGACGAATTCTTCGAAGCGAAGATCCGCCCCCTCCTCGCCACGCACTGCCACGCCTGCCACACCGGCGGCGCCCTCGGCAATCTGCGCCTCGATTCCCGCGAAGGCATTCTCAAGGGCGGCAAGTCCGGCAAAGTGGTCGTCGAGGGCAAACCAGAATCCAGCCTCTTGATCGAAGCTGTGAAGCGTACCCATGTGCGGCTCAAAATGCCCCCTGTTGGCGCCCTTTCGAATGACGAAATCGGCAACCTCGAAGATTGGATCCGTCAAGGCCTTCCCTGGCCCGAAGCGCAACAACAAGTCCAAACCACCGTTACCAAAATCACCCCTGCGCAGAAAGCGTTCTGGTCCTTTCAGCCAATAAAGCCAGCTACAAACGAACCCATCGACGACTTCATCAACGCCAAGCTCAAAACAGCCAAACTTGCCCCCGCCAAGCAAGCCGACCCACGCACCTGGCTCCGCCGCGTCACCCTCGGC
>Ga0163151_10003266_pt1 | contig 23568 bp, 20 predicted proteins | sample OliLakLV19MP5IB2_FD_145596 | JGI IMG/M metagenome (GOLD analysis project Ga0163151, IMG submission 145596) | Freshwater microbial mat bacterial communities from Lake Vanda, McMurdo Dry Valleys, Antarctica - Oligotrophic Lake LV.19.MP5.IB-2 | ecosystem: Environmental > Aquatic > Freshwater >...
TTCATAAACAAACGAAGATATTTTTTTTGTTCTTTTTCCTCCTGAATAATAATCAGCAGCAGTAAAATATAATTTTTCTCTTGCTCTTGTCATTCCAACATAAAAAAGTCTTCGTTCCTCTTCTAAATGGAAATCTGAATTTTCTGGAAGTGATTCTTTAATAATCCCTTCCGGAATTGGAATTTTTTCTGATCTTTGTCGAGAAGGAAATCTATCAGAAACAAGATTAACTAAAAATACTATATCAAATTCCAGACCTTTGGAAGAATGCACGGTTAACAAATTTACTGCATTCCTATCTCGCATATCTACATCTGCTGCTGTTGGGGAGTCTCCCATTTGAAGCATAAGATTAAGCCATTCAGTTACTGTAAAAACGTTTGAATCTGGTCTTTCAGTTTCGAAATTTTTAATTCTATCGAAAAATTTTGCTATATTTTGTACTCTTTTTTCCTCATTTACAGAATCAGTTTTTTGAAGAGTTTCATAAATGCCTGAATCAGCTAGGAAATAGTAAAGTATTTGTCCGCCTGAATCTTTTTTACTTCTTTCGAGATGTCTTTTGGCCATTTCTCTAAAGCAAATTAATTTTTCTTTTGTATCTTCGTTAAGAAATGTTTGATCAATATTATTTAGTATTTCATAAAAAGTTAAATTCTTTTTCTTAGAGAAGTTAAATAGATGAATTAGCTCGACATAAGCTATCTTAAAAATTTCCATCGATAAAACACGAAATAAAGAAATTGAATCAGATGGGTTAACTAAAAAATTTAGATATGATATAAGATCTTTTATTTCATCTTGATTAAATAAGTAAGAAGGGCCTAGGAACTGATATGGTACACCTCTTCTTTGAAGGGCAGCTGTTATAGGCAGTGCGTGATTATTCGCTCTGACAAGTATCGCGATGTCTTTATAATTATTTTTTTTCTTAGTAATTTTTTGAATTTCTTTTGCAATTTCATCTGCCTCGTCCTCAGATTTTAGTTCATGAATAATTTCTATTTTTGCTTCCTCTTTTTTAGAGTTACTTTTTAGTTTTTTATCAATTTTTTCAACAACCTCAAGACGGTTTGGATTGTTATTTTGAATCATTCTGTATGATGCATCAAGAATCGTTTGAGTAGATCTATAATTCTGAGTTAGAGTAATATTTTTTACTTCTGGGAAGTTTTTTTTGAATTGTAATACATTTGAGACAGCTGCTCCTCTAAATCTATAGATAGATTGATCATCATCTGCAACTACTGTAATATTTTTATCATCACCCGCAAGTAGAATTGCTAATTCATTTTGTGCGAAGTTAGTATCTTGGAATTCGTCAACAAGAATGAATTTAAATTGATTTTGATATCTTTTTAAAATATCTTTTCTTTTCCTAAATAATAAAAGTGTGTTCGAGATTAAATCTGAGAAGTCCATAAATGAACTTTTTATTTTTAATTCTTCATATGCCTTATAAGCATTTGCAAGCTCAATATATTGCTGATTCTCTTCTCCTTTTTGTTTTTTTGCCCAAACTATATATTCATCTGGTGTTATGTCTTCATCTTTAAGTCTTGAAAAATGAGTAAGTAAAGCGTCTAGAAATTTCGTAGGATTACCAAGAGGTCTAAATATATTAAGTCCCAGTTCAAAAATATTTTGCTTAAGCAGGAGAACTGATTCGGCTCCTGATATTTGTTTGTAATTGGGATCAAGTCCTATCTGGTGCGCTTCGTCTCTTAAGATTCGGTCACAGAAGGCATGAAAGGTATGGATCCAGAGATTAGTGTATCCGTAAGGGAGGAGCATATCCACTCTTTCTTGCATTTCATATGAAGCTTTTTCAGTAAAAGTAAGCGCAAGAATATTACTTGGAGTTATTTCATTGTCAACTACAAGGTGTTTTATTCGCTCTGTGATAACTGTAGTTTTTCCTGTTCCGGCACCTGCAATTATGAGGAGGGGCCCGTTACCAAACTCTATAGCTTTCTTTTGTTCTTCGTTTAAAACTCTATCGTTCATCCTAAAGTGTAGTTATTAACTCTAGCATAAGTAACTGTTATAATCAACGAATCTATGGACAAAGCTAGTAAATTTGAACTGAAGCTTGTTAGGAAAGAGAAGGTTTCTAGGGACGCATATACTTTTTATTTTGATCGCAGTAAGTTGAATTTCGATTTTATTCCTGGACAATACATAAAGATTTTTTTAGATATTGATAACCCTGATGAGCGGGGGAGCTCGAGATATTTTACAATTTCATCAAGTCCAAATGAAAAAAATTTCTTAACTATTACAACAAGAATAATAAAGAGCTCTTTCAAGCATAAATTAAACAATTTAAAGTCAGGAGAAATAGTTAGAGCTTTTGGACCTGTCGGTTATTTTGATTATAATTGTAAAATAAATAATCCTGCGATTTTTATTGCAGGGGGAATCGGCGTTACTCCGTTTAGAAGTTTAATTAAATATTTAATTTCCATAAATAAGAAGCCAGAGATCACATTGTTTAATTTTTTTCAGAAAAAAGAAGACTCTGTTTTTTACGAAGAGTTTAAAAATATAGAGAAAGGAAACCCTAATATAAGAGTGATTTATTCGTTAACAAAAGAAAAATTTGAAGGATTCGAGTTCGGAAGAATTACTTCAGAATTGATTAAAAAAAATTCTTCTGACTATATAAATTCAAGTTATTTTATAGTTGGACCACAGGAAATGGTTTTATCTACATTTGATATTGTTAGCAAGATGGGAATATCTGAGGACAAGATATTTAAAGAAGATTTTACGGGTTACTAAGCGTCGATTGTTTTTATTTCCTCTTCGATTTCACGAGACTTGTCTAATTTTCTGCCTATTTTTTGAAATGCTACAACAACATTGCTAAATTGGCTTGATGAATTTGCGATGTGTCTTCCTAAAACGCCAAGATTTTCATTTACTTTTTCATAGTCAACTTGAAGAGCTCTGACCATTGTGAAAATTTCCCTAGATTTTGTTTCAATTTTCTTTCCCTCAAAGGAAAGTAAAATTACTTGAAGATGTGCATAGAGAGTGGTGGGGGAAACGGCATAAACTCTTTTCCTTCTCGCATAATCTAGAAGCTGTGGATTGTCAGCAATCTCATAGTAAACAGGCTCTGAAGGAATATACATAAGACAAAAATCCATAGTTCCTTCATCGGGTAGAATATATTTTCTAGCGATATCGTCAATATGTTTTTTAACATCTCTTACAAATTCTTTTTTGTGAGAATCCTTTTCTGTTTGGTTTGCTGCTTTTACCATTTTCTGAAAATTCTCCATCGGGAATTTTGAATCTATAGGTAAAATTCCAGCGTCTGTTTTAATAGCAGCATCAACCTTTTCTCCAGTCGTAAATTGATACTGTAAATGAAAGCTATTTTTTGGAAAAGTTTGTGAAATAAGATCTTTCAAAACTTCTTCCCCGATATTTCCTCTTAGCTTTGGACTTTTTAGAAAGTCCTGAAGCTCTCGCATGCCTCGTCCGATTTCTGACATTTCTCCGATCTCCTTATTTACTTGACCTATTACCTCTGCAGCTTTAGTTAGTCTGTCGTTAATCTGCTTATTATTTTCCTGAAGTGTTTTTGTGAGTTCTGAAGAAGAGTTTCTCATTGCTGAATTTAGCTCCCTATTTGTTTGGTCAATTGAAGCCTGCATTGTTTTAAGCCATTCTATGAGAGCTTTGTCAGAAGAGGTACTAGTCTGCTTGCGAGACAATAAATAGTATAAAGCGGCGAAGCCTATTAGGATTACAAAAAGAATTATGAGCAGTTCGGTTTGCATGGTACGGGTTATTCTATCACATTAAAATATAAATTGGGATTTGCGTTAACTTTTCTAATGTCTTCTTTTTTATTATTATAAAAAGCTGCAGCTGCAATCATTGCTCCATTATCGGTGCAGAGGATTTTTGATGGGACAAAAAGTTTTGATTCTAAAATTTGTTTATCTATTCCTTTTTGCAGATCAGTTCTAAGTTTTGTGTTAGCAGCGACTCCTCCTCCAAGAAGAATTGATTTTGCACTATATTTTTCTGCAGCTTTTAATGTTTTCCTAACAATTATATCGATGACAGCTTTTTGGGTACTGGCAGAAATATCATTAATAATTTGTTCATTTAATTCTTGTTTGTTAATTTCTCTTATTACTGCAGCTTTAAGTCCTGAAAAGCTAAAATCAAAATCCTTAGATCCAATTAAGCCTTTAGGAAAAATATATTTTGTTTCATTTCCTTTTAATGCCGCTTTTTCAATATGAGGACCCCCAGGATAAGGAAGACCAAGAACTCTTCCAATTTTATCCATTGCCTCTCCTGCTGCATCATCACGAGTTCCTCCAAGCCATTTATAATCCCCGTGGTATTTAATTAATACTAAGTCAGTATGTCCTCCGGATACTATTAAAGATAGCGCAGGAAATTCTATTTCATCTTGTTTTTCATCTATAAAATTCGCGTAAATATGTCCAAGTAAATGGTTGGTTGGAATTAGTGGTTTATCCCACGCTAGGGAAAGAGATTTAGCCGTTTCAACTCCAATAAGAAGTGAGCCGATAAGTCCGGGCCCATATGTAACTGCAACTGCGTCCAAGTCCTGAGGCTTGATCTTTGCCTCGGAAAGAGATTGTCTTATGACAGGGATTATGAATTTAACTTGTTCTCTGGCTGCATTCTCTGGAACTATTCCGCCGGTTGTCCCGTGAAGACTTAGAGAAGAGGATATAACATTTGATAATAATTTTACTTTTCCGGATTTACTATTTCCTTCAATAATAGCTGCGCTTGTTTCATCACAGCTGGTTTCAATCCCTAGGATAAGCATATTAGAGGTTTTCGATTCTTACAGTTGAGCCTTCTTTTATATTATATTTTTTTGCAAGCCCTGCATTTACTTCAAGAACTTTATCGGATTCTGTAGTAGGCTGATAAACTGTTAAGTTATCATTTGTAGGAACAGCTGCATTAGGAATTATTGTAACAACTTTGTCTCCCTTAATATAAATGATATCAATTGGGAATTCCATCCCTTTCATCCAGAATGAATAATGGTCTGGATTATCAAAAACGAAAAGCATTCCCTCATTCTCATCTAGCTCTTTTGTTTCTGAAAGTCCAATTTGTTTTTCCTGAGCAGACTGTGCAACTTTAACACTAAACTCATTGTCATTGATCGCAACTTTTGTATTTCCTGTTCTTCCGATTATAAGAAGCCCTACAAGGATAACCACAAAAATTACGACGGTAAGTCCTAAAAGAAGTCTGATATTTTCCCTAAGAAAAAAAGAAAATCTGTTCATACTATTTTATTAATATAATCCGTACTCGATAAACTTTGAAACTTTTCTATTTGAATAAGTTTTGCGTTTACTTTTTTACATTGCTTTTCTCTTTGCGAGATATTTTTATCTCCCTTAGTTATTGCAATGAAGTCCGGTTTAATTTGAACTATGAGTTTATCATAATCTTCACTTTTTGTCACCCCTTCTAGAAGAATTATTCCGTAGATGTATTCTAGAGAAGAAAGAACTATAGATCTATTTTTTTGAGAATTAATGGGTCTGTTATTTCCTTTTATTTTTTTAATATTTTCGTCGCTTTCTAAGAGAAGAATTAGGGCATCAGCATTTTTTTTAGATTCATCTAGAAATTTAATGTGTCCATCATGAAGAATATCAAAGCATCCGCCAACTAAAATAATTTTTTTATTCTCGTTTTTTAGCCTTTTGGATATTTGAGCAGCATCATTTATCGAAATAATCTTATTCACTTATTCTTTTGTACCGCGTAAAAAAACAGCTTGCCATGGTCTGTAATTAGATGTAAATGTGTCTTGAGCTAAAATTTTTCCATCTCTTGTAATAGTTCTTGTGAAAGATGCTCTTGCTCCAGGGGCCGCAAAATCTACTTGCTTTACCACTCCTCTAGGAAGATTCGGATCATCTTCAAACTTTGGCTCAGGCGCTGGTGATTGATTTGAAATAACTGGTTCTGTGAGAGTTGCAACTCTCCCATCATTTGTTCCATAAAGCATGAAGGTTAATCTTTGTTCGCTTGGATCTAATACTGTTTGAATCAGGATATGATTGTCGGTGTCGTTTTTAAATCTTAAATCTACATTTGGTGTATATATTGCAGCATCGACTCCTGGAGCTGAATCTTGTTCATAATAAGAGACTCGATATGCATGTTGATTTCTTTCTGTTATTGGAAGTCCAGCATTGAGTATTGCTCTGAAAAAAGTGGTAGATACCTGACAAACACCTCCGCCGTCCCCAAGAACCGTTCTTCCATTTTGGATGACATAGGCTTGCTTGTATCCGGTTAAAGAGGAAACATCTCCAATAGTTTTATTAAAAGAAAATTCTTCACCAGGTTTTACAAGTACGCCGTTAAGTCTGCCTGCTGCGAGGCTTAAGTTATAAACTCTATTTTCAATAGATCCTTTAAAAGTTGATGTTCCTGTTCCAATAAGTTCAGTAATTCCCATCTCATTAACCTTATCGGTTGTGAGATTAGGTTTAAGCGTTTTTACAGGAATTTCTATGTTTATAATTTTTTGATTGGAAGTACTTGAGGATTTCCCTTTTTCTGAAACTTGCGAAAATAACTTTTCCTTATCAACTTCCCTTCCCTTTTCTGATGATTTAAATTCTGTTACTCTACCATCTTGAAAATTAAATACCGCTTCAACTGGTTGTTTGTTAATACTTTCATAGATAGGATCTAGCTTTTCATTAAGCTTTGCTGTGGAGAGTTTGTAAGACGCGGGTAGGTCTACTCCATCTGTATAGGCTTGAAAAATCATGCTTATATTTGAAAGAGGATCTTTAGATCTTCCAACACTTATTGCTTGAGTGGAAAGTAGGTTTTCATCGTATCCAAATTCGAGTTCTTTTGCAGAAACTGTCGCTGTCTGATTCTCGAACGTAAAATTAAATGTAGTGTTCAAGTTATTTTTATTTTTATCAATAAAATAATTTTTTACCTCTTCCTCGCTTTTTTTACTGAAATCTATACCGTTAACCGTAACGCCTGGATAAATTTTATTCTTGTAATAATTTTGGAATGCTAAATAAGAGAAGCTTGAAATTAAGAAAAGTGTAATTATGGCACCGATTGAAAACCAAAATACAACATGTGTGGCATTCTTAAAATGCTTTTTGTTAATCTTTGGTTTAATAACTTCTTCTTTTTTTACGTTTTTTTTGTTCGAAGATTTCATTGTCCGCGAAGTATCTGATATTATACTATATATCTATGCAAGAAGGAACTTATCCTGCTGCTCCGGTTAAAGATTCGAGTATTGAAACAAGTGGTTGGTCCACAGAATCATCGGTTTTTAATAACCAAAAATCCGCTGATTCGGAAATTGATTCTCCAAAAATAGAAAGTAACCCGTTGCATGATGGGCATGGATACGGATCGCCACATTTTTCTAAAAAATTAATAAAGCTTGGAATTGGGTTGTTTGTTATATTTACTATTATTCTTTCCGTCTTAACTTTTATATCGTCGCGGCTTATGAGCCCAGCAAGAGAAGACGTCACCTTGACATATTGGGGACTTGCGGAAGATGAGAGTGTAATGAAGCCAGTAATTGAAGAATTTGAAAAAGAAAATCCAAATATAAAAATTGATTATATAAGGCAGGATCCTGTTGATTATAGAGAAAGACTGGAAGTGCGCTCTAGGAATGGTAATGGTCCGGATATTTTTAGTTATCACAATACCTGGTATCCAATGGTTTCTAATTTATTGCTTCCACTAGCGAGTGACGTCATCGACCGTAGTCAATTTGAATCTAGTTATTACGATGTGGCGCAGAATGATTTGATAAAAAACGGAGCTATTTATGGAATTCCCCTCCAGACTGATACATTAGCGCTATTTGTTAATACACAAATTTTTGAACAAGCAGCAGGTGAGATTGGAGAAGATATTCCTGTCCCAACAACCTGGCAGGAATTTATAAATACTGCAACGACTTTAACGAAGAGAGACGATAGTGGTGTGATTACGATTGGTGGCGCTGGAATTGGAACTTTTGCAAATGTTAATCATGCGCCGGATATCATCTCTTTGCTATTTGCGCAAAATGGAGTTGATCTGACTGATCTGAGCGGCTCTGGGGAGAATATAACTGATGCGCTTCGTTTTTATACAAATTTTGCAAATGTAGAAAATAATGTATGGGACGGGACACAGGATTCGGCAGAGATTGCTTTTGCGCAAGGAAAGCTCGCAATGTACTTTGGATATTCTCAAGATTATTTCAAGATTAAAGCACTTAATCCAAATATTCAAATGAAAGTTGTACCTGTTCCTCAGCTCGTGATGGATGATAAGGTGAATGTCGCAAGCTATTGGGTTGAGGGTGTATCTTCAGAATCAAAGAACCCTGTAGAAGCTCAAATATTTATGAAGTTTTTAGCAAAACCAGAAACGCAAGAGAAAATTTACACAGAAGCTTCAAAAACTAGAGAATTCGGTCAGCCTTATTCAAATAAGAATCTAGCGGGTAAGCTGCAAGGATCTGATTTTTTTGTTTTTGTAGATCAATCAAAAACAGCTCTTTCATCACCATTCATTACTGGTACAGGAGATAAAGGTCTTAACGAGGAATTAAATAATCTTTTAAGAAATAGTGTGAATTCATTGCTTAGCAATACTTCAGAAGGAACAATTCTGGAAGAGTTTTTAGTAGCGTACCCTCTGGTAATCGAAAAATATAGCGGATTATCCAAAAAATAATAATATCCATTCCTCTTAGTTTATTAGTAAAATTTGAAGCTAAAACTCCACAAAAATACTACTAGAGGGCATTGACAAGGGTTATTATTTGGTTTAGTATTGGCAATATTAACTTTCCCTCATAAACTTTTTGGAGGGATTTTGCATATTATGGATAGTAAAAAAATATATTTAACAAAAGAAGGCTTAGACGAATTAAAAGCTGAGTTTGAAGAACTTACAAAAGTAAAAAGACCTGATATCCTTAACCGTGTTTCACAGGCACGTAATATGGGAGACCTTTCTGAGAATGCAGAATACACGGTTGCGCGTGAAGAGTTATCTTTTATAGATGGTCGAATTGATGAGCTTGATGAATTATTAAAACAAGTAGTTATTATTAGCAATAATCATTCAAGTACTATAAAATTAGGATCTACGGTGAAAGTTAATACAGGAAAAGATTTAGAAGAATTTACAGTTGTAGGCGAATGGGAAGCTGATCCAAAAGATAAGAAAATCTCCCACGAGTCTCCTCTTGGAAAAGCTCTTATTGGTAAGAAAGTAGGAGATAAGGTAGAAGTTGAAGCTCCTGCAGGGAAAATTATCTATACCATAGAAGCAATCGCTTAACCACTCTTGAAGTTAGTTTGAAAATATTATATTATATATAGTTAGGATGAGTAACGCGCAAAACGAGGATCACATCGTTAGTTTCTACCAGAAAATTGATAAAGCTATTTCGAATTTTAAAGCCCCAAGAACAGTGGAATCAGGACAAGGTGCATATCTAACTATTGATGGAGTTAATAAGCTTAATCTTTGTTCAAGTCACTATTTAGGATTTCCAGAAAACATACGGATTAAGGCTGCTATAAAAACTACTGTTGATAAATACGGATTGGCAACAGGATATAGAACTCTGGCAGGAACTCAGGTCTTACATCTTGAGCTAGAGGAAGCCATCGCACAGTTTAAAGGGACTGAAGGAGCATTATTATTTTCTAGTGCATATCTTGCAAACGCCGCAGCGATTCAGACAATAATAGGAAAAGAAGATATTGTAGTTTCTGATGAGTTAAATCACGCTTCAATAATTGATGCGGTAAGATTATCAGGAGTTAAGAATAAATTAATATATTCCCATGCTGATATTAAGAGTCTTGAAGAAAAGTTAAAGGAAGCAGTAGAGCTTCGAGAAGTACCAAGAAGTGATGGTGAAAATCCGATAATCTTAATAGTTACAGATGGAGTTTTTTCCATGGATGGTGATTTAGCTCCTCTTTCTGATATTGTTCGCTTAGCAAAAGAATATGGCGCACTCACTATGGTTGATGATGCGCATGGTGAAGGAGTTTTGGGAAAAGGAGGACGAGGAATTGTTGATCATTTTGATTTAGTTGGTCAAGTTGATATCGAAGTTGGAAGTCTTTCAAAAGCTTTTTCTGCGAGCGGAGGTTTTATTTCCGGGAAAAATTCCCTTATCACGTTTTACAAAATGAATGCCCGCCAGAGGCTCTTTTCTGTTTCATTGTCACTCGCGGATACAGCAGCAGCGCTTGAAGCGATTAAAATTCTTCTTGAATCAGATGAGCCAGTTAAAAAGCTCTGGGAAAATGTTAATTATGTTAAAGATCAGTTTGCGTCCCTTGGTTTTGATACGGGCAACAGTCAGACTCCAATTATACCTGTAATGATAGGAGATGAAGATAAAGCTAAAGAATTTAGCCTAAAACTTTTTGATGAAAATGTATTTGCTGCGCCAATTGTTTTTCCTATGGTGGGAAAAGGCAAGGCTAGGATTAGAGTTATACTTTCCGCTGGTCACTCCCGAGAAGATTTAGATCTCGGAATAAAAGCTTTTGAGAAAGTTGGTAAAGAGTTAGGGGTTATCAATTGAGTAAAATTTTAGTGACAGGTGCATTTGGCTTAGTAGGTACTGAGCTTGTTGAGGCGCTTCAGAAAAAATATGGAAAAGAAAATGTGATTGCTGCTGCTCATTCTAAGAAGCCAGAAAATTTTGACGGAATTTTGGAAGAGGTAGATGTTTCCGATAAAGGAAAATTAGAAGAAATTGTTAATAAATATGAAATTGAAGCTATCTATCACTTAGCAGGTCTATTATCGGTGGGAGGGGAAAAGAATCCTGATCTTGCATGGAAAGTAAATCTTGATGGATTAAAAAATGTATTAGATGTTGCGAGAGATAGAAAGATAAAAGTTTTCTGGCCCAGTTCGATCGCAGCTTTTGGTCTTACAACTCCGCGCGAAAGTACACCTCAGCATACCGTTCTGGAGCCTACTACTATTTATGGGGTGACAAAAGTGGCCGGAGAATTACTCTGCCAATACTATTTTAATAGATATGGAGTAGATGTGCGAAGTCTTCGATATCCAGGACTTAATGGATGGAAGGCAGAGCCAGGAGACGGAACAACAGAATATGCAATTCATATTTTTTATGCTGCAATAAAAGACGGGAAATATATTTGTCCATTAAAACCAGATACAAGACTTCCAATGATGTATTTGGATGATGCCATAAATGGCACAATTAAGCTCATGGAGGTTGATCCAGATAGCTTGACCGTGCGGACAAGTTATAATTTTTCAGGAATATCTTTTACACCTGTCGAGCTAGCTGCAGAAATTAAAAAACTAATGCCGGAGTTTGAAATTGCCTATGAACCAAATCATACACAGGCAATTGCTGATTCATGGCCACAGACTATTGATGATTCAGAAGCCAGAGAAGATTGGGGATGGCAGCCCGAATATGATCTCCCCAAAATGACTCAGTCTTTGATGGAAAATATCCGAAAAAAACTTGGGGCCTCTTAATTGTTTTGACATTTTATATTTAGTTTGAGATAATGCTTCAAATGTTTAAAGCAAATCTATCAAAGAAGTCTAAGAAAAACTCCTTATAGGGGCGTTTTCTTGCGACTTAAATTTCAAGATAACCCCTGAGAAGGGGTTTTTTGGTGGGAAAAATATATGTTAGTTGAAGTAGCAAACACATTATTTATTGGAAATTTAAATAATAGATCAGGTACAGGTCTTGTTTCGATTATAGAGATGCCTGCAAGATCTTTTCCTTTTGTTGTTGAAGAAATGGATTTAGGGACAAATGAGGTAGATAGGAAAGGTTTTGGCGTTGATGCGAGAACAGCATTTGATGCAACGTTAGGTATTATGGAAGGTAGGCGTGCTTATGAAAGCATGGAATCAATGAATAGAGCTCTTTCTGTTGTTGAGTCAACTGCAAGACACAGAGATGACATCATACTTGAAGGTCCTCCTATTTATCTCTGGCCGCGACCAGACAATCCGACAGAAGATATCAGAAGCAATCCTGCAACAAATGGATGGTTATTTCTTAATGAATTATCTATGAGGCTTGCTGACAGAGAGCCAGAGCACTTTGTGCTTATTGATGAATTTAATAATCGCCCAGAAGAAGAGAATGAAGTTAGCGCAGAAGAGGAATTCAGGAGAATGGTTGATGCTTCACCCATATTAAATGATCTTCCAATTCTTCAAACTGAGGGGACTGCTCAGGTCTTAAAAGAAACAAGTTTTACCGGCGAAGATGATTCAAAAAACAAATGTCAGTTTTTAGATGCTGGATTTCAAATGCAGAAATTGATATCTGTAGTTGAATCGAATATGGATGCTGAAGAGATGTTGGCGAGACTCAGATCAACACTATTAATAGTTGTGCATCCTGATACTTTTCAAAGCCAGCAGTCAGCAATGCTGGGAGCTTTAATGGGAAAAATGAAAGATTCTATTTTTTCAATGATTCCAAAAAGTGTAAGAAGAGATATTATTTCTAGTGCTTATATGCACGTTTGGCTAGATGAAGGCGGAAGAGTAACAGGAGTAACTCAGCCTGAATGGGATGGGAATAAATTCGTACACAAAGAGGTAGAATATGGGAATTGATTTATCAAAATTAAAATTAATTGATTACGAGGGAGCGGGAAATAGAACACCTGTGCTGGATTTTACCTCGTTTATTCAAAATGCAAAAGATCCAATGGAAGTAAGAAGAGATCTAGAGCAAAATCTAGAATTTAGGAAGTGGCTGAAGATTAATGGGATGAGGCTAAAAGCTGATAGTATTATGATTTACTATAGAGCATTAAATGATGATCATGATTTCGTGACTTTTGTTGGTGAACCCAATAGCTCTTTGGGAAATAGTTTTTCTGAAATGTGCGGGAATGGGATTAGGGCACTTGCTTTACATATTATGTTAACGGCTAACAATAATGAAAGAAAAAAATATTTAAACGAAGGAATTAGGATTTGGGCAGGATCAGTTAAAATCCTGAAAATTGAAGAGTTTAATAATGCACAGAAAACAGCAATGATAAGTGTAAATTTAGGAAAAATTAGGATAACGGCCGTTGAGTTATCGCCATACATTAATATCGATTTTTTTAGTCAGAGTAATTTATCGAATATAACTTTGCAACGAGCGCCGGTGGAGTCTCTGAAAGGAAGAGAATTTGGTATAGGTTTTAATGGCGATACAAGTGGAGAGCCACATATAGTCTTGCTAAACGATGAAAATCAATACATGAGCTTAATTGAATCATTTAATTTATCTATGAATTTAAATAGAGATACCATAATTAATAACCTGAGATTAATTGTAAGTTGTTTTGGAAAAAGAATAACATTCAACGAGGATTATTTCCCTCATGGAATCAATTTTAATTTAGCTTTAGTTTTAGACAAGGAAATTTATATGTCAACTCATGAGAGAAATATGTCATTAGGTCAATCTGATTGCAGTGCTCAAATAGATAGAGATGGTTTTTGCAAATGCAATACTTTGGCATGCGGGACCGGGGGAAGTATTGCCTCTGCTGTTGCTATTATTCAGGGTTATATTAAAGAAAATAAAATAAAAACATATCACCCAGGCGGGGAAATTTATTATAAAGTCATTGACGAGGAAAGTATTATGACGGGTCCGGCTTCAAGAATTTACGAATCTCAAAAAGAACTACAAAGCGAGCACTTGCCTCTTTAAAATATGAATAGTCTATTAAATTTAAATAAATATATTCCGTACGATCTCAGTGAAGCAATTGAATTTGACAGGAGTTATTTCAATATTCCCCTAGTAGACAATAAAGAGGAGCTGGTAGATTTTGAAAAAATTGTAAAAGAACAAGGAATAAAAGTAATGTTTAATGATGATCTAGTTTCAGGTGGAAGTAGAAAGCTTTTCTTAGTTAGAGTGGGATTAGTTCAGCCTTTAATATCAGCAATATATGATTTTAAAGAATTAGGCTATTATGTTAGATTTGAATATTTGTATAGGAGATTGGAAGACCAAAAAGCTTCATTTGAAAGAAGTGTAAAAACATTTTTGAAAAAATATCCAGATCTAGATAAAGAAGATATTCTAGAGATAGCTGGGATTTTTGTTGCTTCTACTCCCGATTCTGCAGGGCATTTATCAGGGGCCGCAATTGACTTAACTCTTTTGGATTCAAATTTAACTCCCATTGATATGGGGGTTCCTTATATACATCCTGGTATCGAGAGCAAGACTTTCCATGACGGAATTTCTAAAACAGCAAAAGCTAACAGAAAAATACTATATGATGTGATGACGAATAATGGATTCGCAAACTATCCTTATGAATTTTGGCATTTTTCTATGGGAGATAAAATTGCAGCAAGAATTAAAAATAAAAAAATCGCAATTTATGGACCATTGCGATACGATCCAAATCTAAAAAAAGCAGTAGTTATAGAAAATAGCAATGTACCGTTCAGCGTAGAGCATTTATTTAACTGAAGATATGAATTTAGTTGATTTAACAAAAAATTTAGTAGAAATAGATTCGCATTTTCTAAATGAGTCTGAGCTTGCAAAATTTATTGAAATATGGCTTAAGGATAATACGGATTGTGAGGTATCAATTCAAAGATTAGAAAATAACAGGGTAAATCTGCAGATTAAAAAAGGAAAAAAGGAAAAATCTATACTCTTACTGGGACATTTAGATACAGTTCCTGTAGTGGAAGGGTGGAAGACAGATCCTCTAAAGCTTGTTATTAAAAAAAATAAATTATTCGGCTTAGGCGCATGGGATATGAAATCAGGATTATCTATTATTCTTAATGTGTTAAAAAATTATGAGCCCGAGAACTTCACGCTGAAAGTCGGATTGGTTGTGGATGAAGAGAATTATTCTATTGGAACACATAAGTTGATTGACTCAGGATTCTGTGATGATGTAAATTTTGCAATGGTTCCCGAACCAGGATTTGAACATGGTGAAAATGGAATAACGATTGGGAGATCGGGAAGGGCTACTTATTCAGTAAAAATCAAGGGTAAATCGTCTCATGGCAGCAAGCCTGATAAGGGAGTAAATGCCATAGAGCAGGCAGCAGTGTTTATTAATTCCTTAAAGGGATTAAAATTATCTTCAAGTAAGTATGGAAGTTCGGCTATTTATCCGCGGTTCATGACATCAGAAGCAAACGGATATTCAGTACCCGACGAATGTATTATTGAAATTGATTCAATACTCGTTTATCCTGATACTGCTGACTCAGTATATTCTAAGCTAAAAAAAGTTTCACAAGAAATTTATAAAAGTAAAAAAATAGAATATTTGCCAGAAATAAACTATAAAAAACGTCCTACGCCATTTTACTCCCCTTATCTAATTGATGAAGATGATGCGTTCGTTAAATTGACTAAAGAATCTGTTAGGAAAGTTACAGGCAAAGCTACACTTTTCTATAGAAATTCTGTTGCTGATGAGTGTATAATTGCCGAAAGGGTAAAAATCCCAGTTGTTACGATAGGGCCATCTGGTGAAAATGCCCATGCAGCTAGTGAATATGTTGATGCTAATAGTATGAACAAAGTTTATGAGTCTTATATGGAGGCATTAAGAAGATTAGATGAGAAATACAGCTAAATCTTGTTAGCTTTGGATCCTTGGAGTAAAATAGAAATATGTTTTGGGCAGATAAAGTTGCTGAGGAAATCATAAGAAGTGGAAATTACAAGCCTTATTGGGTGGACGATATGTTTACCCCATCTGGTTTTCCTCACGTGGGATCTCTTAAAGGGCCATTGGTTCATGATGTTGTTTATAAAGCCTTGAGGAATAAAGGTGAGAAAGTTACTTTCACTTATATCATGAATGATTTTGATCCCATAGATGGGCTGCCTCCTGAGCTTGAAGAAAGTTTTAAACAGTACTATGGATTATCTGTAAGATCGGCTCCCTCGCCAGTTGAAGGTTATGAAAGTTTTGGAGATTATTTTTCAAAAGATATACAAAGAGTATTAAAAGACTTAGGTGTAGAAGCAGAATTTCTATCTTCTTGGGATATGTATCATGAAGGCCGTTTCAATGATGTTATTAGAATAGCATTAGATAACGCGGAAAAAATTCAGGATATTTATGAAAAAGTTTCAGGTAGTAAAAAAAGAGAAAATGGCTGGCTTCCGCTTCAGGTGATTTGTGAGAATTGTAGGAAAATTGGAACAACCAGAGTCCATGATTGGAATTCTGAAACAGTAGAATATACTTGCGAGCCAGAAATGGTGAAATGGGCAAAAGGATGTGGCAACAATTCACGAATAAGTCCATTTGATGGAAATGGAAAACTTCCATGGAAAGTTGATTGGCCAGCACATTGGAAAGTTTTGGGCGTAACAATTGAAGGCGCTGGAAAAGACCATTCTTCTGCAGGTGGCTCAAGGGATATTGCAAAAGTATTATGTAGGGAAGTTTTTAATATTCCTAATCCATATAACTTGCCATACGAATTTATATTAATAGGGGGCAAGAAAATGTCTTCATCAAAAGGATTAGGGCTTAAGGCTCGTGATCTTGCTGATATTCTACCACTGGAATTGGGTCGCTTTCTTTTTCTTAAAACAGAATATAAAAAACAGGTAGAGTTTGATCCGACTGATTCGATCGCAATTCCTGTTCTTTTTGATGAATATCAAAAAGCTGCGGACGCATATTTTAATAAAACAAATGATGACTTAGGAAAAGCATTTGAATATTCGCAAATAGGGGAACCTAAAAAACCGCCTTCTGTTCGTTTTCTTGTCCTGGCATCTTGGGTTCAAATACCAAATATGGAAGAAAAGATAAGTGAGGAAGGTCTTGAGGAATGGGCAAAGTATGCAAGAGTTTGGATCGAGAAATTTGCTCCCGAGGAATATAAATTTACAGTCCAAAAAGAAATGCCTAGGTATATTGTGGTTTCTGAAAAACAAAATGAATTACTTAGAAAAACCTTAGAGTTTATTGCTGATATTAAGGACCCAAATGAGCTTCAAACAAAAATTTATGAAATTGGAAAAGAGCTCGGTTTGAGCTCAGTTGAAACCTTTGAAGCATTTTATAAAATTTTTATTGGTAAAAATCATGGGCCAAAATTAGCAGCACTTTTATTATCTCTTGACTCCTCGTTTGTTAAGCAGCGATTGGAAGAGGCTTCAGGATGAAATTTCCTAAGATAACTTTAGTCTCCGGAAATAAAAATAAGGTAGAAGAAGTAGAAAGAATTTTGGGAATTCCACTAAAGTTTAGCGACATAGATATTGATGAAATCCAGAGTTTGGATCTTGAAAAAGTTGCTCTTCATAAGCTTAATGCAGCTTATGAGATTGTAGGTGAACCAGTGATTGTTGATGATGTTTCATTTGAAATTGATGCATGGGATAGCTTTCCTGGACCGTTAGTTAAATGGGCTCTGAAAGGAAAAAATGATCCAAGTTTGATTCTGAAAATGCTAGCAGATGAAGAAAATAGAAAAGCTAAGGCAAAATTAGCTGTTGGATTTCATGATGGAAAAGAGCCTTATCTTTTTATTGGAGAAGTGAGCGGAAGAGTATCTCGTGAAGCCCGAGGACGCGATGGATTTGGATGGGATAAGGTTTTTATACCTGATGGATATGATATAACTTTTGCTGAGATGGACCCTGAAGTTAAAGATAGTATTTCCCATCGGGGAAAAGCTCTTAAAAAATTTAAAGATTTCCTTAATAAAAATTACGAGGTATAATACCCCTATGATAGATATTAAAATTATTCGTGAGAACCCAGATCTTATTGCTAAAAAGTCTCTTGAAAAAGGAATTGAAATCGATGTTGACCACATTCTTGAAATCGATGCTAAGAAGAGAGAGCTTGATCAGGAAGTACAGGCTCTTAGGGAGAAAAGAAATGCAAATTCATCTTCTATAAAGGGAAATCCTACCGAGGAGCAAATTGCAACTGGAGCGCAAATTAAAAATGAATTAGACCAGAAAGAACATGCGCTCGCTGCTGTTGCGCAGGAATTAAATACCTGGCTTTATAAAATTCCAAATCCAATTAAGTCTGATGTGAAAGTAGGACGTGATGAATCTGAAAATGAAGTTATCAAAAAAGTAGGAGAACCTATAAATTTCGATTTCAAAGTCCGAGATCATCTTGAGCTTGGAGAATTACTAGATATTATTGATGTAAAAACTGCAGCAAAGATTTCAGGTGCAAGATTTTATTATTTAAAAAATGAAGGAGCACTCCTCGAATTTGCGCTAAAGCAATTTGCATTCGAAACGCTAATTAAAAATGGATTTACTCCGATTATTCCACCTGTCTTAATAAAAAAACAAATCATGACAGACCTGGGATACACGCAAATGGGCGAAGAGGAAAATATTTTCTCAATTGATAAAGATGATTTATATCTCGTTGGAACCAGTGAGCAGTCAATTGTTCCGATGTTTAAAGATGAAGTTTTGCAAAAATCAGAATTACCAAAAAGGTATGCAGGTTTTTCGACTTGCTTTAGGCGAGAAGCAGGATCTTATGGAAAAGATACAAAAGGTATTATCCGAGTGCATCAGTTTGATAAAGTCGAGATGGTTTCATTTGTTGAAGAAGGAAAAGATGATGAAGAACACGAGTTTATGTTAAGACTTGAAGAAGAAATGTTTGGAGCGCTTGGTATTCCTTATCAAATTCTTAGAATTTGTTCTGGGGATTTAGGATTTAATGCAGCAAGAAAATATGATATCGAAGCATGGTTACCTTCCCAGGAAAAATATAGAGAAGTAACATCAACTTCAACAGTTACAGATTTTCAGTCAAGAAGACTTAATATGCGCTATCAAGATGGGGACACTCGAAAATATTTGAATGTCCTAAATGGTACAGCGTTTTCAATGGCTCGTCCTATCGTGGCAATTTTAGAAAACTTTCAGCAAAAAGATGGTTCAGTGATAGTGCCAGAGGTCCTCCAAAAATATATGAATGGCATTTCAGTAATAAAGCCACGCTAAGTGTTTTAAAAAGTAGAATTCTAGCCTCGCATCTGATATACTTACTGCTATGCTATCAGTCCTCGGAAAGTTGTTTGATTCCAATGATAAAGAAGTTAAGAAGCTCGAGCCTCTAATTTCAGAAATCAATTCCCTTGAAGAAAAAATGAAGAAGCTTAAGGCTTCTGATTTCCCAAAAAAGACAGAAGAACTTAAGAAGCGCGTAGAGAAAGGTGAATCATTAACAAGTATTACGCCAGTTGCGTTCGCACTTGCCAGAGAGGCAGCACGCAGAACCATAGGTCAAAGGCATTATGATGTTCAGCTTATGGCTTCAGCAGCGCTTTCTATGGGTAAAATTTCTGAACAGAAAACAGGAGAAGGTAAGACATTGTCGGCTGTTCCTGCCTTATATTTGCATGCATTGACCGGAAAAGGAGTACATTTAGTTACTGTTAATGATTATTTAGCGCGTCGTGACGCTGGATGGATGGGTCCAGTATTTAAGCTTCTAGGAATGAGCATTTCATCAATCATTAGTGAGCAGTCATTTATATTCGATCATGAGCATATAAATTCTGATGTTCACGATTTTCGTCTGCTTCACCTAAAACCAGTATCGCGAAAGGAAGCATATCAGGTAGATATTGTTTATGGTATTAATTCAGAATTTGGCTTTGATTATCTCAGAGATAACATGCAGCAAAATATAAATAATGTTGCTCAGCGGGGATATTATTTTGCGATTGTTGATGAGGTAGATTCTGTTCTTATTGATGAAGCTAGAACCCCTCATATTATTTCTCAGCCAGATGAAACTCCTACAAATAAGTATTATGAATACGCAAAATTAGTAGATAAGTTATCTTCGGACACTGATTATAAAATTGATGAAAAGCTCCACACCGCACATCTTACAGAACACGGTCTTGGTAAGATTGAGAAGCTTTTTGGAATACAAAATATATACGAGAAAGATTTTGATACGGTTTACCATATAGAGGCTGCTCTTAAGTCCCGAACGTTATTTAAAAAGGAAAAAGATTATATCGTAAAAGATGGACAAGTTATTCTGGTTGATGAGTTTACTGGAAGATTAATGGAAGGACGTCGTCTTTCTGAGGGTTTGCATCAGGCAATTGAGGCAAAAGAAGGAGTTGCTATTCAAAGAGAGTCAAAGACTATAGCTACTGTTTCGCTCCAGAACTTCTTCAGAATGTATGAACTTTTGGCAGGTATGACAGGAACAGCACTAACTGAAGCACAGGAGTTTCACAAAATATATAAGCTTGATGTTGTTGTCATTCCTACTAACAAGAATGTTTCCAGAAAGGATCTTCCAGATGCCATTTATAAGACAGGACGAGCAAAATTCTCAGCTGTGGTTAGGGAAATTGAAGAGGCGCACAAGACGGGACAGCCAGTCCTGGTAGGTACGACATCCATTGAGAAGAATGAAATTCTCTCAGAGCTCTTAAGAAGAAAGAAAATTCCTCATGAGCTTCTTAATGCAAAAAACCATGAAAGGGAAGCGGAGATTATTGCAAAAGCTGGAGAAAAAGGTGCAGTGACAGTGGCTACAAACATGGCAGGGCGCGGAGTCGATATTATTCTAGGGGGAGAAGCGCCAGTAAATGACGATGGAACTGATAAGGTTGGGACTCCAGAATATGATAAATGGAAGAAGAATCATGATGAAGTTCTAGAACTGGGAGGCTTGTACGTAATTGGAACTGAGAGGCACGAATCAAGAAGAATTGATAATCAGTTAAGAGGCCGTTCAGGAAGACAGGGAGATCCAGGACAGTCTAGATTTTTCGTAGCATTAGACGACGATATTATGAGGCTTTTTGGCGGGGATAGTATAGCGGGGCTCATGACTAAATTTAATATGCCTGAGGATGTGCCATTAGAGCATTCAATAGTCTCACGAGCTATAGAGCAGGCCCAGTCAAAGGTGGAAGGATTTAATTTTGATCGCAGAAAACAGCTCGTCGAATATGACGATGTTCTTAATAAGCAAAGACAGATTATTTATGATCGAAGACGCGTAATTCTAGAGAGCTCGAAAGATGAGAAGAATAGTCTTAAGGAGGACATTAAAGGTCATATTGAGAGTTCAATTGCTCAGATGGTCGCTTCTGCAGAGTTATCTCCGGATACTGAGAACGTAAATCAAAATATAGTAGGAGAATTCTCAACTATTATTCCTTTTGATGAGGCTTCTCAAAAAGAGCTTGTGAACCAGCTGGATAAAATATCATCTCAGGAAGAGAAGGTAAATCTTTTAACAGACGTTATGGGTAAACTTTATGTGAATCGTGAGAAGCAAGTCGGAGAAAAGACCATGAGACAAATCGAATACTTTGTAAACCTTTCAGTTATTGATAATTTATGGATGGATCATCTTGATGTAGTAGATAATTTGCGTGAAGGAATAGGGCTTCGGGCTTATGGACAAAAAGACCCGCTAGTAGAATATAAAAATGAAGCATTTAGAATGTTTGAGACTCTCATAAATGGCATTGATGATGAGATAGCTCATAGAATCTTTAAAGTTCATATCGCAACTCCTGAGAATCAGCATGTTCATGTGCATGAGAAGAAGGCAGGCGGAAAAATGGGAGCAGATGAAGTCTCTACGAAGTCAGAAAAATCCAAACCTCAGCCCATGGTCGTAGACGCAGAGCTTGATCGTCCAGCTCCAAGCAATGTCACAGGTCTTCCGCCATCCAAAAAACCAGGCCGTAATGATCCATGCTGGTGCGGCTCAGGCAAAAAGTACAAAAAATGTCACTATCCTAACTAAAAGTTAGATTGGAGCGTAAAGCCACGTGTATTTTCGGGTTTTTCCAAAAGATTTCTAACCTTAAGGAAAATTTCATTGTCATTCATGTCAAGATCAGCTTTTACTTTTGCCTTAACCTTCTTATTAAGATTATCAGGCAATAAATATTTAAGCTTTGGAAAAGCCTCACTTCTTCCAGCTAGGACTATGAAATAGTCAGGATATTTTTTAGAAATTTTTTGTAGAGAATCTACAACTTCCTTTAGGAATCTGTTCAAATGTTGATCTGCATGGCGCGCGACTTTATCTACTCTAGGATATGTTATGCCTGATGGGTAACTTCCTCTTGTTGGGTTAGTTTTATCTGAACTTTTTTGGATATTTGTCTCTTTGATAGAGCCACTGTCTATTACGTAAAATTTCGCTTGTCTCTTTTCCACTCCTAAAATAATAAATTTCTTATCTGTTTTCTGAAAGTCATTCTTTGCCATAATTAATACCTAATTATTAATTATAATCAATAAATGTTAAGAATATAAAAAGCTATTGTTGGAAATGTGTATGGCTTTGTTATAATTGCTACATGAATAAAGATATTAAAATAATACTGATTCATGGAAATGGCGGTTCAACAGTTAAGGATAATTGGTTTCCTTCTGTTAAAAAAGACTTGGAGAATGTGGGTATAAATGTAATTGCCGAAACATTTCCTGATAATAAGCTAGCTAGATCTGAGTATTGGTTGCCCTTCATTAAAGATATTTTGAAAGCAAATGAAAATACTATTATAGTTGGGCATTCATCAGGCGCTGTCGCTGCAATGCGTTTTGCTGAGGAAAATAAAATACTTGGTTCTATCTTGATTGGTGCATGCTATACGGATTTGGGAGATGAAGATGAGAAGCTGAGCGGATATTATGATCATCCCTGGGGTTGGGAAAAAATAAAAAATAACCAAAAGTGGATTGTTCAATTTGCTTCAATTGACGATCCTTATATTCCAATTTCTGAGGCAAAGTATATACACGAAAAATTAAATACTGAATATTTTGAATTCAATGACAGGGGGCATTTCGGCTGGGATAAGGGCATGAAGGAATTTCCCGAGGTTGTAGAAATAATAAAAGCAAAGATTAAATAATAATGTCGCCAGTATCCTAAATGGGAAACATTTTTGATAAACCCTCGTGTGAGATGCGTTTTGAAGTTTTAATTTGACATTTACCTTAAGGTTTGTATTAATATAATTAATGGCTAAGAAAAAGTCTCGAAAATCAGTTGAGTCCATAGACAGTAATCTTAAGAAATTTTTTGTTTTTCTTTTCGTTGGAGTAACACTTAGTACTGCATTTTTAATGCTCAAAAGCAGACCAGATGTTTTAGGAGTTTCCACTAATTGTGTAAGAAAATCGCCGATTGTGGTTGTAAAACCTGCATCTGTTACAAAATCTATTGGAGGAGTAGCAAAATATACAGTCGTAATCCAGAATAATGATTCAGGGGATTGTTCTAAAAGAGATTACAAACTATCAGCTGTATTGCCTGGATCTTCATGGACATCTTCTTTTTCAAAGACATCAGTCTCTCCTGCTCCTGGGCAGAATGGGACGTCGGTGCTAAGTATAAAATCTGCAAGATCAGCCAGACCAACCAAATATTCAGTTGTAGTAAATGTTAAAAACAATGGAAATTTAATAGCAAAGAAGACAATTGAATATTTAGC
>Ga0163151_10003270_pt1 | contig 23546 bp, 18 predicted proteins | sample OliLakLV19MP5IB2_FD_145596 | JGI IMG/M metagenome (GOLD analysis project Ga0163151, IMG submission 145596) | Freshwater microbial mat bacterial communities from Lake Vanda, McMurdo Dry Valleys, Antarctica - Oligotrophic Lake LV.19.MP5.IB-2 | ecosystem: Environmental > Aquatic > Freshwater >...
AAACAACAGCTTGCTACTCGTATGCATTTTCCATAGTTAAGGAAAGTATTTATCAAATTATATTTTTTGGGAGCTGTTATTTTGCCACCCCGCCGCAGCGGGCTGCTGTAAATAAAAAAAGGGCAGCATTCTAAGTTTTAAAATTCGTGTTTCAAACCTTTATATTTATTAGAATCGAATTATGGAAGAGGTCGATTGAGTTTCGGTATTATTCCTAAAAACCTGCTTATCTCTAGCATATATATACTTTTTTTTAGTACGCAAAAATAAGGAATAGTTGTGAGGGGTAAAAAAAATGGTTACCCAATCGAGCCGTCCACGTCGGTATTAGTTACGGGATGCAATCAGCATGTAAAAGGTTCCTTGTTTTTTATTTGAAAAACAAAATTGATTTTCGCATTTTTTACGTTGTCACACTAGCATGCGTCAGCAATCCGCCACGGCGAGGTACATCATACATCATACATCATACTCGCCACGGCGAGGTATATAGTAAATGGTTTTATTTCCCAAAAGGCATTTTCATCGCCCTGCCAGCACCTTGCATTTTATTCATGGTCTTCATCATTTTACGCATTTCTTCAAACTGCTTCAATAGGTCGTTTACTTTTTGCACTTGGGTACCGCTGCCCTTAGCAATTCTACTGCGGCGTTGGCCATTTAATATATCGGGGTTCGACCGTTCTTTGGGTGTCATACTGCGTATAATGGCTTCTATTTCTTTAAAGGCATCATCGCTTATGTCAAGGTCTTTTATGGCTTTGCCCACACCTGGTATCATGGCCATTAAGTCCTTTAGGTTTCCCATCTTTTTTATTTGTTGTATCTGTGCAAGGAAGTCTTCAAAGTCGAACTTGTTGGCCGCAATCTTTTTGTTCATGCGGGCAGTTTCCTCCTCATCGTAAACAGATTGGGCTTTCTCTACCAAACTCACAATATCGCCCATGCCCAATATACGCTGTGCCATCCTATCGGGGTGAAACACATCAAGGGCTTCCATCTTTTCGCCCGTACCCACAAATTTGATGGGCTTGTTCACGATAGATTTAATACTCAATGCAGCACCACCTCGTGTATCACCATCGAGTTTGGTAAGAACTACACCATCAAAGTTTAGCTTATCGTTGAATGCCTTGGCGGTATTCACGGCATCTTGCCCCGTCATACTATCCACTACAAAAAGTATCTCACTGGGTTTGATGGCTTGCTTTACACGGAATATTTCATCCATCATCTGCTCATCAATAGCCAAGCGGCCTGCAGTATCTATTATAATAGTTTTAAAACCTTGTTCTTTGGCTTTTGCAACTGCTGCTAAAGCAATAGCTACAGGGTCCTTGCTATCATAATCAGTATATACGGGAACTTGAATTTGCTCGCCCAAAACCTTTAACTGGTCAATAGCCGCAGGTCGGTATACATCGCACGCAGCAAGCATTACAGTGCGATTGCGTTTGTTCTTGAGCATATTGGCAAGCTTTGCACTAAAGGTGGTTTTACCCGATCCTTGTAAGCCTGCTACCAATATCACACTTGGGTTTCCTTCTAAGTTAATATCAACCGTTTCGGCACCCAATAATTGGGTGAGTTGGTCGTTTACAATTTTGGTAAGTAATTGCCCAGGAGAGATACTAGTCAATACATTCTGACCAAGTGCTTCTTCCTTAACTTTATCGGTAAAGTCTTTGGCTATTTTATAATTGACGTCGGCATCGAGCAGTGCTTTGCGTATTTCCTTAATGGTTTCGGCTACATTGATTTCGGTGATGCGACCATGACCTTTTAATACTTTAAAGGCCCTATCGAGTTTGGTACTTAAACTTTCAAACATGTTATTATGATAAAATATATGGTTGGGGATAACACCAACAATGGGCATCCTATGCGAGCTGGCGAATGTTGTGGTTAAATGATTAAATTACTTATAATATTCTATTTTACGCGTTCCACATAAGTGCCATTCGTTGTATCAACCCTAATCATTTCCCCAGTATTTACAAACAAAGGAACCATTACACTGGCACCAGTTTCTAAAGTAGCAGGTTTCAAAGTATTGGTGGCAGTATTGCCCGGAACCGCAGGTTCAGTATAGGTTACTTCTAATTCCATTTTTGTAGGGGCAGAAGCAAAAACTGGGTTTTCACCACCTTCCATTGCTACATCTACCATTATACCTTCTTTTAAAAATGGGAAGGCCGATCCAAATAATATTTGAGGTATATATAATTGGTCGAAAGTTTCGCTATCCATACATACCAGGCTGTCACCATCTTTATATAAGTATTGTAGCTGTTTCATTTCTACACGCACAAATTCAATTTCTTCGCCCGCCCTAAAGCGGTTTTCAATTTGTTTGCCTGTGCGAATCACCCGCATATTTACTTGATAAAATGCCCTAAGGTTTCCAGGTGTGCGATGTTGATATTCGGTAACCTGGCAAAGCTCACCATTGTACTTAATAAAACACCCTCTTGATAAATCTGAAGTAGTTGCCATTTTGTATTTATAAATTTAGGTGGCAAAATTACGGGCTATATGGCCATGCCACAAACGAAAAAAGCCCCCTTTTGAGAGGACTTTTTTCTAATCACTAATTGTATGAAATTTGAATAAGAGCCTAGTTTTGAGCTACTGCTTTCTTTTGTTCGTTGCTATTAGAAACAGCAACTAGTTTTTTGTACTCGTCGATATAAGCCAAGTGCAAGTCTTTTAATTTTTTAATACGAAGGGTTCTTTCCATTGCCATCATTTCTGGCGAACCTGCGGGGTTTTTCTTGTAATCGTGTTTGGCATAGGAAGCTGCGATAGCTTTTGATGCTGCTTGGTAAGTTAAACCATTAGTTTCACGAAGCAGTTCTATTTGGCTTTTCAAGCTATTGGCCGAAAGGAATGAACGGAATTGGTTATATAAAGAAACTGAATCCATTTTCATTTCCACATTATATTCCAAATCGGTATCGAAGCTCAGCATAATGATGGAAGGCAATTTAAGCACACCATATTTTTTAGCTACCGATTTTCCTTTACCTGCAAGCACATTGGCTTCCATGCATATAAAGTTTTTATTAGCCCAATTAGCAAATTCAGGTTTGCTTGCTATTTGGCGGGTGAATGTTCTGCTTGAATAGCACTTGCTCGAGTGCACATAAACCAATAATGGTTTACGTTCTTGTTTAGCAGTGCTTTTAGCCTTAGCTAAATTGCAAGCCATCATAAAACCCAGTGGGTTTCTGGGAGCCGCTGCTGAACAAATAGAAGGAGCAATTAAAGTAAGTAGGAAGAGGGCGATTGAGAAGTGTAATGCTTTTTTCATGATCTTATTTGATTTGGTTTCTGGTACAAAGTTGCGGTATGGCCAAGTATTGAATATTACAATGATTGAAATTTTCTTACAACAATATTTGGGAAGATTTTTATAGCCATTCACAAAAAATATAATACAAAACGAGAGTTTTTTTTATGAATAGCACCCTTGAATGAATTTTTTCTTACATGGTGTAAGACAAAGTAAGTCAGTTTTTGAGTATGATTTTCATCATGCTAAGTGGATGATGGGTATCATAAATTTAATAAATGGGTTAAATAATTACCCAAAAGCGATAAAATGCTATTTTGAAATTTGTGAGCTAAAGAATGTAAGTATCGGTTGTGTTTCCAATTCCCAAAACTTATAATCGTGCTTGCCAACTAGGTAACTGGTTTCAATAACCTGCTGGGGATGCAGTACTTTTAGCTTTTGTTCAAGCATTTTGCTTTGAGAAATTGGGATGAGCGGGTCCTGATACCCATGTCCAATAAAAATCGGAATGTTTAAATTGTTGAGTCCCGTAACCACATTATCGGTTTGCCACCTTGCAGGGAATTGCTCATAACGGCCATAGGTGGCAATAAATACCAGGTCCATTGGTAAGGTTCTTTGGTCATAATCGCCCGATAAAAGAGCACAGGCTTTAAATAAGGTAGGGTTATCCTCCACCACCAAACCGCTGCCGTGTGCCCCCGTTGATAAACCCATGATGAAATTGTTTTGTTCAGGTTTCATGATACCAAAGCTGTCTTGTAAATATTTAATTAAAGTATCAGTTACCCAACGGCGGGTGAGGGTTTTTCGCATTTTGTCCCAGCTTTGCGGGTAGAACTGCGTGGCGTAAATGCTTTCGCCCATCTCGGGCATGATGAGGGCAAAACCTTGTTTCAATGCTTTGAGGCAAAGGGTGCTTTGGTTGCACCAATCGTATCTCGGAAAATTCCAGCCTGGCAATATCATAATATAGCCTTTTACGGTGTCGGGGAATTTGAGGTCCACTTTGGTTCCGTATAATTCAACAGTTTGGGTTTTGCACTCCTTATATATAGGTGTGGTAATTTGCTTTGTTTCGATTATTTCTTTTGTGGAATCAGTTTTTATGGCAATAGGTTCTGTCTTACTGTTTTTGCATGCCAAAAATATTATGATGGTGAATAGCGGAAAGTAGAGTTTCGATGTTTGCATACATTCTAAACATAGTAGTATTGTATATGTTTTTATCGGTAAGAAAATAGGCGTCAGCGTTAACAAGCGTCAGCATCATGCTGTCGCGATAGCTATCGGGATTCAGCAACTAATAACTATTCAGCAAAGAGACCCTGAAACATTCGTTGCAGCGAACAGGGTGACGTCGCAACAGTAACGTTATCAGTCGGCATACCAGGGGTCAGGGTCATACTGTTTTTCCTTTGTTAAAAATTATCCCCACAAAGGTGACCCTCCTATATTTACTTTTGCAAACCAAATATGAACAGACCCTTTAAGCATCTCAACAAATATTTTTGGCAATACCGTCGTCCTTTTATATTGGGAGTATTGTTTGTAGGTTTGGCAAATATTTTCGCCGTGTATCAGGCCGTATATGTTAGAGAGGCTTTCAACTCATTGGCCGATGGAAGTGCGGCTGCCAATATTTGGTTATTCGTTGGTATCATTTTCGGCACTGCTATTATACGCGGTGTATTTATGTATATGATGCGGCAATCGCTTATCGTGATGTCGAGGAATATTGAATACGATTTGAAAAATGAGATATATGCACAATACCAAAAGCTCGATTTTGCTTTTTACAAAACACATTATACTGGTGACTTGATGAACCGCATTAGTGAAGATGTAGGCCGAGTGAGAATGTATGTGGGTCCAGCAATTATGTATTTGGTAAATATGCTCACCATGTTTGTAGTTGTAATTAGTTCCATGTTCACTGTGAATCCTGAGTTAGCATTATATGTATTGGCCCCGCTACCCATACTTTCCATTTCAGTTTATTTCATCAACAATACTATTAATAAGAGGAGCGATAGGGTGCAAAGTAAATTAAGCGACCTCAGCACTTTTGTGCAAGAAACTTTTAGTGGTTTGCGTGTAGTAAAAGCATTTGCCAAGCAAGGAGCAGTTGGTGGCAGTTTCGAAAAGGAAGCACACGATTACAGAAACAAATCATTGCATTTGGCTATGGTCGATGCATTGTGGTTTCCCTTAATGTTATTATTGGTGGGGCTAAGTTCTATTTTTACTGTATATATAGGTGGACTTAAAGTAATGGACGGGGAGATAGGGCCAGGAACTATAGCAGAGTTTATTATATATATAACGATGCTCACTTTCCCAGTGGCTATGTTAGGTTGGTTAACGAGCACCACGCAAAGAGCAGCGGCATCACAAAAGCGTATCAATGAGTTTTTGCAGGCCGTACCTTTAATATCTAATCCAGATGAGCACACAGGTTTTAATTTGCAAAATGATATAGAATTCAGAAATGTTTCTTTTGCATATCCTGACAAAAACTACAATGCTTTAACTAATATTAGTTTCAAAATAAATGAAGGAAAAGCATTGGGGATATTGGGTCATACGGGTAGTGGCAAAACCACTATTGCACAATTATTATTGCGATTAATGGATCCCACTGCGGGACATATATATATAGACGGCAAAGCACTCGATTCTGTAAATCTGGATCAGTACCGACAATCGGTAGGTTATGTGCCACAGGATGTATTTTTGTTCTCCGATACTTTGCGAAACAATATAGCATTTGGAAAAACCGTTTTACCTGAAAGTATTATAATACAAGCCGCAAAAGATGCCGCATTATATGATACTATTGAAGCCATGCCAGAAGGTTTTGAAACTTTGATAGGTGAACGAGGTATTACACTAAGCGGCGGACAAAAACAAAGGTTGAGCATCGCCCGTGCTTTGGCTATGAATCCCAAAGTATTGGTATTCGACGATTGCTTAAGTGCGGTTGATACGCAAACGGAACAACAAATACTTGACGGGCTAAAAGCAGCAGGTAAAGGCAAAATGGTTTTGATAGTAACCCATCGACCTTCAGGTATTATGCACTGCGATGAAATATTGGTGCTTGATAAGGGAATTATAGTTGAACGCGGAACTCATAAAAGTTTGATTGAGCAGGGTGGGAGGTATGCAAAGATGGTGGAGGAGGTTGACAGGTAATAGTGAAAAGTTAAAAACTAAAAGTGAGATGTAATGAACAGTGAATGGTGGCATATATGTAGTTAGCACCCAGTTGCTATCCTAGATGCCTGTAGTTATGTGTTTTCACCAACCATTAGCATGCAAGCTTGTTTCTTGAATACAAATATGCATAGATGGTTAATTCACATACTATAATAAAGTTTAGAACCTCCAATCATTATTCCTAATTATCGAATATTTTTTTCATCGAAGTTGGACTAGCCAGGAGTTTTTTATATAATAGCTATTCTTATACCAATTCTTAATCTAAAATAGTTCTCCGCCTGTGGCGGATTAGTTTGTAGAATGGTAATGCCGAACTACATCCCGAAAGTATTCGGGCCCTTTCTTTTGGACTATTATATATTGAGTGTCGGTATAAAACACAATTTAACAATTTTGTCTATATTTGCCCAAATGAAATCCATCTTTTTTACTATTATAACTCTTATAGGAATATTTACCGTTCATGCTCAAAACCTATGGCCCCAAAGCATATTGCTTACACCTGAGAAAACAGATTTTCTCAAAACATCGACCCATGCAGAGGTGATGGTCTTTATGAATGAGATAAAATTATTGAGTAATAATATATATACTTTTAGCATGGGCAAAAGCTTGGAAGGAAAAGATATTCCTGTTGCAGTGCTTGCCAAGCCAATGGTTAACACACCAGAAGAAGCAAAGGCTACAGGCAAAACTATCGTATATGTACAAGGTAATATTCATGCAGGTGAAGTGGAAGGAAAAGAATCAGTAATGATGCTGATGCGGGATATATTATTGGGCAATAAAAAGCATTTGCTCGATAGTTTGATTATCATATTCGTTCCAATATATAATACCGATGCAAACGATAAAATGGCCAAAGGACTTCGCTCTTCTCAGGAGGATAGTCCGCTCGAAACAGGAGAGCGTGAAAGCAGCGAAGGCTATGATTTAAACCGTGATGGCGTGAAAATGGAAGCCAAAGAAACCCGTGCCTTATTTACACAAGTTATAGTGCCTTGGGACCCTCAAATATTTGTAGACCTGCATACCACCAATGGCACTTGGCACGCCTACTCGCTCACATGGGCACCTAGTTTTCACTCTGCTGGCGAGTATGGCCCATTCGATTATACTTATCATAAAATGTTGCCAACAATTACCGATTCATGCAAGCAAAAATATAATTTATTAATGGGTCCCTATGGCGATTATTATTTGGATGAAGGTTGGCCGCCCAAAAACTTTTATAGTTATAATCACCATCCACGGTATTTGGTTAATCAGTTTGGGTTTAGGAATAGGATGGCGATATTGAGTGAAGCATTTGCACATGAGCGTTTCTATCAACGTATATATAGTACTTATAGTTTTGTATCAGAAATTTTGGAGTATGCAAATTTGCATTCAGCAGAAATTATCGCCACTAATAAACAAGCTGAATTGGCAACTATTCAAAACGTGATACAACATGCGGGAGTAGCAAGGAAAGGTGTTAAGTTTAAAATGGTCCCGCTTCATAAACTCAACAATTTTATCACCTACGATTATATACCTTTTAAGGATTCAACGGATGCAACAAAGTATTATAAAATAGGTAAAATAGTTGAATATAACAATATAGATTACCATGCAAAATTTGTGGCTACCAAAGAAAGTATTTTGCCTCGTGGATATATAATACCTGCTGAGTTCACAGATATTATAGAAAACCTAAAAATGCATGGCGTGAAAGTAGAAAAACTTACCCAAAACAAAAGCTATACAGGTGAAATGTATTATATAGATAGTTTGATACGTGACAAAGAGATTTTTCAAAAACATTATGCTGCTACTTTGTATGGAAAATTTAATACCACTACACAGAAATATAAGAAAGGGGATTATATAATTGATATGGCTCAACCTTTATCGAATCTAGTCTTCTATATGTTGGAACCCGAATCGGATGATGGCTTGGTGCATTGGAATTTCTTCGATTTGTATATAGCGAAGATGCAATTGGGGAAGAAAGTGTATCCAGTATTTAAGTATTATTAAGGAGGGATTCAGGATTTTGGATTCGGTTCGCCTCGGTGAATGGGAGCTGACGCCTGTTTGTCGGTCTGTCCACAGTCTCGGATGCCCGTCGTTGTGTGTTTTCACCAACCACCAACGAGTTTGCTGTTAGGTGTTTCCACCAGGCAGACCCACGACTAGAGTTGAACTAAATCAATAATAGTGATAAGTATAATTACTTTCAGTTGTTTTCTTATAAGTAAAACTAGTATTGATATGCTTCACGATTTTGCCAGTTTTATCATAGAAATAATTATAGCGATAATGATTATTTTCTTTTCCTTTTTTATTATAGGAAATATAATCGTAAGCTACTTTTTTATTCCCTACAAAAGAATAAATATATTTGTAACTAGGCTTTCCGTTGCGGTCTCTGTATTTTGTATATGCGTAACATAAAGTGTCACCTGTATAATAAGTTTCACCAAGGTTATAATAATGTCCTGTTTTTTGATTGATGGTGAAATGTTTTTTCACGATACCACTTTTGTCGCTAATTTTCTCATGTTTATACTGAACGCCTTTTACACTTGTATATGTGATATATTGGTGCAGATTACTGTCTTTGTCATAAGAAGAACTTCGGCATATATTGATGGTGTCCATGGTTTTATGATTGTTATTGCTGGGAGTAGTGCCACAATCCATATACATCCAACTATGCGAAAGTTTTCCTTTTGGGTTGTATTGCTTTACTGATTTAATATTATGGTTGATATAATACTCATAATAAGTATTTCCTAAAAACTTTTCTCTAGGTCCTTCATAATTTTCTATATAATATACATCTTTGTTTGCATTGATGTGATGAATTCTTTTGCTATTAGTAGCCATTTTACCATCTCTGTAAATTTCAAGATTGGTAGTGTCTGATAATTTTTCCCATCGAAATACTTGGTGTAATTTGCCATTTTTCATAGAATATGAGGTGCCTTCGCTTCTCCCTGTGTCATGTTTGTAAATATTTGTAAACATAAAACTATAATTGTGTCGGTATCTTTTATTATACAAATATAATTCCGACAAGAAAGTATTTCTTCCCGCATTATCATAAATATATTCTGTGTGGTGTGTAAATCCCTCTTTATTGTCAATTCTTTCCGTCTTTATACTCCTAAGCCGCTGGGCTTTGATCGTGCTGTCAGTAATGGTAAAATCAGTAAACCAATAATTTTGAAATACAATATTTTTGTTATTACTAATTTCCTGTATGTAGAATACTTCAGCGTAATCATTATTATAAAACTGTGCAGAAACAAATTTACTGCAATAAAAAAGCAGCATGAGGATTGTAGTTCTTTTTACGATCATATATGCAAATAAAGGTGATTTACTATATAACGTAAAAGGAAAAATTTTATTGTGTTTGGGATTTAGGATTTGGGGGGGCTGACGCCGGTTTGTATTGCAGATGCTAGTGGTAGCGGGTTCTCATTAACCACTAATTTCAGCTTCGCAAAATTAAAAAGAATATCGAACAAGGATTTACGAACGATTCCGCCGCCGGCGGATTATACCGAAACTCAATATATAATAGTCCAAAAGAAAGGGACTATATGTATTGTAGTTCGGCATTACCATTCTAAAAACTAAATTCGCCACAGGCGGAGAACTATTTTAGTTTAAGAATTAGTATTAGAAGTATCAGAACTTCATAAAGCGAAAATCTTCATTCCTTGTTCTTAAATCAAATGCTATCATTAATCATTATATATTTTATATGACGAAGCTCAATTAACCATTTACCCCGCCACGGCGGGAATCATTCATCATTAACTATTATATTCTCACAATCTTCGCTCCCAAAGCATTCAAACGCACATCAATTTCTTCGTAACCTCTATCAATTTGTTCTATATTGTGAATGGTGCTAGTGCCTTGTGCACTAAGGGCTGCGATAATCAAACTCATTCCTGCTCTAATGTCGGGAGAGGTCATAGAAATACCACGTAACTGCGATTTGCGTTCAAGTCCAATTACTACTGCCCGGTGTGGGTCGCACAGTATAATTTTTGCTCCCATATCAATCAAATTATCTACAAAAAATAAGCGGCTCTCAAACATTTTTTGGTGAATGAGCATACTGCCAATTGCTTGCGTTGCGGTAACTAATATAATACTTAATAAGTCAGGCGTAAAACCTGGCCAAGGAGCATCATATACGGTAAGAATAGAACCATCGATAAATGTATCTATAGTATAAGAATCTTGTTGGGGTATATATAAATCGCCATTACTTTTTAGTTCCAATTGTATACCCATGCGTCGGAATATATCAGGTATTTGTCCGAGCTCTGAAACCATCGGGTTTTGTATGGTAAGTTCACTCTGCGTCATAGCGGCTAGACCAATAAACGAACCCACTTCTATCATATCAGGAAGCATGGTATGCTCGGTACCACCAAGTTCTGCAACCCCTTCTATTTCTAGTTTGTTGGTGCCTATGCCTGCAATTTTTGCACCCATACTGTTCAGCATTTTGCACAACTGTTGTAGATAAGGTTCGCAAGCAGCATTATATATAGTTGTAATACCTTTTGCAAGCACAGCGGCCATCACAATATTGGCAGTTCCTGTTACCGAAGGTTCATCCAATAACATATAAGTTCCTGTTAAATGTGATGCATCGACACGGTAAAATTTTTCTTGCTCTTCATATATAAATTTTGCACCCAATTTTTGGAAACCTATAAAGTGTGTATCCAATCTTCTACGGCCAATTTTATCGCCGCCAGGAGTAGGTATATAACCTTTGCCAAACCGTCCCAGTAGCGGCCCCACTACCATTACAGAGCCACGCAATCCTGCACCTTTGGTTTTATATTCTGCTGAAATAAGGTATTCCAAATTTATCTCTTTGGCAGTAAAAGTATAAGAACCTTTTTTAAGTTTTTGCACGATGACGCCAAAATCTTGTAATAGTTCGATCAACTTTAATACGTCCCGTATTTCAGGAATATTATGTATCGTAATTGTTTCGGCAGTGAGTAATACTGCCGATATAATTTGTAGTGCTTCATTTTTTGCACCTTGTGGAATAACAGTACCCGTAAGTCTGTTGCCTCCTTCTATTTTAAAACTGCCCACTTTTTATTTAATTATTTAATGATTTGTGATTGAATTATTTTAGTAATTAGTAACCAGTAAACAGTCGTCAGTGCTCCACCTCGGCGGACGGCGTCATCTAACTGTTTAGTAGTTACTACCCGCCGCGGCGGGCTGTCTACTGACTACTGTTTACTGACTACTGACTACTAACTACTGTTTTTCTCTTCGGCCAAAATATCGAAATTAATATATATATAAGAACTGTAGGAAGCATTCCTCCAAAACCGAAAAAGGCGACGCTTAATCCACCACAAACTATTATAATATACTTATCTAAATTATCTTGTATGCTAAAGTTTTTAAATTTGAGTGCCATTAATTTAATTCCACTTACAGGCAACCAAGTACATAATGCCATGATGAAAATTAATACATAAGGATTTTCTAATTGTTGTGGCAACCAAGGGAAATCATAATCATGTGCAATCCAAGGCAAACTAGCAACTATCATAGCATTGGCGGGGGTGGGCAATCCTACAAAACCATATTCTTGGCCTTCATCAATATTGAAAACTGCCAACCGCCAAGCAGAAGCAATTGCAACTGAATACGCTAAGTACTGAACTATTTGTGGGTCTCCCCAAAGAAAATCGTTATACTTTGCATGTGCCTGACTATCGGAGGCCATCATATATAATATCATGGCAGGGGCAACGCCGAAAGTAACCATATCGGCAAGGGTGTCTAATTGTTTGCCGAGCGGCCCACTTACCTTTAGCATTCTTGCCGCAAAGCCATCGAAAAAATCGAATATCATGGCAATTACCATAAATATAGTAGCATCGGCAAGGTTATCTTGTAAGGCGAAACGTATGGCCACACAACCCATCAATAGGTTGGAAAGTGTGAGTGCGTGGGGTAGCCACTTAAAGTATTTTTGCATGAAAATCAATTTTCTAACTTGACCCTGCGAAGTACGCAAGCAGAAACAAAACTACAAAGAAAGGAAATGAAAAGTTTTCAGCCTATTTTTGCCCATCCTTCGATAAACTCAGGGTGATAGTAGATTTGTCAGTCTGAGTTTGCTTGTCAGTCTGAGTTTATCGAAGAAAAAAATAAAAAATAGCAATTATAAAATATAAAATAGTCCTATGGCTGAAGTAATAAAAATGCCCAAGATGAGCGACACCATGACCGAAGGTGTAATAGTAGAATGGCATAAAAAGGTAGGTGATGTGGTAAAACCCGGTGATATTTTAGCCGAGGTTGAAACCGATAAAGCTACTATGGAACTTGAAAATTTTGTGAAAGGAACGCTCCTTCACATCGGTATTGAAAAAGGCCAAGCTGTTCCAGTAGATGCAGTGATAGCAATAGTGGGAAAGGAGGGCGAAGATATACAAGCCTTGTTGAAAGGAGATAGCTCAAGTAAACCTGCAACAGAAAAAACCACTGAAGAAAACCCTGATAGCACTCGAGACGAGAAAGAAAAGGGTGAAGAAAAAGCTGAACCCGAAACTAAGAAAGAAGAGAAAGAAGCCCCTGCAGCAGAACCTGCAAAAGATACAGAAACCAAATCTTCTTCCGATTCAAGATTGAAGGTATCACCTTTGGCAAGAAAAATCGCTGAAGAAAAAGGTATAGCATTGAATGCCATACATGGCAGTGGCGAGTATGGAAGAATTGTAAAACGTGACCTCGAAAATGTTCCTGTGGCGGGGGCTGCATTTGTTCCAGTAACAGCCGAAAGTTACGAAGATATTCCGCTGAGCCAAATGCGTAAAACTATTGCTCGCCGTTTGGGTGAGAGTATGTTCACCGCTCCACATTTTTACCTCACCATGGAAATTGATATGGATGCCGCAGTCGATTCACGCAAGCGTTTGAACGAAATGGGTGGCCCCAAAATTTCTATTAATGATATGATAGTGAAGGCTGCCGCAGTTGCTCTTCGTACTAACCCCAAAGTAAATAGCAGTTGGTTGGGCGATAAGATTCGTATCAATCATCATATACATATTGGCGTGGCCATGGCCGTGGATGAAGGTTTGGTAGTACCTGTAGTGAAATTTGCTGACCAAAAATCATTCGCTCAAATTAATAGCGAAGTAAAAATATTTTCAGCAAAAGCAAAGAGCAAAAAACTACAACCCGAGGAATTTAGTAGCAATACTTTTACCATTAGTAATTTGGGAATGTATGGTATAGAAGAATTTACGGCCATCATCAATCCGCCCGATTCGTGCATTCTTGCTGTGGGTGGCGTAAAAGAACAACCCGTAGTAAAAGGTGGCCAAATTAGAATAGGAAATGTGATGAAAGTAACGTTAAGCTGCGACCATCGATCAGTTGATGGTGCGACGGGTTCTGCATTTTTACAAACCTTAAAGAATTATTTGGAAGCACCGATGCTGATGTTGGTATAGGGATTATTACCTTTTGGAAAGTTTTAAACTTTCCAAAAGGTAATAACACTACTCATTGATAAAATACGCCTGCAATGGCTCCCAATAATGTTCCTTCCAGCCATTATATATATCGTCAGCATATTCATCAGGCACATTATTATGGGTAAATTTAATTAAAGTGCCATGAGGGTCAATTTCTAGTTCGTACTTAACTTCACTATAATGGTCTTCGGGCCAGCCTTCTTCGGCTGCTTGCCAAGTTTGGTGGATGCATTTGCCCGGTACCAGATTTAAATTTTTGCCATTAATATAACCATCATAGATAGAGAAATCCTCATCCATCGAATCGGTGTTTTCGGCATGACCGCCAGTAAAATCTGAATGTTCTACTGGGTTTACTAAGGCATTGTAAACTCTTTCGGGAGTAGCATTGATAATAATTTCTTGAGTGAAAGACTTCATATTTGATGATTTAAAGAGGTTTTCCGCCGCGGCGGATAATTATTTATTGAGTGCAATTATAAGGAAGAAAAATGGTTTGCAGTAAAGAGTTTGCAGTAGACCGTTTTTATTCTTCAAAGCACTATAAACTGCCACCTGAGAACTGTAAACTGTTTACTGCAAACTCTTCCTTATTTTTGCACAAATTTTCAAATAAATAGGATACAATTATGTTGCAAATAAAATTTGGTACCGACGGATGGAGAGCTATTATAGCCGATGATTTTACTTTAGAAAATGTAAAACGAGTTGCCCTGGGCACTGCTCTCAGGCTCAAGCAGGACAAGGAAATTCCCGTTGTTGTAATTGGCCACGACTGTCGTTTTGGTGGTGAGATGTTTGCTCAAAATGTTGCAAGTGTTATGGCTGCTAATGGCATCAAAGTTCATTTGCACAAAGGCATTGCATCTACGCCTATGGTTTCATTGGGAATAGTAAAACTGAATGCCGACCAAGGAATTGTGATAACAGCAAGTCATAATCCGCCTGCCTATAATGGTTACAAATTGAAAGGTAGTTATGGTGGTCCTTCGAGTCCCGATTTTGTGAATGAGGTGGAAGCTTTAATTCCCGATAGCCCAGTAAATGATATACAAGAGTTTGAATATTATATACAAAAGAATATGATAACATTTGTCGATTTGGAAGATATGTATATTAAACATGTGGAAGCCAATTTCGATATCAAAGCTATCAAAGACAGTGGGCTTAATTTCGCTTACGACGCCATGTATGGTTCTGGTCAAAATGTGATGCGTCGTTTGTTTCCAGAAGCAACTTTATTGCATTGTGATTATAATCCGGGCTTCGATGGACAAGCACCTGAACCTATACATAAAAACCTTCAAGAATTCTCCGAAGTAATTCGCATCGCTGAAGATATCGCTTGCGGATTGGCGACAGACGGCGATGCAGACCGCATTGGATTATATGATTCCAAAGGTCGCTTTGTCGATTCACATCATATTATATTATTATTAATAGAATACTTAACCAAAACAAAGGGATTCACGGGCGAGGTAATTAAAAGTTTTAGTGTATGTAGTAAAGTAGATAAACTTTGCGAATTGTATAATATAAAATCTACTACTACAAAAATTGGATTTAAATATATATGCGAACTCATGCTAAGCGGTGACGCACTGGTAGGAGCAGAGGAAAGCGGAGGAATAGCTATTAAAGGACATATACCCGAACGTGATGGTATATGGATTGGTTTAACTATATGGGAAATGATGGCGAAGAGTGGTAAAAGTTTGGAAGAATTAATTGAAGAAATATATAATATAGTTGGAAGTTTTGCCGTAGAGCGTTATGATGAACATGTAGAAAATGAGATGAAAAATCAGATCATCGAAAACTGTAAAAACAGATTATATAAAAACTTTGGTTCTTATACAGTAACGAGTGTAGAAGATACAGATGGATTTAAATTTCATTTAAGTGATGGGTCTTGGGTGATGATGCGTGCAAGCGGCACTGAGCCTGTATTGCGTATATATTGCCAAGCCGAAAATAGTGAAGCAAGTTTCAAAGTTTTGGACGCTGCGAAAGCGGAAATAGGGATATAATAGGATTCGGTCCGCCGCCGGCGAATGGGGGCTGACGCAGCGGAACGATTTACGAATTAGCTGACGCCCGATTGTTATATACAAGTGCAACCCTGATCGGAGCCCGATAGCTATCGGGAGAAGAGTGGTGGTATAAATTACAAATTACGATTCAATTACGTTTAGTTAAGCTCATAATCGTTTATAATTCATACTGTAAGGGCGTTTTGTTTTTTTCTTCCTTAGGAACGAACTCCCTGGCCGGATAATTTCAGTTGTTTTTATACCATTCTAAAAACTAAATCCGCCACAGGCGGAGAACTATTATAGGGTCTGCTCAAAAACTCAGCCACCAGGAACAATTGTCTATTTTGAATACAGGTTGTCATAGTGTTGTCAAAGTTAATTTCGTGCTAGTCAGTTCATTGTTTGCACTGTCGCCATAGGGTTTCCGGTAACGGTTGGCAGCTACCCGAAGGGCGGGATTTTTACCACTAAACTTCATTCGGAGAACTGAAATTCCATTAACCACTAAACTGTCTTTGGAACACGAAACCCCGCCTTTTGGGTAGGTGCTGTTATGCCTTCGTTGTTCTTCTTTATCAAATCTTTTGTCTGTAATTCAAGCGATTTTATTATTGTTACGTCCGATTCAAAACCAAAAAGTCTGCTTATTCCTGTTTCTCTAGTTTGGATTAAGATTTTCATTTTGTAGTCCTTACCATAAGATGCTTTTTCTAATTTCTCAATTGCATCTTCAATCGTTTCATATTCTCCTTGAATTTTTACTGGAACTGGCATACCTTCAAAATGGTCTTTTAATAATCCGTCTATTCCACTATTTCTCTGAACTGGAAAAGCATTGATATTTTGTAAAATAGTAAGCTCTTTTTCAGTTTTTTCTTGATACTCGTTTGTTCCTTTGTTTAATAAGTTTGATTCAGAAATCACCATTTCTTGTAATCGTGAATTAGCAAGTTCAACAGCATCTTGTGAAATATCAATACCGATAAATTGTCTTTTTAAAGATTTTGCTGAAACGCAAGTTGTTCCACTACCACAAAACGGGTCAACAACTAAATCTCCTTCGTCTGTTACGATGTTTAAAATTTGATTAAGCAATAAAACTGGCTTTTGAGTTGGGTAGCCTGTTCTTTCTTTTGCTTTTGGGTTTAAATATGGGATTTCCCAAACGTCAGAAAGCGGAACACCTTTTTTCTCTTTTCCTAAAATTACATTTCCGTTTTCATCTTTTTTATATACAGATTTACCATTTTCATCACGCTCTCTATCTTGTAAAATCTGGTCAAGGTTTGTTGTTGCCGAATAGTCAGTATAAAGCGTATTGAATTTAAAATCCTGTGTTTTTGAATAGAAGAAAATTACTTGATGAGCATTCAAAAGTCCTTTTTTTGCATTAGACCATCTTTTGTATGACCAAATAATTTCACTATGAAAGTTCTCACGCCCAAACACCGTGTCCATCAAAACTCTAATATTGTGCGATGCAGTTTTGTCGCAATGTAGAAATACACTTCCTGAGTTTTTTAAAACTCTTTTTGATTGCTCTAAAACATTTTCAACAAGTGTTAAATACTCTTCAATAGAGTTGTATTTGTCATCAAATGCGTACGTTTTAGAATTATCTTTGTTGGTAAGACTATGTTTACGTTGTGTAAAGAAAGGTGGGTCAAAGTAAATTAAGTCAACTTTGTTGGCTTCAATTTCTTTGAGTTTTTCAACACAATTTCCGTGATAGATTTTATTAGTTTCCATCTTGAGGTGTTATTTCGTTAGCAATATCTGTTAAAATAGCTTTCAAATCAACTCCTGAATATGCTTTTAAATATTCCCAAGCTTCATCGCCTCCATAATACTCACCTTCAACACCTGCATAAAGTGTTTTCAGTGTTTGTTGAATTCTGATTGCCTGTAATCTTTGTGGATAAAAGAACATAATCCGAATAGGCTTATATCCGTGATTTTTAATTACTTGAACTCTTGTGTGTTCTTTTGTTATGTGGTCTCCGTCAGTAGTAGCATCTTTCCACTTAACTTCAATAGCATCATTATCATTTAGAAAATCAATTTCAAATGTTTTAGGTCTTTGACCAATGGTGTTTTCCACTTTTGTTTTTATGCCATCTGGAAATTTATAATTCAAACATAAAGTAGCAGTTTCTTCGAGAAACGAACCTGCATATTTATATAAAAATCGTCCAGTGTTTTGATATTGGTCAATTAGTTGTCTTTCTTCCAACGAAATACCTAATACACGATAAATGAGATAATGAGAGTTGTCGTCAGCTTTCATTTCTTCTGTTCTCGCTTCAATTTTCCCTTTCAGGTTTGCAGAATAAATTTCAGCTAAATTCTTTATACTTTGTATTAATTCGTCCATTCGTTTTTGATATATTATTTGTTTCGCAAGTTACGAAATTTTGTTCGGATACGGTCGCCCTACAATGAGGCATATCGTTTTGCAGCTTGCCGAAGGGCGGGACTTTTACCACAAAACTTAATTTGAAAAACTGAACTTCCATTAACCACTAAACTGTCTTTGGAACACGAAACCCCGCCTTTTGGGTAGGTGCTGTTATGCCCAGTGCTGTTACTTATTTACTCAAACATTGTCATTTGTCCACTATTTATTGGTTCCATTAAATTTAAAAAGTCGTCCCAAAAATTTAAGGTTAGATTAAAATCATATTTTTCATTTAGTAGTTCAAGTTCTGACTGTAAATCAGCTTTGTCAATATGTTTGGCTAATTCCAATAAGTCAATTCTCATTAATACATCTTTTGTGAATGTTCTTTTAGCGTCTGAAAATGTAACAGACTGTAAAAGTTGAACTGTCGTGTCAGAATTTAAAAGTATCAAGGAATAAACGGCAAATTCAATTTTATCAAATCCAATTAGATAACAAGTATCGTCCAGCATTACTGGCTTGTCGTTCTGTGGAAGGACAAGTGTAAAATGAAATGTTTTATAAAGTCCAGAAATAGCAACCTTATAAGGCTGGAAAGAATAGTCTCCTATACCAAATATTGAAAACAATGGTTTGTTATTGTAAATACTTGATTTTCTCGCTACGAAATTATCAATATGCTCTGTCAAGTATTGATATGTTTTTGGATAATCAAACTTAATATAGTTGGTTTCTTGTCCAACTTTTTTTTGCGTAACAATCGTAAATTTTCTTGTTTGATTGATTACTGTATTTTTAAGGTCTGAACTTTTAAGAAGGCCGTAAACCAATCCGTCTTCTAATTCTACGCTATCTTTCAATCCATTGACATAATGTCCATTAATTTTATCAAGTTCCATAATGGAAGAACAATCGTGTTTTAATCCTTGTCGCCAAACAAAAGGACTTTCTCCATCAATATCTTTTGTGTCAAGATAAGTATCAATATTAGAAACAAATTTTCCGTCAAACCAACCAAAACGTTTTGGTTTTCTTTGTGTCCTTTGGATTGTTGTAAATTCGTTTTGAGAATAGAAGTCAAACTCACTACATTCAAACTCACTTTCTGAATTTAAGTTACAAGAGAATAAACACGCTTCTACAGAAACATTGAATTCTTTTTTACTGTCAATACAAAGTTTCTCCAATTCTGAAATTGGATATTTTTTATTGATTTGGTCAGATAAGATATTTTTAACAACGGAATTTTTAACAAGTAATGCGATATTACCTTCGATATTTTGAAAGGTTTCAATCATCATTAAAGTAATAAATTCGGCAATGTCAAAATTGCCTTTACCAGTCATTGCATCTAAACCGCTGTGATTTTTAAAATTATTTTTCTTTGGAAGATTATTAGAATTTAGACTTCCTAATTTTGAGTTTGTGACCCACGGTGGATTACCAATAATTAAAATTTTATTTGAAGCATATTCTTTTGCGATATTTTTAAAATTAAAGTCGAAAACATTGCAATGTGTTATTGAGATTACGGGTTTTAAATTATTTGGGTTTTCTAAAAAAAAGTTTATAAGATTAAATTTGGTTTCCCAAACGTAGGGTTTGTAAATTTCTACACCAAAAATATTTTTAATGTTCTTGAAATTTTTTAATGACGCAATAATAAAATTACCTTTACCGCAAGTAGGTTCAATTACAATTTCTGGGTGAATATCTTTTGCTTTCAGATAAAGTGCTACTTTATTCGCTAAATCTAAATTTGTTTGAAAATCGCCATATTCTGTTGCTCTATCAGGTTCTTCAACAACATTTTGAGTTTCGGAAATAATTTCTTTTAAGGTTTCTAATTCTTCATTATTGTCAAAAAAAAGTAAGATGCCGAAGGCATCATACATTTTTTGATTTGCTAATTCAAAAAGCGTAATGTTTTTCAGATTACGATTTAAGTAGTCTGAAACCTGAAAAGTTATATTTGCCTCAAATACTTTCATTATTTAGGTTTGTTATAGCTGACAATTTTTTCTACTCCTGGAACATCATCTGACAAATTTACTATTCTCTTGTATTGCAATCTCCATTGAAGAGCGTTAGAAATAGTTAAATATCCGATTGGAATTTCGGTAGATAAAATAATTTCTGCTATTAATTTTAAAGTTATTTCATCGGCTGGTAATTTTATACCTTCTAAGAATGCGATAATATCATCTTCATTTGCCTCAACCTTTTTCATATCATTTAAGATACTCGTTGTTGTATAATCAGCTGTTCTTTCTTTTGAAACAAAAGAACAACTTACAAAATTAAGTATGGCAGTTTGCGTTTTTGGGTCATCTGACTTGTCGTAAACAAATACTAGCAAATTATAGCCAAGTCCAAATATTTTCTGTTTTGCGTCTCTAAATGGACACGAAGATTGAGGTTGTTTAATAGAAGTAACTTTAATGTCTGTTAAAATGTCGTCAGATGGAAGGTCAATTCCTCTCGCAGATGAGCCAATAGTTACAATATATTTGTCGTTTAGATGTTTTTGAAATTTCTGTTCGATTAGTGTCCCAACAGCTTTGCCGTCAGTAACTCCAAAAAGTTCTTTATGTTGAAATTCAGATTGCTCAATACAAAAAAATTGAGCTTCTTGTATTAATGTTTCTATCGTTAGTTTCTTTTTTTGTTCCATTCTGTAAATTTACAATTTTATTCTTGTCGGTTTTGTGATTTCGCTTGTTTTTTTGTCCTTCCGTTGATATTAGCAGGGTCGTTTTTAGCATTAGGCATAACTCGCATATAGGAGCCATAAAACCACCCCAATCTGGGTTCGCTTGGAGCCATAGTTGCCTTTTTTACTTTGCAATAATAATAAGAATTGAGCATAATTTTACTTTTTATTTTACTTTAATTGATCTCGCTTGAAGAATCATGAATTTTTTATAAATCATCAAATGGACTTTTCATATTCTGAATATTTTTCGTGCTTACATGGTTGTGTATTTATTCCTTCTTTCTGTTTATTCTTATTGCTGTTTATGAACCTCATACTTCGGCTTCAGTTATTTTGCGGCTGCAAGAAGTTGTTGTTCCAATAACCACCGGGATCAAAACACAAAACATAGTGATATTGATTCCTATATGGGTGAGATATAGACCACAGTTTCATCGAGGAACATAACCCACTTTTTTGCCAAACGCTTCTGTTTTTTTGCAATAAACAAAAGCAAAGTAATGCTGATTATCGATACAGGACGGTCTATTTTAAACCAATTCTTAAAATATTATATTTATGATGGCAAAGGTCTATTATATATCAAAAAGTGTATATTAAAAAAAAGCCAGCCCAAATTGAGGCGGCTTTGTATATATAATATTTGTAATTAGAATTTACCAACTACACCGAATTGTGCGAATCCATGTCCTGCACCAATTTCTACATAAGCACCTACATTGGGTTTAAACAAAAATCTACATCCTATTGTTGCTTCAAAAGCTATGGGTATCCAACGCATATTAAGGGGTTTGAAGTTCGGATTATCAGTATCTAAAACACGAAGCACTTTTTTAAAACCTAATCCAATACCAATATAAGGATCTATCTTTTTATCTGATGCCATGTGATAATTGATACGTGGCACCACTGAAATTTTTGAATACTGATAGCTATACGAATAAATATGTCCAAAAGAGTCAGGTAAAACATTATGGAAGGAAATAGTGCCAGAAGTATAACCCATATTTAAACCGATGCCCACTTTGTTGGAGTAGCCATATTCATAATTAAATCGAATAGGGCCAGTAACGGAGGTATTGAATCCTGCATATTTGGCATAAATATTAAAAATAGAATTAACACTAATAATTGGGAGTGCATACGCTAAGGAAACATAAGATTTATCTTTCTGAAACGCAGTTCTGTTTTTTTGAGCAACAGCATTTTGCGGCAGAAGGAGGATAGTTATTACAATAACTATTATAGTCTTGATAGATGCGATCATATTTGTATAATTAGGGCAAATATTTAGACAGAATGTATATATGCCTCCACAGTTATAATTATCGAGTTGCTTTGTAAGCTATGATAGATATCAGTCACTAGCCATTTCAATAATAACGCGAATGCCCAATCATTAAATTTCACCTTGTTCAATCATTAAATATTACTCAACCCAATCAGCAATATATAAATAGGTATCTCTAGTTCCGTTATTATCACGATTGGAAGAGAATACTAATTTTTTACCATCGGGCGAGAACATCGGGAATGCATTGAATTTGCTTTCATGTGTGATCTGTTCCAAACCAGTTCCGTCGAGATTTATCATATATAATTGAAAATTAAATCCACGACTTTCAGGAGTTGATTTATGATTGCTTGAGAAGATTATTTTTTTACCAGAAGGATGGAAGAATGGTGCCCAGTTTGCTTTGCCAAGGTTGGTCACTTTTTTCATATTGGTTCCATCTATATTGATAGTATATATTTCCATATTGGTCGGGGCAACCAATCCTTGAGCTAATAATTCTTTATATTCTTTTACCTCTTCTTCAAATCGAGGTCGACTTGCACGAAACACTAACTGTTTGCCATCGGGCGAGAAAAATGCACCACCGTCATAGCCCAATGAATCCGTAATTTGTTTTACATTTTTACCATCGATGTCCATAATATATAAATCCAAATCGCCATTGCGTGTGCTCGTAAAAACAATCTTATCGCCTTTGGGCGATACCGTACCCTCTGCATCATAACCCACAGTATGGGTCAATTGTCTTTTTACCTTTCCTTTCAGGTCGCTCACAAAAATATCGAAAGTATTATATATCGGCCAAAGGTATTTATGATCGGGTCGCGGAGCTGGTGTAGGCGGACATTGCTTATTACCTAAATGAGTAGAGGCATATAATATTTCTTTGTTATTTTTTAAGAAATATGAGCAAGTGGTGCGGCCCTCGCCATTGCTTATTCTAGAAGGAGTATGATTTGAATTTTTGTCAGTAACGTCCATCATCCAGATTTGGTCGCAGGCAATACTATCTTTGGGGTCGGTACGTTGGTAGGT
>Ga0163151_10003271_pt1:2500-23546 | contig 23546 bp, 18 predicted proteins | sample OliLakLV19MP5IB2_FD_145596 | JGI IMG/M metagenome (GOLD analysis project Ga0163151, IMG submission 145596) | Freshwater microbial mat bacterial communities from Lake Vanda, McMurdo Dry Valleys, Antarctica - Oligotrophic Lake LV.19.MP5.IB-2 | ecosystem: Environmental > Aquatic >...
GATATACTTTTTTCTAAAAATTCATCAAAAATAGCTTCAATTGCATTATTCACGGTCGATTCCATAAGGTTGTAAAGTAAAAGGAAGGAGCTTGCCTTAAAAGTACGTATGAGATCGCTTTGATCATTCGGGGTATAGACTGGCTCCCTGGAATCTTTTTTGATCAATAAAGTAACACCCAAATCAACTTGTTTAATAAAAGTAAAGTAGGACTCGATTTCAGAGACTCGATTTCTAAAGTCAGTCTGGACACTGATCACTTTAATTTTCCCAGCAATTGATCTCGAACAAATTCAATTCGTTTAATAACTTTCGGTCGAGAGTTACTTGCATCGGATCTCATATACCCTTTAAATTCTTCAGATTCCAGCCAATCTACTGGAGCTGGCATTAGACTTGGATTTTCTCTTAAGGCTAAAGCCGTTCCTACAGAAATTGCCTCAAATCTAATTCGAGGTGTGCGAACATGACCAATTTTTTTACTAAAGCCAGCCGGAAAATTTTTTTCTATAAAAGCAAGCATTCGATCCCACTCTGTCTGCGCTAATTTTTGTAATTCGTCATTAAAGGAAGATTTCATTTTTTCAATGTAAGAATCAATAAAACCTACAACACTGCGATCAAAACTTTTATAATCTGCTAAATAAGCAAAAAATCTAAGTACAAATTCTTGTCGTTCGCGGCGATTTACAGCTTTTTCACCGAGCGGGGCTAGTTTATTGAATAAAGGTTGTTCAGAGCAATTACGCACAAACTGCAAAAATGGCCCATCGTTGGAGCCCCATCTTTGATCCATGTCGTTCAGTGCGAGGCTGCCCGTATTAATTCTGCTAAAAATATCACGTCGAACCTCTTCATCCGTTCCTTCACGCAATTCGATCATTCGCATTGTATGACGACCAAAGCGTCTCCGACGGCTGATCGGAAGATCGTCAAAAGTAAAATTATTTAATTTTGTGAGTTTCTTAAGACCAGATAATTTTAACTCATTTTTCATGAACCGAGCAAGAGTTCTCACTCGCTGAGACCCGTCCACGATTTCAGCCCTTCCTTCTTGACCATCAACATCTGCCAGAAATAAGAGAGGGATAGGAAGACCCATAAGAACAGATTCAATAAATCTAGATTGATGCTCTTCGGACCAGTTGAGATCACGCTGATAATCAGGAACAAAAAAATCATTATCATCGTCTTCTAATCGTTTCAGATATTTATCAACAATGACTTCGACAGGATACTCTCTAGTATCATAATCAACAATTTTGTGGTGCTCAACGATTTGCATTTCAGCTTCTTCGCGGGCAGCGTCAGATATTTCCGTATTTTTGTTTTCAATCATTGATATATTCCAATACAAGTCGATTCTAAATGATGGCGGATTGAATGTCCAATAGCTTCACCTAATCGAACTGGAACTGCATTTCCTATTAAGCGGCCTAATGTAGCAAACGATATATGTTGGTCTTTCGATGCAAATTCATAATTATCGGGAAAAGATTGAAGTATTGCTCCCTCACGTAAAGTAATAGCTCGATTCTGTTCAGGGTGACCGAAACGACCATTTCCGAATCCGAAAAATTGAGTTGTGATTGTCGGAGAAGGTTTATCCCATTCCATACGACCGTATACACTTGGATATGTTAATCCAGATTTTTGACGATGACATTTGGCTACCAAGTCAGATGACCAATCCCGCCAACTTCCACCAGGACGTGAGGCAATTATTCTTTTAAGATTTAAAGGAGATAATTGGCTCGCTTTGTGTAAAGTATCTCCCATTGTACAATCTCCGGCATTCAGCTTCGGCAGATGGCCTATCGCCGCGCGAACGGTTACATCCTGCGGGAGTGATTGAGGTTTCAGTAATGTAATAGGACCTAGTAACGATGCCAATAAGACGAGACGTTTACGTTGTTGAGGTATTCCGAAATCAGGACAGTATGCTTCTTGATGGGAGATATAATAACCGGCCTTTTTTAGAGTTTTTAAAAATGAGGAAAATACATTATGACGCTTAACTTCAGGAACATTTTCCATACTTATTATTTCAGGCTTTAATTCACGTATCAATCGGGAAAATTCGTATAGTAATCCCCATTTAGTTTTATCACGATTCGAAATACCTTGCGTATACTTTGAAAATGGCTGACAAGGCGCACAACCGACAAGGACTCGTATATGATCGGGAGGGTAATGTTCATTAAGTTCTTCTGCGGACAGGTCCGCCACATTTTTTAGTTTAAAAGATACCTTACGATTGTTTGATTCGTATGCATATTTACAATCAGGATCAATATCGTAACCTGCAACGACACGAACACCTGAATTCAATAAACCTCTGGTTAATCCGCCTGCACCACAGAATAAGTCTACTGCAGTGACTATTTGTTTTTCCATAGGTCTAATATGTGGTAAAGGCTTCAGATTTTTTCTTTTTATAGGAACTTTCATTTTATTAAATACCATTGCATTTTCTTCAATTCGATAAATGCGAATTAATACTGCAATTAACCATCATTGCTAATTTAACCATAAAGGAATTTGGTTGGAGAATTTCCAGTAATTGCGAAACTATCTACATTATCGTAAGCACCTCTACTATATTATCATTGTAAATTCAATGTATATGAGAAATATTTTTTAATGAGGTATATCGAGACCAAATAATTTGTTTTGCAGTTTAAGTCAAAAAGCTGAAGAGAGGAGGTGAGATCGCAAAACTAGAGTCCACAAGACTGTAGTAATCAGGCTACCCGATTTAAGGCGAATTTATTTACGCCTTATGAAATTCCAAATTTACATTTTAGGGTGGATCTACAATGGCCGGGGCAACCAAACGAAACCCAAAGGTGCTGTCACGAAGTGCCGGAATATAGTCATGAATATTAGAAGGAAAGTAATAAGAGCGAGCCGAAGCACGACAAACGGATTCATCGCCAGCCCATTTACTCCAGGAACAGCCTCGAAGAACACGTTCATATCCATATTCCGTGTAACCTTTGGCAGGCTTGCCTTTCGGATCTTCCGGCTCAGAGATACTATAATACAGATTATCATACCGATCTTCAACCCATTCTTCTACGTTTCCAATCATATCATATAGACCAAAAGAGTTAGGCAATTTCTTTCCTACTGGATGCGTTTTATGTCCGCTGTTCTTATAATACCATGCTATTGAGTCAAGGTTCTTAGCATAAATTTTTGAACTAGTTCCTGCGCGAGCTGCATATTCCCACTCTGCTTCTGTCGGAAGCCGTAACAGATTCTCATTTTCGCGTCCTTCTAATTCATTCAGTATACGCAAGAAATCACTGATGTCATACCAAAAAACTAAATCGACTGGACAGGTGCCTCCACATTTTCTAAAGTAAGAAGGATTCTTTCCCATAACAGCCTTCCATTGGGCCTGAGTTACTTCATACTTGCCCATATAAAATCCCTTAGAAATCTTAATTTTGTGTGTGGGTTTCTCTGAATCGGAACAATCATTATCATCTATACTGCAACCCATTATAAACTCGCCAGGCGGTATAAATTGGAATTCTATTCCCAATTTGCTTTTGAAGACATTAGGTGTTGCCTCTAAGAACGAGAAACCAATAAAAAAGATAGAAAAAACTATTTTTTTCATTCCACCACCTTACGTTTTGTTTTAGTAAAGGTCAATCAAGTTAGCTATAAAAAAATTAATTTGTATTTTTACTCTCTTAGATTATAAATTAATGAAATTTTCATTAATTGTTAAAAGTTAAATCTATGTAATTTTTTAGATAAGAGAATCAAATTATCAGAGAGAAGGTTGGTAATATTGTAAGAACTAGCATGAAAAATCAAGGCTCTTTATTGGAGTAGGTTAGATATTGGGAGCAATTTTGGAAAAAATCCATCGTCAAATTTTTTACTCTTCTTGAATACTTTTCCTATTTATGATGTAGGAAAATTAGATACAAAAATCTCAAAGATTGATAATTAAATTTGAAGGATTCCCGCGAGAGGGATAGTAAGGGCGCTTTAGCGGTCGCTAGGCGACCGAAGCCCTGCATAGCCCGACCCCAACGGATCGTGAATTTATTCAATACATTTGAATTAATTCGGAACTACGAGAGGTCTTTGGGGACTCGCCCGCAAGTTGTGGTTCATCTTTGTTAGGGGAGGCAGCTTAAATTTGAATCTCGTGAAGAGGGTTAAGTCACAGAATATTTTCAGTAAGAAAATATTCTACAAATCATTGATGAGAGAAATTATCGGAAGGTGCGGCTGGATCACCTCCTTTTATAAAGGAACAATTTAACCATCCCTTGTTAGATGAATCGGAATGGTCACGCTACGTTGTATATTGTAAATGATTGGTTGGAAACAACCAAAGACAAATGCCAGTTATATGGCTTAAGTAAGAAAAAAGCCTCACCTAAGCAGTGGGGCTTTTTTTGTTTGTTGGGGATGGAATTAACTATATAGGAAGTTGGTAAGGTGTAAACATACGTCGATTCGAGTTCTAGTTTTTCTAAATTGAATGTATACGGAGGAAATTTGAATTGTTCGTCTTCTTCTAGGGTTACATCGTAAACGTATTGACTAGTATTATTTAATTTCATAAGAACCTCTTAAAAACCAATAGAATTAAGAGGTGGGACTAAGAAGGTTTTATTGATTGTCTTTATAGCATATTACGGTTGTTTCCCAAGTTTTTTTATTATGTATAAAGACGTTTTGTGTGTGAACATACACGATAAAAGCATACTCATCGATCATTTCATCGGACCATATCGATCCCGTTTGCTGCTCCCAACGCTTAGTTAATCCTGACTCGTAGGCCTTTTCCACTTCAGATATTGTTGGCAAACGCATTCCGATACTTTCACATTTCTTTTTTCCCTCGTACCAATTCATTTCTCCTTGCATGGAACTCCAGGATTTGTATTCAACAAATAGTTTCAAAATGTTACAATTTTCGAAGAAAAGAAGCATGAAAAAAATAAGTAAGACGGATCTCATAGAGAATAGATTTTATTTAACCATTTAGAGAAGTCCATCGTCTTTTGAAAAGATCCAGTCTCCGAATCCAGAAGGGAAGCCTGATATTCGCGACAGAATGTCCATTACTTGCGGTGAGCCCGCCGTACCGTGAGAAGCCAATCGGCTTAAAGGCGACTATATTTTTCCAATAGCCGAGAAGTTTTTCAACATCTGCTAACTTCCAATTTGAAATTTTGCAAAAATGGATTCAACTTTTTCCGTTTTACTGGCAATAAAATTTCTAAAATGGTTTTGCCTTAAATATTTGTGTTCTGATTCTCGAGTGAAGGCTGGCGAATAAGAATTCTCTTTTGTTTTTAAAGAAATGAAAATAAGTGTCTTCATTTCCCGGCGAGAGGGATAGCAAGGGCGCGTTAGCGGTCGCAAGGCGACCACAGCCCTGGATAGCCCGACTCCAATGAACTTCAACAATTGTTCAAGGACTTAAAATGAAATATCTATACTTCATCCTATTCTTGGGGACTCGCCCGAAAAGAATTTTCTTAAACGCAATGAGAGGTAGATCGAAAGTGAAACTCGTGAAGGGGGTTAAGTCACAGAATATTTTCCGTAAGAAAATATTCTACAAATCATTGATGAGAGAAATTATCGGAAGGTGCGGCTGGATCACCTCCTTTTATAAAGGAACAATTTAACCATCCCTTGTTAGATGAATCGGAATGGTCACGCTACGTTGTATATTGTAAATGAATCTAGTTGGCTTTCGTTCCGAAAGCACTCCTCGGTTTTCAACCTTCGTCGTCTAGAAACAGTCTCCCAGACTGTTTCTGTGTTCTATATTGTAAATGTCCCTTCGACAGGCTCAGGAGCCGGTTCGAAACAACTAAAGACAAATGCCAGTTATATGGTTGAAGAAAGTAAGCCTCACCTAAACAGTGGGGCTTTTTTTGTTTGTTGGGGAGGGAATTAACTATATAGGAAGTTGGTAAGGCTTTTACCAGATCCGATCCACAAATACCAAAGCCCGATTTTCTTTTTTTTGCATAATACGATCCTCGTGTTTGAGTATTTTTATGCCGAATTGGTTTGCAAATCGAGAAAAAAAATTTTGCAAAACTGCCCAGGCCCTTAAATCTCCTGATTTTGCTTCGTACCAAAACCCTCAGAGAAATCGGAATTCTACATTCTTCCCTTTTCTTTGAGCCTATTACGCAAAGCTTTGGCCATTTCTTTGTCCTTTTGTTTCCGTTTTCTAGCCTCGACAGGATCCATAAGAACCTTGTGAGCCTGCAATTCTTTCAGCAGTTTTCGATAAGACGCATAACGTTCTTCCTGAATTGCTCTCGCTTTGATCGCGACTTGGACCGCACAACCCGGTTCCTCCCGATGAGTACAATCTCTGAAACGACAATCCAAAGCTGCGGAAGCGATCTCAGGAAAGATAAGTTCGATCTCGTTCTCATCTCCTCCAGAAAAAAGACCCACTTCTCGAATACCGGGGTTGTCCATCAAAATTCCGCCCTGAGGCAAAAGAAAGAGTTCCCTGTGAGTCGTTGTATGTCTTCCAGTTCCGTCGCTAGCCTTGAGAGTATTCGTTTTTTGAATCACCGTGCCTAACAAAGAATTGATGATCGTAGACTTTCCGGCTCCCGACGAACCTAAAAACGCAATCGTTTTTCCGGGTCGAACGAATTCCATCAGACTTTCCGTTTGTAATGGGTCCAAAGCCGAAATCAGAATCACAGGAATTTCCCCTGCGATTTTTTTAATTTCCGCGAATTTTGGCTCTGGGTCCTCGCATAGATCTCGCTTGTTCAAGACGATTGCGACTTCGGCGCCGCTGATCTTTGCCAAGAAGAGATAACGTTCGATTCTTCTCGGACTGTAGTCGTTGTCGAGACCCATGATCACGAGTAACAAATCGATATTCGAAGCGATCGCCTGTGATTGATTTCGTTTTCCGGGACTCGATCTTTTTAACAGGGTCTTTCTCGGAAGAATTCGTTCGACGATACAAAGATCGTCCCCTTCGATTTCTCGGACAAGAATCCAATCTCCCGTAACAAGTGTGTTTCCGGAAGATAACAAAATCCCAGATGGGATTCCGCGACGTTCCCCGGAATCCGTTAGAATTTTAGAATATTCTCCATAAACTGAAATGACCCGTGCAGGGATAAGATCGACCAAGGGTTCCGAAAGAAATAATTCTGGTTCCCAGCCGTATGAGGTGAGCAGTGATTTTGATTGTGACATTTGATTCCTTCTGATTTTGAAATGGATACAAAACTCCCTTCCCTTTTTCAGGATTGTGCGGAGTTAGAATTTCAGAATGGAATCAAACAATCATATTCAGTTTTCTGAATTTCACAATAGAAGATCCGGTCCAAAACGTCAATCAAAGAATGAATACGTATAAAAGAGACGAATTAGAAAAACTTAAATTTAACTACATAGGAAGTTGGTAAGGCTTTTACCAGATCCGATCCCCAAAAAAACAAAAGGGATAATTGATTCTTGCGATACAATGCCCATTATGCGAAATGAATCGGCTGAAAGGCCACTCTATTTTACAACCTTGTGCAATCTAAAGTAATACAGCTCGAAAAACGCTTTCACAACGAGAGTTATGACTGGACCAACTAATGGAAGTTTTATCATTAATATGATAGCTCCGAAATAGAAAATTAAAAATGAAAAGTAAACAACTCCTGCTAGGGATCCGTAATCTGATTCTTCTGAAATTTTTTCTTTTCCCCTCATTGTCTGGAAAGCAATTACCATCATTTGGAATTGATTGTTCTTAGGAACGGGTGGGGTCCCAAGGGCAAGCCAGGCCCAAGACTTTTCTTCATTTCGATATTCACGGTTTCGAAAAAAGTCGATCACTCTCGGCGCATAACGATACAATGTAAATAGAAACATACCCCAAATATAATACTGATCACTTGGGGAAAGAGAATTGTATAATTTAGGGAAAGTAAAATTAGCCCCCATACCACCTGTACAAGCAACACTCAAGAAAAGCTCGATGAGTAAGTAGAAAAAGAAATTAAAACCAATCAGCAGTGCAATGATACAAGCGATAGAGATAATTAAAATGCATCCGAAAAAGAGGATAAAGAACACATAGAAAATTTTTCCAATCCATGGTTGTGGAATCTCCAAGTCACGAAGTCCCATTTCTTTTCCTTGTTTAACGGCGGTAAAGAGTGAAATCGATGTTAACCGAAGTAGTCCATAGCCAAAAACAAAATAAAGTTCAGGATATAAGGGTAACATGATATTTCTTGGCTCTGTGGAAAAAATGAACAAGCCGAGAAGGGGAGCTAGATCTGCAATAAAGTCGGACCATTCTTTTTTCGACCAAGGCAGTAAACTTAGAAAAAAATTTTTCACAATTGGTAAAGGATCGTAGATTCACTCAATTCGATAAATCCGATTTTTAGCTTACCTCATAGGAATTTGGTTATTCTATTAACAGATCCAATCTCCAAAAAGACAAAAGGGATACCTGATTTTTGCGACACAATGGCCATTCTAGGAAGCTAACTGGCTTAAAGGCGACTATATTTTCGCGAAAAATTGCTGACACCCCCTGATCTATAGAAATAGTATCGTACTTCTGAAGCCATAACGTTATGAAAATTGGAAATTCAACCTTCCTTACAATCTCTCCATGAACGACTCCGAAAGGATTTCCCCTTGATCCGATTGCCTGTGAGAACTAATGAAAAAAAGGCTCTATCTTCATTTGAAAAATTGAATAGACTACAGTTCTTTTTTTTTAGAAAGTTAGTTGCTGTGTCTTTTAAATTGCTAAATTTCTTGATGAGAACCAATCCTAGAAAAATTTTTCAAATTGCAATTTCCCTTTTTGCAGTTAGCATTTCTTTTTTCTTTTCCAATTGCAAGATCATGGACACAAGCTGTGCCGAAATGGATCCAAATTGTAATCCGATCCAACTTGGTTTGATCAATCTGATTGTAGGTTCCAGAAGTAATTCCCCACCAACGATTTCCTATTCTGGAAGTCCCTATATATTTCCTACAAATGCCGCCATCACCACAATCTCACCAACTGTAACTGGAAACCCAAATTCTTGCACATCCTCACCGGCACTTCCCACAGGACTTTCCATCAATCCTACCACTTGTGCTCTATCAGGAACACCTACCGTAGCGCAAGTCGCAACTACTTATACAATCACCGCAGGCAATGCACTCGGAACGGGAACTGCGACTATTTCGATTCAACTGAATGCCTCTTTAGGCAGTTGGACGGGAAGAGCTACTCCCGTTTACTCATGGACAAGTGTTACCTATGGAAACGGACTATTTGTTGCAGTCGCAAATAATGCAGTCATGACATCTCCAGATGGTATTACCTGGACAGAAAGAACTTCTGCCATATCCAATGTGACAACAGTCACTTATGGAAATGGGCAATTTGTTGCAGTTGCAAATAGTGGAGTCAACCAAGCAATGACATCTCCTGATGGTATTAACTGGACAGCAAGAACGGCTGCCTCCACCAATCCATGGAATAGCGTCACCTATGGAAATAGTCTATTTGTTGCTGTCGCACCTTCTGGATTCCAAAGAGTCATGACATCTCCAGACGGTATTACATGGACAGGAAGTGTAGCTGCCCCTGACACAAATGGTTGGCAAGCGGTCAACTATGGAAATGGACAATTTGTGGGACTTGCTACTTCCGGAACCAATCGAGTTATGATATCTAATGATGGAATTAACTGGAATAATCGACCTTGCCCAACGAATAGTTGGGTTTCAGTTACCTATGGAAATGGACTTTATGTTGCAGTATCACTTGCTGGAACCAATCGAGTCATGACATCTCCTGATGGTATAACATGGACAGGAAGAACCTCAACTAGTGAAGGCAATCAATGGGTGGGTATAACCTATGCAAATGGGTTATTCGTTGCAGTAGCAAATAGTGGAACCACTCGAGTCATGACATCTTCTGATGGAATTAACTGGACCGGAATTACTTCATCGAATGAAGTCAATCAATGGCGTAGTGTCGCATATGGAAATGGATTGTTTGTAGCCGTCGCTTCTAGTGGAACAGATCTCGTCATGACAGCAACTTATCCGTAGAATTAATTACATTATGAAATCAAAATACAAATCTTTTGTTCTATATTCTACTATGTTAGTTTGTTTTTTGGTTTTAAGTCCCGCATTTTCAGAAACAATTCTTCTGAAAAATGGACAAATCCTTTCTGGAAAAATTTTAGATCAAAATCTAAAAGACGTCGTGCTTCAAGAAGAAGATGGAACAAAAAAAAGCATCCCTTCTTACTTGATTCGAAAAATTACCTTCAGAACAAAAAAAGAAGTAGAGGATGAACTTGTAAAAGAAAAGTTAAAAAACGCAAAGACAAATCTTGAAAAAAATTCTGATGTAACAACTATAATTATAGAGAAACCTGATGTAGAAGTCATTCCTTCCAGAACTAGAATTCTATTGTATTCTGCCATTCTTCCAGGCTTAGGTCAATACAAAGAAGGAAGAAGAAGAGCTTCCTATTACTGGTTTGGAAGTTTGGCTGCTCTAACAGTAGCTTCAGCCGCATTGTATGAAGACGCAGCATCCAAAAGAAGAACCTACGAAAAAACCAGTATGGAATTTGGAAATAATACATTTATTTTTAGCAATTTAGGAATTTTGAATGCGTCAAATCAAGATGTTTACAATCTTCTTGAGTCAAGAAACATTTCGAATGATAGAACAGCTATGTTAAGTGCAGCTAATTTAGTAAATTCTGTTTCTTCAGTGTTCTTAGCTTTTTATGTGGCAAACCTTTTGGATGCGTATCTGTTTTACCCAACCGAGAAACAATCGATTTCTATAAAAGTCATTCCAGAACTGATACCAAGGACATTTTCGCAAGCTCCCATGATTCAAACCAATTCTGTTTCAAGAATTCCCTATATCCAAGTTCAGTGGGAATATCGATTTTAAATTTTTGACGTATAAAAAAAATCTTTATCCACTAGTTTTTACAGTCATCTCTGATTCCATCGATCACATACTCTTTTAATCAATTAGGAATTTCCTTGGAAAATAGAGAAGTCACTCTTGCTGATAGAAAAAAAACATTTGGTTGCGTGCGCTGGTCCTATCCGAATTGAATTTGAAAATAGAAATGCGTTTGTTGGTGTAATGATACTTGGAAATGATATTCTGTTAGGTGCTATCCCAATAGAAGATATAAATATGATCATTCATCCCGCCAGCCGAACTCTAAGAGAGTCCCGTTTTTGAATCAGGACAAAAAAAGTCATCAGCAAAGAAGTTCCCAAAGTTTCTCTTGGATTCTTTTTAAAATAATCTTCACCAAAGAGTAATACGTAATTTAAACATACCTTACATTAGCCTGAAACATCTGTTCTAACAGTCGCTACTGGCAAATTATCGCTAGATAGCTTCTAATCTAGAATGAATTGTAATCCGGTATAAAGATAACCTCCTAACTAGTTTTTATAAGAATGATTTTATTGCAAATTACTGTAATATTTTTAATAAAATAGAGAAAAAAAATCCCCATTTTTTTTTAATTTGTTCGCCTTTTGTCCTCGAATCTTCGAATCTGGCGTTAGTTGACCGTAGGTGTTAATTGCACATACAAAGACTCGCGTTCGGTGAATTCATAAATATACACCTGAATGTGAAAATTGAAAATAAAATATTGTTGGCATTAAATATGAAAAATGTAATCTCTTTACTCTCGATCTTATTGTTTGCCCTGTTTTTTGTTAACTGTCCGGGTGCTGGTGGTGGCGGCAGTGATGCATCAGGATTGATTTTAGCCTTAGGTGGCGCCTCACCAACAGCTTCCTCTTCTTCAAGTGCTTCTAGCACTTCTAGCACGACAACCGATACAAGCGATCCTGCTCAATTAACACCTACGATACGTCTCTTTGAAAGTTCGAATGCGCTAACAGATACTGCAACATTGGATTTAGGCAATGCAGTTCAAAATACACTCGGAACACAGTTCACCGTAACCATTCAAAACAATGGTCAGGCAAATTTAACTTTAAGTTCCTCGCCTGCCGTTCAAAAAACCGGAACCGATTCTGCGCAGTTTACCCTAGGACAACCGAGTAGTACGACTCTGACCCCGGCTTCAACAACAAACTTTACTATCCGTTTTACGCCAGCCGCCGGTCAAAGTGGGGTAAAAACAGCACAATTGAGAATTGCATCCAATGACCCGAATACTCCGACTTTCATTTTAAACCTAACAGCCAAAGCTACGTTAACGGCAGAGCCAGAGATTGATGTAAAACAAGGATCTACGGTTTATACGACAAACACAAATACCTACGATTTTGGCAATGTGCGTTCGACACTGAGTGGGTCTGCCGTGACCTTTACCATTCGAAATTTAGGCACCGCCAACCTAACTTTAACCGTGCCACCAACATTATCAGGGGCAAATGGAAATCAATTCTCTGTTAATGCGGCTGGGATGTCCCCCTCCTTAGCAGTAAATAATACGACCACGTTTACAGTCACGTTTTCACCTACTTCCGAAGGTACAAAAAACGCGACAGTCTCGATTGCAAATAATGATACGGATGAAGCTCCTTTTACTTTTAATTTAACTGGATTTGCGACTGCGGCCCCAGCACCAGAAATCAACGTCCAACTGGTTTCAAATTCAGGGAACATTCTAGATGGAACAGGAACCTATACATTTTCAAACGTACAAGAAGGCAATAGCGGGTCAGCAGTACAATTCCGAATCCAAAATTTAGGTGATGCCGATTTGACTTTATCTGGCTCACCCATCATAAACCTTGGCGGAACTAATGCTGATCAGTTCAACGTTTCCGTACAACCAGCGTCTTCAACGATCACTTCTGGAAATAGCATTACTTTTTCCGTAGTTTTTTCACCAACGACAGCAGGATCAAAGTCAGCGACAATTTCTTTTGCAAATAATGATTCTGACGAAAATCCATATAATTTTGCGATCTCCGGTGTTGCGACTGCCACTCCTGCCCCAGAAATCAATGTCCAACAAAACTCTACAGACATAGCTTCTGCTGGAACCTATTCTGGAATTGGTAGTGTTCGCATTGGAACAACGAGTTCGACTACGACATTCACGATTCAGAATATAGGAAATGCGACACTTAACTTATCAGGTTCTCCGAATGTGGCGATTTCTGGATCTGATGCAGCGATGTTTAGTGTCGTCAGTCAACCCTCTGTAAGCACCGTTAGTTCATCGGGAAGTACAACATTTACGGTTAATTTTTCACCTACCTCGACGGGCAGTAAATCGGCAGTATTAACGATTGCTAATAACGATTCGAATGAGGGAAGTTATACGATTAATTTGAGTGCAACGGGCACGGTTCCTTCCGCATCGTGTTCTCCAGTCGTGACCACTTGATCTAAGAGTAGCTCTGCAGGTTCACTTGCAAATTATTTTGGCACTGGTCTAACGCTCTATTGGGCTTCACCAGTTACAATTGCAACGACAACCTCTAACCCTTCGGTCATTTATTATATAGACCAACCACATTCCGTCACTGGAGACAATGGATACGTCTTCAATTATTTATTAAATACTTCTAATCAATATCTGATCGGAAGAGACGGAGTCGGTAACACAACTTATACGGGTCTCTATCCATATGGACGAAACAACAACGAATATATTAAATTGGATTCTACTGGCACGATTCCGACTTATTCGCCTAGCTCGGGATCTACAAATACATTGAAATTTGAAATCAATTCGGGAGTCAATTTTTCCAGTACGACGGCAAATTATAAGGTCATACAAAATTGCAATCCGAGTTTAAATGAAGAACAATCCTTTACCTCTGTGTCAGGATCAGACAGTTCAAGCGGTCTCAGCAAAGTATGGACCTATCGAAAAAAATTAAAGATTAAGTTAATCTTTATTTCTGGTACATATGCCACACCTACAGAAGCCGGAATTCAGACTGCTGTGGATCGGATGAAGTCGATCTATGCGCAAGATTCGGTAAAGATAGATTTAGAATTTACTGCTGCAACCCTAACAGCTTCTGAGTTTCAAACCATCACGGATCTTTCGAGTGATACAGGTTTGGTGACCGGTTCTCTTTCTAAACTCTATGTATCATCGTCTGCTACGCAAAGTTCGGACAGTCTGAACATATTCTTTACCGCAAGCGAATCCGAAGTAGGGGGTGTACTTGGGATAGCAGCAGGTATTCCAGGTGTGCCAGGAATCACGGGAACAAAAAAATCTGGTATGATTGTGTTCTTAGAGGCACATAGAAGTAGCGGATCAGCTGGAACTGCATTATCAGCTGCGGATCAGACTTTTATGGGAGATACCATGGCCCACGAAGCAGGCCATTTCCTTGGGTTGTTCCATACCAATGAAAGAGGAGGATACAATTCGTCTTCTTCCTCTGGTACTTACAGAAAAGATGCACTTTCAGATACTCCTTATTGTTTATCAACTCGTGATCTAAACTCAAATGGAGTTGTAGATATCAGCGAGTGCAGTCTCACTGGTTTTACAAACTCAGGCGCTTCAAATTTGATGTTTTGGGCTGGTGACGGTGTTACTTCTCAAACGCAATTAACGGGGGAACAAGGTTGGATTCTTAGAAACTATCCAATCGTTTATTAATAGGAGCAATTATGAAATCATTCATTACATTTATTATTTTTTTCCTAATCGGCGGAAACGCATTATGGTCACAAGGCTTAGACTCTTCAACCTATAGCCGATTAAAAGGTGTGATTCTCCAAACTGGTCACCAACAAATAGAAGATCTGAGAACACAAGTGGATCAGATTACATCTGATCCAGCACCTTATTTAAAAGTTATCTCTGGTGAATCAGGAATCAGAATTTATGCGAAAGAAAGAGCAATTCTTTTATTACAATTTTATCCAACAGAAGAAACCGAAACATTTTTGCAGCAAAAGATCGGTGATGATGCAGCTCCAAAATCGCTTCGAAACTTTGCTGTTAGGTCCTACGCTAACGGTTTTTACTGGCGTAACCAAAGCAAGGTGGAAGGTTTTCTAAAAGAATTTAGATCAGAAAGTACGCTTCGCAGTACTGTCGATCGCTCCTTAGAAGATGTTAAGTCGAAAGGACCTGGAAAATCATTTCAGAAACCGAAACTAGAAGACCTGCAAAAACAAAAGAAAGATCGATAGGATGATTTCTGATCCCGACGATTTTAACCGAAATGGCTAGTTTAGAGTAACAAATAAAAAAACAATGCATGGTTAATTTTAATGTTGGGGAATCAGTTTAAATAATGATTTCACATGTTTGAATCGCAATGGCCTTTATGCGTAATGAGACTTCAGGCAAATAGTGGGAAGCATCTCTCATCATATCACTCGAGAGATCATCATTTGGTCCTAAATGGAATATTTCTGTCATGGGGTCTAACAAACATACGAGTGTGGATTTCGCGGAAAAAATCGAAACTATGTATAATCATTTTGAAATGGACATACTGATCCCTTGCAAATCTCAGTTTTCCTAGATAGTTACTAGTGGATATCTGTTTCGTTTCTAGCACGGAATTTTACCGAATTTGGTTTCGATTTTTACCGCCTAATTTACAATAAATGAACGATAGTGATTTATCCAGAGGAATTTGTATTCCCATTCGCGGAGAAGGGCAGGCGTATAAGTTCAATTGTCTTTTTTCGAAGTAATGAAAATAAGTCTTCTATCTCCGCGAGAGGGATAGAAAGGGCGCGTTAGCGGTCGCTTGGCGACCGAAGCCCTGCTTAGCCCGACCCCAAGGTATTGCGGAGTGTATTAATATATCAGAAATAAATTTCTAAATTGAATCCGATGTTTGGGGGCTCGCCCCGAAGCAGATATCCTTTACATCATAGAGAGGATGTTCGAAAGCCAAACTCGTGAAGAAAGTGAAGTCATAGATTATTTTCCATAAGTAAATATTCACCGCTACGTTGTATTTTGTAAATGATGAAAGATGGAAAGGTTCGCGGACATTCTGTACGAATGCAAGATCCACTAATAAAAGAATTTTACAATGATTTGAAATAATTAGAAGAAAGGCTGGCTCTAGAAATTATTGATTTGATTTTGTAGTAAAAGTATATTTGATTCCAGCAGTGAATCGATTTCCGTTGCGCACTCTAATTTTGATTCTATTTTTGGTTCTTTTTTCTTGCAATGAACCGGTAAAAACGAACGCCTGCGACACAACATCTCTTGATTTTCTGAAAATGCAGTTATTGCTTACAGCTACGAACAATAAGACATCATTCTGTGGAGCTGCGTCAAATTTAAATTCAACTTCCAGTCCTAGAGGAATTACTCTCTCGGCACCTACATTAGGTTATACTATAAAAAATGGAGGTCAAGACACGCTACAAATTGGTTTGACTCATGCACCAGAATCCAAGGTCATCATACCTCTCTCTGTCTCCAACTCGGCAGAGGCATCGATTTTACCATCATCCGTAACCATAACCCAGGAAAACTGGAACACTCCTCAAACCATAACCCTTACAGGCAAAGACAATGTAAACTACGGGATTACGAATTCACTAAAAGTCAATTATGGTCCATCGGTTAGTGCGGATATATCCTTCCATGGACTATCAGGTTCAAGTTCTTCCATTTTAAATCGTGACCATCGTAAGTTAATCTTTACCTCTGCCTTAACATTGGGAAATTTTGGGGGAATCACAGGTGCTGATTCTCTCTGTAATTCCGATGCAAGCAAGCCTGCAAATACTGGAACGTATAAAGCATACATTGTACAACCAGGAGTGCGAGTTGCTTCTGTATCACCAAACGCTGGTGATGGGCAAATCGACTGGGTACTGAAACCTAATCAATTTTATACTCGATCCGATGGCACACCCATTATGACGACAAACTCGGTGGCTATCTTCACAACATTTCCACTTACTAACTCTGTTTATACGGTTGGCGATGCTATATGGACTGGCTTTGCAGGTTCAAATGACTGGTTGGCCGCTGGAGGATGTTTGGGCTGGACCGATTCTGGAGCTACTGGACCGTATTCAACTGGGAATGCTACAACATTTCAGTCCTTATTGTTTGGTGGTAATGTGACCTGCTCCTACGTTCCTAGTCGACTCTATTGTGTCCAACAATAGAATTCGACAAGGTCGGTGAACTCCAAATAAGAGCTTTTTGGGGAAGGAATATGAAAAAAATTCTTAATCTTTTCAGATCTCTTATGGAAAGCAAAGAATGTTATGATCTTTTATGCTTCCGATCCTTGTAGAAATTACAAAACTGCGCAAACTTTTATAAATTGGAACAATCAAGCTTAGTTCAGCAATATCTTTTTTGAAACTACCTAACGAACTTAAAAATTAAATTTGAGTATCGAAACCAATAAATTTGATCCGAAAATGGATAGCCGAAAGAATCAGGAAACTGAAGATGAGAATATGAATTTTTTTGATAGCCTGCAAGGAAATCAATTTTCTGGAAAATTATTCCAACGAGATGAGTATATTTTTCGAGAAGGAGAACCTACATCAGAGGGAATCTGCTTATTATTGAAAGGCCAAATAAGAAGTGAATCGATCGATCGAGGTACAAAATCTATTCAACGGAATTTTACGCCAGGGATGTTGTTCGGATTGTCAGCCTTAGTTTCAGAAACTAGAATCAAATCATTCCTGGCAGATGATGATAATACTTACGTGATTTATATTAAAGAGGATGATTTCCACAAGTCGGTAGTAAATGATGAAAAGTTTTTTATCAATATACTTCAATCATCCATTGAGAGACTGCAAAGAATCCCAAGTTCTAATTTAAAAAAACCAGAAGATCAAATCAATTTGAATACACTATTAGGCGAGGGAGCCGCTAAAAAATTTCAAGCGATCAGGGATCAGAACTTAAAAATCCTTTCTTATGTTTATAAACTTAAAAGTCGGACCGCGTTACCAAACGAAATCATATTTCAAGAAGATAAATCCGAGGATTCAGATATTTATATGTTACTTGAGGGATCTGTTCATCAATTTCTAAAGACTTCTTCTGAAAATCCTGCAGAGATCCCCGTGATCGATCTGCAACCAGGAGCCTTGTTCGGATTTTTAAGAAAGAGCGATAGGGAAGGACATTTCCTAAATGCAAAAGCGGGAGCAGATGGTGCTAAATTGATTCATTTAGATTCTGATTTACTATTGAAAGTATCAAAATTAGACACTGATCTTGCTTGGTCCATTTTTCAAAATGTAGTTATAACGATTGCAATCATCGAAATGACAATGATAAAATATTGAATCATTTGGTAGGCGATCATCAATTTTTTAGATAATATTAGTTTTTTCTTAATTGGATTGAGTTTCTCCGGGGTAACAAACTCTATCGCCAAACATTTACTTTATATCCAATAAATGAATTTTTCCTTCAACTTGTGACACTGCTGATCTTATCTAAACTCAATCAAATCACCTAATAGATATTAGTTCTAATTTTTGTTCAATTCGTCAAATTATATTCGGATAAATCATTGAGCACGGAGTGCATATTGGTTTTTCGAGAGCTCGGGCTTTTTGACGTATGCATTGAATAACCAATGCACAAGCAAAGATTTGGCCTTGGAGGCATCTGGAGTTTGTTGAGCAAACCATGCCACCCGCAAGGATTTGAATATCTAAAAAGCAAAATATATTATTCCATTCACCTAACAACTCGCATAAAGGGATCGATGGGCTGATCGAAGGATAAATACGTAGTATATCCTGAGATACCTTCACTTTACGATACAAGAAACAGATTAGACATTTTTTCACGATCACTGGACCGCAAATTCTTAAAAATGAACCTTGGTATCCGTGACAGAATATCATTTATCGAAAGTTAGACGGCTTAAATGCGAATATATTTAATAAGTCCAAATAGGATTAAAGATTAAAAGAAAACTGGAAAATTGGCTTATAAGAATTGTAATTTTTAGCAAAAAAAATATAGTATGATTAAAGATTCGTCCGTCTTTAATAATAGAATGAGTCGGATCATCCTATTGTTATTCGTTTTTTTCTCTTGTAATGTGAAACCGACACCGGGTTTGCTTGGATTTTTAATGACGGGCACAGACTCTGCGACAGTGACCACAGGGACAATTGTACTTTCTCCGATTAGCGGCAATACTAATGAATTTGGTGTCGCCGCCACTTTCACGGTAGCTCTTTCAGCAAATCCTAGCGAACTAGTTTACGCCTGCTTAAAAAGTTCAGATACCACAAAAGGTGGGGTAATCAAAGAAACAAGTCCTGTATTTATCTCGAGTGTGCCATGTAATTCCTCCTATCTCCTATTTACTTCGGAAAATGGTACGACAAAGCAAACCGTTCGAATCGAAGGGGCAAGAGGAACTATAGGCGAACAATCTGACACTAATTATACGATCGAAATTTCTCTCCAAACTACAGATTCATTTTTCAGCTCTTCTCCTGCGGCCCAACTTAGCGTTATAAACAAAAACATAGATATTCCAGGCTCCTATTTTATTCGCGTATATATAAACAATTTATCAGGCACTTTAAACCTAAAGAATAACAGTTCTGAGCAATTATCTATATCACTATCTGGATATAATAATTTTCCCACTGCATTAGTTGATGGCTCCAGTTACTCGGTTTCCGTCGAATCTCAACCTACGAGCCAAGTTTGTTCCGTGCAAGGGTTACCATTTGGAACACTTTCTAGTGCTCATGCAGTTGTCACTTTTGAATGTGTTGTTGGATACATTTACAACGGGACTTTATTTGGTTCATCTAATCCACCTACAATTAACCAGAGCTATGCGAATATGGTCTCATTAGCTGGCTCCTACCCCACCGTGACAAATGGTTTTATCAATGGCACGAGTACATTAGCTCAATTTGACAATCCAATTGCAATCGCGACCGATGGCCAAAATTTATTTGTCGCTGATCTGCTCAACAATGCGATTAGAAAACTTAATATGGGTGATAACTCCGTAACAACATTGGGAACAAGCCCAAGTCCACATGGAGTTACGACAGATGGAGTCAATGTATATGTAAGTAGTTTTAGCAATCATATAATTAACAAAATCAATATATCTACAGGAACGGTTTCTCTTCTATCAGGCCAGTCGGGAAATAGTGGTAATGTTGATGGAGCAACAGGTATTTCACGATTAAATGAACCAACATATTTAACCACGGATGCTGTTAATGTTTATGTGACCGATAGATCAAACAATCAAATTAGAAAAATATCTCTCGCAACAGGTGTTACATCCTCTTTGTCTTTCTCGGGACTTACAAATGCCAATGGAATCACGACAGATGGAACATATCTCTATGTTGCCAATTCGAACAACCATCAGATTATAAGATATAACCTAACTACAAATGTACAAATAACATTGGCCGGTTCAGGAGTTCTCGGTAATGCTGATAATGCGACAGGCACGCTCGCGACATTTAATAAACCTTATGGTTTGACTATGGATGGCAGTTTCCTTTACATACTTGAAGGTGATGGAAAAAAAATTCGAAAAATGGGATTATCTTCACCTAATCCTGTGACAACGATCGCCATTCCTGCAAGTAATGGTCTTCTCGATGGCACAGTAGGCCTACCAGGTACTGCTAGGTTTTGTAACGCCTCCAATTGTGATACCTCCATCACAACAGATGGAAATTTTTTATTCCTTTCTGACCGTCACAACCATTCGATCAGAAAAATTACTTATTAGATTTTACTACTTAGGAAAGTACTTTGCCTTTTGAAGGATTCAAACCTCTTAATTCAATCGCTTTACATCCGATTTATCTGAAAATAGTTAAAGTCGGACATTACAAAATAGTGAACTTAATTTAAAATAGAATCCTTATGTAAAAAGCAAAGAATTTGAAACTCACCTGGTTCGTTTTGCTGGGAATTGGTAAATTTATCGTCTGATTTTTTTAGTATTTTTTGTATTTCAAACATAGTTGTTGAGCTAAATGCAACTTTCCGTTTTGTGTCTTTTTAGATTTAACATAATCAAT
>Ga0163151_10003278_pt1 | contig 23518 bp, 22 predicted proteins | sample OliLakLV19MP5IB2_FD_145596 | JGI IMG/M metagenome (GOLD analysis project Ga0163151, IMG submission 145596) | Freshwater microbial mat bacterial communities from Lake Vanda, McMurdo Dry Valleys, Antarctica - Oligotrophic Lake LV.19.MP5.IB-2 | ecosystem: Environmental > Aquatic > Freshwater >...
GAAGTAGTCGCCGGGGTTGGGTGGGTGAGAAGGGCGACTGTTTCAGCATCGGGTTAATCAAACACCACAGTTTTTCTGCCATACACCAATACCCGTCGCTCGACATGGCGGCGCACGGCGCGGGCCAGCACAATCTCTTCCAAATCCCGGCCTTTTCTCACCAGATCCTCGACCGTATCCCGGTGGCCTACACGCATGACGTCCTGTTCGATAATCGGCCCTTCATCCAGATCCTCCGTGGCATAGTGTGCGGTGGCCCCGATGATTTTCACCCCCCGGTCATAGGCTTGCCGGTAGGGATTGGCCCCGATGAAAGCCGGCAGGAAGGAATGATGGATATTGATGACCGGACAGCCGATCCGGGCCAGAAAGGCGCCGCTCAGAATCTGCATGTACCGGGCCATGACCACGAGTTCGACCCGATGCTCCTTCAGCAGGGCCAGGACTTGCTGTTCCTGTTGCGGCTTGGTCTCCTTGGTCACGGGATAGACGGTGAAAGGGATCTTGAACAGCTCGGCCCAGACGATGCAGGTCTCGTGATTGGAAATAATGACAGGAATATCGATGTGCAGCTCGTCGCGTTTGTGCCGTTGGAGCAGATCCGCCAAACAGTGGTCCTGTTTCGAAACCAACATTGCAACTCTTGTTCGATGACTTGAAGGGTGAACCTCATAGCGCATCTCGAAGGTCTTGGCGACCGAGGCGAAGGCGGCGGCGATCTCATCGGGCGGAATCTGTAACCCTTCGGCAGCGAACTCCATGCGCATAAGAAACTCGCTGGTCTCTTCATCTGTATGATGGTCCGAATCGAGAATGTTCCCGCCGAAGTCATGAATGAAGCCCGAGACCCGGGCCACAATGCCCCTGCGATCCTTGCAGTGAATCAGAAGGACGACAGATTCCTTTCGGTGTGCCATCGTCTCTAATTACTCCTGGAGAAACTTGTTTGTTAATTGAAGTGGGCAGGTAATGAATTCGCTGAAAATGATGCTAACAGGATGCTCAAAAAGTCCGCCAGCAAGGCCGCAGCGAGCTATCACTTTATACGGGGTGGGTGGGATGATCCCACTGCGCGCGTCCAACGAGGGCCTTCTGAGGCCGCGCGTTGCGCGAGCAAGGGGATTGTCCCAGCTACCCCATCCCCCTTTTCAGCATCCTTCTAAGAGACGATGTGACCCACAAGATCGTACAGCGCCGCATCGGTGATCTCGACCTTGACGAGTTCCCCGGCGGTGGCTGAACCATCGTTGATGTAGACGACTCCGTCGATCTCCGGAGCCAGCCCTTCATGGCGTCCCTCAAGCAGGAGCTCTGTCTCTTCGGAGACTCCTTCGACCAAGACCTCCATCACGGAACCGATGCGGGCTTGGCCTCGTGCTGCCGCAATCTCTTCTTGTAGAGCTAAGATCTCATTCCGTCGTTCGTCCATGACCGAACGCTCGACCTTGTCATCAAGCCCGACGGCCGGGGTGCCTTCCTCGTCCGAATACAAGAACACCGCCACCCGATCGAACTGGGCCTCTTCCACGTAGCCTCTCAGCTCGTCGAACGCCTGCTCCGTCTCTCCTGGGAACCCCACGATGAAGGCCGTGCGAAACGTGACGCCGGGAATACGCGTCCTGATCCGATCGACGAGGGAGGTGATGGTGGCCCGATCGCCCAGCCGGTGCATCCGCTTGAGCATCCGGTCGTTGATGTGCTGCAGCGGCATGTCGATATATTTGGTAATCTTTTCTTCGCTGGCATAGAGATCCAACAGCTCGTCCGATACCTGTTGTGGGTAGAGATAGAACGGCCTGATCCAACGCAGGTCTTTTACCTTCACCAATTCGCGAAGCAGCGTGACGAGGCCGTGGCGCAGACCGAGATCGACGCCATAATTTACCGTATCCTGGGAAATAAGGTTAATCTCCTTTACGCCTTCGGCTGCAAGGCGCGTGGCTTCGGCCACGATCGATTCCACCGGGCGGCTCCGCTGCTTGCCTCGCATCAGGGGGATCGCGCAGAAGGCGCAATTCCGATTACAGCCTTCGGCAATCTTTACGTAGGCGCTATGGGCCTTCCCGAGCCGGAGGCGTGGCGAGTCTGCGTCGTATAGGTAAGGAGGCTCGCTGATCCAGAGCCGTTGCTGCCGCTTCTTCGGGGCCAGCAGGTCCCGGCAAATTTCTGCAATCTTCCCAAATTCGCCGGTTCCCACCACTCCGTCGAGTTCCGGCAATTGCTTGAGGAGGTCCCCTTGATACCGTTGTGCCAGACAGCCGGCGGCAATCAACACACGACAGGATCCTGTCTTTTTGAGTTTGCCGTGCGCAATGATCGTATCGATCGACTCCTGCTTGGCCTCTTCGATAAAGCCGCACGTATTAATAATGACGACTTCGGCTTTCTTCGGATCATCGGTCAAGGCAAACCCGTCCGTCACCAAGGTGCCCAACATGACTTCGGAATCGACTTGGTTTTTCGAACAACCGAGATTGACGAAACCAATGGTGGTCTTCTTGTTGTTCGGGCGAGCGGGGGTAATCAGTTGCGATGGCATAAGAAGCAGTCTACGGGACGGTTGAAAAGCCTGTCAATCCAACAAGTGAAGGGATATCGGCGGCGGCATATGCGTGGACTCACCGCATAATCTCACCTTCTCTACTCTCTTGGAGGGCGAGGAGGTTTGCTCCCTAACTGCGCGCGTTCAACGAGGCCCTTCTGGTTCCTCAACTTCCCAGAGGGAGTAGGCAGATTGTTCTTCACTGCGCGCATCGAGCGACCACAGCTTTATCGTGGGGGCTCTGCGAGCAAGAAGAACGGTCTGCCTGCTCCCTCGTACCCTTCGGAGGCCGCGCGTTGCGCGAGCACGGAAGATCAGCAGGCTCCATCCCGCGCCCTCCTTGCCCTCCTCTCGCCTCTTATGGCATCATGCGCCTCTTTGGGGGCAGGGATGGCTCATTTGCTCGAATTTGTCGGTTGCCTGCATATCTACCTTGGACCCTACCGGGGGAATCCAATCTCCTTGTATTTGAAGCGGACGGAGGCTGGGTGCCAGATCGGCCCGAAGGCCTATCCGTGGAATGACGTCGTGGGGATTGGTGAGACGCCGAACAAGGCAGCTGCAGACTTCGAAGCGAAATGGAAAACAAAGGGTCTCTCGACGGATATGTACTCCGGTCCCTCGTGGGAAGGAGGCATCAAGCCGGAGAAACCTGCCCCTCCTAAGCCGGCTGCTCCTCCCAAGCCGGCTGCGTCCACTACCGCCTCAGCATCAGTGAACCCACCTGCCGCACATCCGAAGGCTGCACCAGATCCTCCCCCAGCCTTGGCGGCTCAGCCTGCAGACAAATCGAGCTGATTCGCTCTGTATGTAATCGTAATAGTGCGTTGCGGGAAAACTATTGTGGCAGGGCGGAAGCTCAATGGCCGTCCTTGTCGTTCGTGCAATGTGAAACGTAAAATGTGAAACGGTTCGGATGGAGCGCACTCGGCAATCCTACGTTTCACGTTTCACGTTTTACGGGGGCAGTGCCGGCTAGCTTGCTGTGCTTCATGCCGTATCCCAAATAGACCACAATGCCGATGGCAGTCCAGATGCCGAATCTGATCCAGGTTACCCACGGGAGAAAGCTCATGAGGCCGAGGCAGGCCAGCACACCCAAGATAGGGACGACCGGCATGAAGGGAAGCCTAAAGGGCCGATGCTGGTTGGGTTTCGTGTAGCGCAGGATTACCACACCGATACAGACCAGGACAAAAGCAAAGAGCGTGCCGATGTTCGTCATGTCCGCCGCATCGCCAATGGGAATCAGTGCGGCGAGCGTGGCCACGCCGATGCCGGTGAGAATGGTGGCGTAGTGAGGTGTGCGATAGCGCGGATGCACGGTTGAGAGCCAGGGGCTCAAGAGGTGGTCGCGCGACATGGCAAAGAAGACCCTGATCTGACCCAACATCATGACGACAAGCACGCTGGTAATTCCTGCCACAGCTCCGATCGCCACAATCGCCGCTCCCCACTTGAAGCCCACCCTGCTCAGCGCGTCGGCCACCGGCGCATGAATGTCGATATGTGCCACGGGGACTAAGCCGGTCAGTACGGCGGCTACGGCAATATAGAGCACGGTGCAGATGCTGAGTGAGGCAATGATCCCGATCGGCAGATCCCGTTGAGGGTTTTTCGCCTCCTCTGCGGTGGTCGAGATCGCGTCGAATCCAATATAGGCGAAGAACACGATTGCCGCTGCAGCGCCGACGCCGGCGAATCCCTGCGGCATGAAGGGCGTCCAGTTGTCGGCATTGACGGCCGGGGTCCCAACAGCAATGAAGAAGAGGATGACCGCGAGCTTCAAGCAGACAATAATGCCGGTTGCGCGGGCGCTTTCTTTGATCCCAACGACAAGAATAACTGTCACGAGCAGTACGATAATGGCGGCGGGAAAGTTTGCCACGCCTCCGTCAGGGCCTCCTGGTGGATGTGTGGCCCAGTGAGGTAATTCAATCCCGGCCAGCCCGAGCAACTTATTGAAATAACCGGACCACCCAATAGCGACGGCGACACAGGCCACGCCGTATTCGAGAATGAGGTTCCAGCCGGTGATCCAGGCCAGGAATTCTCCCAAGGTGGCGTACGAGTAGGTATAGGCGGATCCGGCAGCGGGAATCATGGTGGAAAACTCTGCATAGCAGAGTGCCGCGAAGGCGCAGGTCAAGCCGGAGAGCACGAAGGACAGAATGATTCCAGGCCCTGCCCCTGGCCGATGAGCGTCGCCGACGATGGCGGTGCCGATGAGGACGAAGATGCCGGTGCCGATAATCGCGCCGATGCCAAGGGCGGTCAGATCCCAGGCCGTGAGGGTTTTCTTCAACCGATGATCGGGATGGTCTGCGTCCGCGAGGATCTGCTCGATAGACTTGGTTCGGAAAAGTCGCTTGATCACCCTATCTCCTCAGTCAGGCTGGATGGCGAAAAGCTCTGTAGGATTGATGAGTTTTTGTTTCCTATGGAGCCAAGTATAGCAGGCCTCCTCATAGGACAATGCGCGGGACGGGTGGGCTGGGTTGATCTGGTTCATCCGGTTTGTTTTGTTCATCTGGTCAGTCTCGTTCAACCAAACAAACCAAATAGACCAAATAAACAAGAAAGACCATCCGGGTCACGCCCCACGGTTTGTCGCACGGGCGGCGCGTAGAAAGGCTTCGAATATTTTCCGGTGGAGGGGATGCCGATCGAAAAGGAATTCCGGGTGCCACTGGATGCCAAGAAAGAAGCGGTTGGTCGGAGATTCGATTGCTTCCACGATACCATCAGGAGCCAGCGCACTCGCGATCAATGACGGCGCAACGGCTTTGACCGATTGATGATGGGAGCTATTCACCCGCATCGAGACCGATCGTACGATGCGACGGAGCAGGCTGCCTGATGTGACGGCCACGGTGTGACTGAGATTGGTGGCTCGATTGTGTTGCCGATGTTGAAGTGGTTTCGAGACTTGGGATCCTATGTCCTGAATCAGACTGCCGCCCAAGGCGACATTCATAGACTGCATGCCTCCACAGATGCCGAGCAGCGGGAGATCTGCCTGTTGTGCCAGGTGGACGGTGTCCAGCTCGAAGTTTCTGCGGCGTTCGCTGACGGTTCTGAAGGGATACCGTTGCCGTTCACCGTAGAGCGACGGGGGAAGGTCCGGCCCGCTTCCGGTCAGGAGGAGGCCGTCGAGCTGTTGTAAGAGTCGGCGTCTCGTCGCCCGATCTGCGTGGAGCGGAAGCACCAGCGGGATGCCACCGAGTTCTTCGACGGCACGAATGTAACGTGCGTTCAAAAAAAAGGTGGGCTCACGCCCACCCCATTCTTTCCGATCACCGGCGTTGAAGTCTGGTGTGACCCCGATAATCGGTTTCATCGGCTAGGGGATGGGTGCCGTGGCGGGGGCTGATGCCGGCGCATCGGAAGAATCGGCAACCCCCAGGAAGCGAATGGGCCGATCGCCTTGTAGGTGATCGGGGGTAATGATGTAGGTGCCGTAGAGACTGGTATCCCAGATACTCTTTGCCGCGCGTTCATTTCCACCGGAAAACGCATAGGCGAGTCCCCCAACAATGCCGCCACCAATGGCGAAGGCCAGCTTCAGTGGAAGATAGAGCAGGGTGGAGAACCCGGCAGCCGCCTGCATGCCGGCACTCGATGGGGTTCCACCCTCGGTGCTCAGGGGAGGCACGCTTTCTTGACTCCATGCCGGTGGCACCATGGTGACGATGCACAGGGCTAGGAGTAGGAAGACGGTCACAAGTTTGAAGCTGGAAGCCTCACGGGGGCGATTGGATGCAGACGAGCAGCGGTTCACAGGTAATCCTCCTTCTTTGGCAAAGTGAGCTACGTGGTGCCGGTTGACTCCAGGGCGCTCACTCATGATTCATTCGTAGTCCGGTTATAACAAATTCAACCCTGAATGCAAACCCCCTGCCGCATCCTCGAAGAACATCGTTATGGAGCCGCCACGTCTCTCAGTACGAGGTCCAGCTCAGATGCCACGTACGACGTGATGAAGTTCGTCCGCCTGATGACGGCGGCTTTGACCTCAGCGATCCCTGTGTCGTCTACGAGACATTGGTTCTCCTGAGTGATGCCGGATTGCAACGCGAGGTCCAGCTTGCACCAACAGACTGCTTGGACAAACAACTCATGGGCTCGTTCCTGATGAGCGCGGCGATCTTCACCTGCGAGATGAGTGAGAGCCTGCGCCAACCAGCTGGAGAAATCAATGTCAGTGCCGAGTTGATCGATCTGACTCTGGGTGAGCATGACATCGACCTGGACTCCGCCCTTCCAGCTCCGTTTCTTGACGTTAAAGACACAGGAGGAGGTGAAGGGTCTTCCCTCCACTGGCTGCGGTCCGACAAACAGGGTCACGCGGAATGGGGAAGGTCCCGGGGGATGCTCAATGGCCATGGTGCGCATTCTAGCATGACCGCCGGTCTCAGCGGCTGTCTCATTGACGGCTTGGCAGCGCGACGATAAGATGCTCTCTATCATGACCACGGCCATTGATCAGCGTGTCAGCGAAATTCAGCAGGCTCTGTGTGAGGCCGAGATCGATGGCTGGCTCTTCTACGATTTCCGCGGGAGCGACCCCCTCGCCTATCGCATCCTCCAGCTCGATCCCACCCTCCATGTGACGAGGCGATGGTATTACTGGATTCCGGCGCAGGGAGCTCCTGTCAAGCTGCTGCATCGCATTGAGCCGCATGTGCTGGATGCACTGCCGGGACAGGCCTCTTGGTATGTGTCGTGGGAGCAGCAACGGCAGATTCTTGCGCGTCTGCTGGCCGGTGGCCTCCGTGTCGCGATGCAGTATTCCCCGCTGAATGCGGTTCCCTACGTGTCGCGCGTGGATGCCGGCACGATCGAGTTGATCAGAAGTTACAATGTCGAGGTGGTGAGTTCGGCAGATTTGATTCAGACGTTTGAAGCGTGCTGGACAGACCGTCAACTCGAATCGCACCAATTTGCCGCCGCGGCGCTGAGACGGATCGTTGATCAGACATTTAGCGAGGTGCATGAAGCGATCACGCAAGGGCGAGGGCTCACTGAATATGGAGTGCAGCAGTTTATCCTGGCTCGTATACGCGAGGCTGGGATGGTCACGTCGAGTGCGCCGATTGCCGCCGTCGATGCCCACAGCGCTGATCCCCATTATGGTCCGACAGAGATGGGGTCGGCTGAAGTGACCCGCGATGCGTTGCTCTTAATCGATCTCTGGGCCAAACGAGCGGAGGCCGGCTCAGTCTACGCTGATATCACGTGGACCGGCTATGTCGGCACGATGGTGCCGGTGAGGCATCGTGAGATTTTCAACTTGGTGAGGCGGGGACGGGACGCGGCACTGGCCTTCGTACGGACAGAAACAACAGCCGGCCATCGCCCATTCGGCTGGGAAGTCGACGATGCTTGTCGGCAGGTCATCCAACGTGGCGGCTACGGCGATCAATTTGTCCATCGCACGGGCCATTCAATCGGAGAAGAAGTGCATGGCAATGGCGCCAATATCGATGGGTTGGAGACGCAGGACACCCGCCGTCTGATGCCAAGGACCTGTTTTTCTATCGAGCCGGGCATCTATTTACCCGGTGAGTTTGGGATCAGGAGTGAGCTGGACGTATACCTGGCTGAGGATGAGGCGTTGGTGTTTGGGTTGCCGTTGCAGACCGAGATCGTACCGATTTTCTAGTCCCCTCCCTTCCTTGACAGTGCCTCCCACTGGCTTATAAAGTTGAATCGGTTCCCAATAAGACAGGACAGACGGCGATGTATCTGACAAGCTTTTAGGAAAAAGGACTCGCACCATGTTCGGTACCATGGGGATCTCGGAACTCATCATTATCCTTGTCATTGTCCTCATCATTTTCGGGGCAGGGAAGCTCCCACAAATTGGTGAAGGGGTTGGGAAAGCGCTGAGAGGGTTCAAGAAAGAAGTCAACGATATTCCCCTGTCAGATGCGACACCGCCCGACGCGAATCAACCGGCGCCCATGCAGGCTCACTCAACGTCCCAGGCTGCGCCGGCATCGGGGATGACGCTGGGACAGACGCTCACCGCTCCGAAGCCCACGGCGCCCTATACGCCTGGGCCTGAATTGACTCCAGGGACCACCGCTGCGTTGATGCACAACATGGCAGCGGCACCCCTGCCGGCTCGGCCATCGACCTCTCACGCAGCCCAATCGGTGGGGCAGGGCCAGCAGCCTCCGACGATGGAAGAACGAGCGGCTGCTCCCACGCCGGTGATGCGGGCGCAGTACCCGCCTCTTCCGGCCAGCGCCCAGGCACAACCAGTGGCGAAACGCCCGTCGGCCATTGTCAACAAAGATGCGGTGGCCCGGGTGCAAGCGCAGCAGGCGGCGATGAAGGTCAAGGCTGCGCAGCCGGCCGACATTTCTCCAGGGGATATGCAGAGTGTGGGAGAAGGATTTGGGGATGCGGTGAGAACATTCAAACGAGCTGTGGCCGATGTCCGGAATTCGGTCGACCCAGAAATCCGGACCATTCAAGCCGAGATGGATTCTGCCCAGAAAGAATTCCAGCAATCCATCGAAGCAGCCAAAGAACTGCCTGCCTTGCACGAAGAGCCTCCGAAGCACACGTGAGTCCAAGTGCGGGTTTCATCAGACTATCCAATGTCGGCGCTCTGCCCTATCGCATGATTTCTCGCATCATCGTGTGCTCAGTCGCCCTGTCAGTCCTTTGTCTTGCCGGTTGTGTGCAAGATTCCCCACCCTCCTCAAGAGAGCGTACGGTCTCGCTCTTGTTGGAGCTGCTCATTGATCAGGCGCCGGAGATGCGGCGGACGGCTGTAGAATCTCTGGGCAAGATCGGTGACCCACAAGCGGTGGACTCCATTCTCCGACTCAAGCACGATTCGGCAGCCATGGTCCGTGAAGCGTCGGTGCTGGCCATGGGACGATTGAAACCCACAGCGACCGAAGGAGTGGTTGCCCTCTTGAGGCGGGCGTTGGAAGATCCTGTCGAGTCGGTTCGGCAGGCAGCGGTGGTGGCGATCGGCGAGATCGAGCCAGGGCCTCAATTGCTCCAGCCCGTCGTAGGGTTACTGCGATCTTCAGATGCCACGATTCGGCGAGCAGCGGTGCTGGCATTGTTGCAAGTTGACTCAAGCCAATCGATTCCGGCGCTGGTCGCAGCAGGCCGCGATTCCGATGCAGAGATTCGTCAGGGGATTGTGGCGGCGGTGGGTGAATGGGGAGGGGCAACGGCCTCCCCTTGGATCAGAGAGCGTTTGATTGAAGATCCCTCGCCAGGGGTGCGAGCAGAAGCGGCCTATCGTTTGGGAATGCTGAGTGGCCCTGAGGCGAGGGACGCGCTCAACACGGCGATCGCAAAGGATCCGGATAGTGGGGTGCGCCGCTGGGCGAAATAGGGAACTTAAGGCGTCATGCGTGAACGATTCAATGCCTCAACGAAATGTCGTAACTCCGTGCGGGACTTTTCATCAATGTTGGTAAACTGGACGCCCATTCCGGGGAAGAGCAGATATCGTTCAGGTCTATTGCGGGCCCAGGCGACCTTGGCCTTGGCCTTGTGTTGTTCATAAGGGCGATCAGGCAGTGTGAACTCGACGGACAGCTCGGTGCCAGGAGGCAGCGGAGCACTGCTTTCGATAAACAACCCGCCTGGGCCGATGCCGCCGGTTAAGCTGTCGAACTGTTTGCCTTCCGGGGTCGTGTAGCGAACCTTTATGGCGAGCGGGGCTCTCGGATGAGCGCGCGCATGGGCGAATCGCACGTCATCGTCGCCGGCAAGAATCTGTTCGATGACTGTTCCCCATGACACAGTGCCGAGCAGTTCTCCCGTGGCGCTATGAAGCGTGATCCCTTCTTGGTCGGCATCCATCTCAAGGGATTTGCCTTGATGGCCTTCCGTCATGGTCACAGGAAATTTCATCGCCAGATACCTCTACTGAACGCAGGTCGATTATCAAGTAGGTGGAATGTCACGAGGTCTGCGGTCAAACGGGCTGGGTGGATTTCACGAGTTCGAGCACGCGGTTACGGATATCGGGATCAATCTCCGTAAAGCGCACCCCCATGCCAGGGCTAAACGTATTATATTGGTCTGCCTTAGGACAGACCCAGGCGATGAGGCCCTTCGCCGGCAACCATTCTGACGGCTGTTCTGGTAACGAAAATTCAAGCACAAGCTTGGTGCCGACTGGTAGAGGTTTCAGGCTTTCAATAAAGAGCCCGCCTCCGCCGATACCGCTCGCCCGACTTTCAAACTGCTGGCCTTCCGGGGTGACATATTTGACATGAAAAGTGATTGTCACGCGCGGATCATTCCTGATCTCTCGGCTCGCCTGGGGCTTACGATAGGCCAGAATCTGGTCGATGATGAAGTCCCAGGACAGGCTACCTAAGGGTTCGCCGTTGATCCCCAGAAGGGTGATCAACTCGCGTGTTGCGTCAAGGTCGAAGGCTTTCCCTTTATGCCGAAAGCTTGATGACACGGGATATTTCACAGGTCCTCCACGTTCAATCTGTAACGCAAGTATAGCGCAGCATTTTATCTTGTCGAGCAAAAGCGCAGAGTTGCCAGCGTCGCGAGAGACGGAGAAGAAAGCATGGCGAAGAGTATTCGAAAAGGGATGGGGGAAGGAATCGATCAGCCCGAGGCACCCTCGGCCTGATCGATTCTGCGCAGACGCGTCGATTGATTAAAATGTCTTTATTTATAAAGACTTAAGCGGTCTTCACGTCCTTGTCTTGTTCGAAGATGCGGATAGGGGCGTGCTTGCCGAGGATGGCATCCTCAGTGATGAGGACTTCCTTAATCTGCTTTTGAGAAGGCGCATCGTACATCACGTCGAGCATCACGTCTTCGAGGATGGCACGCAATCCTCGAGCGCCGGTTTTCTGGAGAAACGCTTTCCGCGCGACCGCGCCGAGCGCGCCTTCTGTGAACTTCAGCTTCACCTTCTCAAAGGAAAGTAATTTCTCATACTGTTTCGTGAGCGCGTTTTTCGGTTCGGTCAAGATCCGAATGAGGGCTCGCTCATCCAGCTCATCCAAGGTGGCGACGACCGGCAACCGACCGACGAACTCTGGAATCAAGCCGTACTTGAGAAAGTCTTCCGGCTGAACCCTCGCGAACAGTTCGCCAAGCCGCACCTCGCTCCGTCCGCGAACTTCTGCTCCAAAGCCCATCGACTTCCGATTGAGGCGTTGCTCGATAATATGTTCGAGCCCGACGAACGCTCCGCCGCAGATGAACAGAATATTGCTGGTGTTGACCTGAATGAACTCCTGGTGCGGGTGTTTGCGCCCGCCTTGAGGCGGCACATTGGCGACGGTTCCTTCGATGAGCTTGAGCAGCGCCTGTTGAACCCCTTCGCCCGAGACGTCTCGGGTGATGGACGGACTGTCGCTCTTGCGGCTGATCTTGTCGATTTCATCGATGTAGACAATGCCCTTCTCGGCCCGCTCCACATCGTAGTCTGCTGCTTGCAGAAGCTTGAGGATGATGTTTTCGACGTCTTCGCCGACGTACCCCGCCTCGGTGAGCGTGGTCGCATCGGCCAGTGTGAAGGGGACATCCAAGTACTTCGCGAGGGTCTGGGCCAACAGCGTCTTTCCTGTGCCGGTAGGCCCCAGCACGAGGATGTTGCCCTTCTGGAGTTGCACCTCGTCGACGTCTTTGTCCTTGGATGAAATTCGCTTGTAGTGGTTATGAACGGCTACCGCGAGAATTTTCTTCGCCCGCTCCTGCCCCACGACGTATTGATCCAAGTGGTGCTTAATTTCCACCGGCTTTTTGAGTTTTGACGAAATCTCTTCTTTGGCTTCTTCCCAATCCTCGGCAATGATGTCGTTACAGAGGTTGACGCATTCATCGCAGATATAGACCGTGGGCCCGGCAATCAATTTGCGGACTTCGTCTCGGCTCTTTCCACAAAACGAGCACCGGAGATGTCGATCCATCTTATCCAGCTTCGCCATGAGTCCCCCCGTTACTTGTCCTTGACGTGGTCTTTTCCTGTGTCGCCACTGACGGCCTTGAGGAGCTTCGGCGGTCGCGTAATGACTTCATCGATAAGACCGTACTGCTTGGCTTCTTCCGCGGAGAGGAAATAGTCACGTTCGGTGTCCAGGGCGATTTTCTCCAGAGGCTGGCCTGTATGTTTGGCCATGATCTCATTGAGCCGTTCCCGAATCTTCAAGATCTCTCTGGCGTGGATGTCGATCTCAGTGGCTTGCCCGGAAAATCCACCCATGGGCTGATGAATCATGATTCGCGCATTCGGCAGGGCGAATCGCTTGCCCTTGGTTCCCGCGGTCAGTAAAAAAGCCCCCATGCTGGCGGCCTGGCCCAGGCAGATGGTGTTGATCGGGGGTTTCACATACTGCATGGTGTCATAAATGCCCAATCCTGCCGTGACGCTTCCCCCGGGGGAGTTGACGTAGAGATTGATGTCTTTTTCAGGGTCTTCGGCTTCGAGGAACAAGAGCTGGGCGATAATCAGGTTGGCAAAGATGTCGTCGATTGGCGCGCCAAGAAAGATGATCCGGTCTTTCAGGAGCCGGGAATAAATGTCGTAGGCGCGTTCGCCTCGGTTGGTCGTTTCGATCACAATGGGAACTAGCATGCAGGTCGTTCCTTTCCTCTTGGCAGGGTGCTGAAAAAAACCGCCAGCTTCGTTCTCGCGTCGTTCAGATCCTCAACGTACCCCAGAGGGTACGTCTCCGGTCTTCACTCGCTGCGGCCTTGCTGGACGGTCTTTTTGAGCACCCTGCGCGCCCACAGATTTTTCACAGCCTGTTAAAACTTCTTGAACAATAGATGCGAGGCCAACCCGCACCGTTCGTCGCTAGCCCTGAATCATCGCATTGCGGTACACGAAATCTAAGGCTTTATCCACCAAAATCCTCGTACGTAAATCATCGATGGACTCTTGTCCTCCGGCTTTGATCATCTTGACGAGATCGGCCGTCGGCAGCTTGAGCTCCGACGCCAGCCGCACAATTTCTGAGTTAAAATCGTCCTGCGTGACCGTCAACCCTTCTTTCTCGGCGATCGCCTCCAAGACGAGACTGACTTTCACGCGACGCGTCGCTTCCTCCCGATGTTCCTGGCGAAGGCTTGTGAGATCCTCCGTGCCGGGCGATTCCGTGGCGCCACCCTTCCGCTGTTGCTGCTGCTGCTGCTGCAGGTGTTGCCGGATGATGGCCTCCAGCTCACGCTCCACGAGGGTTTCCGGGAGATCGAAGTGGTGGGTGTCCATCAGGCGTTTGACGATCGTATCCTTATAGTTGTCTTCGATTTCTCGCTTCAGCGCCTGTTCCATCCCCTCCCGCAGTCTGTCTTTGATTTCTTGGAGCGAGTTGTAGGGGCCGCAATCTTTGGCAAATTCATCGTCCAAGGCCGGCAACTTCTTTTCCTTCACGGATTTGATCGTCAACGTAAACAGGACTGTCTTGCCGGCAACACGAAGATCGGGATGGCCGGCTGGGTAGGGCTGGGAAATTTCGAGCGCATCGCCCTCGTGCTTTCCCCCAACGTGTGAATCGATCTCCAAGCCCAAGACGGATGCGTGTGATCCGACCTTATGCAGCTGGCCTTCCTTCTTCGTGCCTTCCAGCGGGACTCCATCGAGCAGGCCGTGCAGGTCCAATACGATATAGTCCCCGTCCGCGATCGTATGGCCTGGAGGTGTGGCTTCGAGGCGGGCCTGTTGTTCGCGCAAGACCTCAAGGCCTCGGTCAAGCTGTTCGTCGGTGACGGTGCGCTTGTCAGGTTTGAGAGAGATCGGACTCGGCGCCTTATAGTCCCGCAACTCGATGTTCGGCTTGATCTCGACAGTTGCGGTAAAGGTAAAGGGTTCGTTCTTCTTAATCTTGACTCGGTCCAGAGGAGGAATTTCCACGTGGACCGGTACAATCCCCGCTTGGCGGACGGCCTTTTCGTAGAAGTCCGGCACGAGAGCTCGAATCACATCCTCTTCCACGGTTTTTGCGTAGCGTTTTTCTAACAGGGCCAAGGGTACTTTGCCGGGGCGAAAACCTGGGATCGTGACCTGGCGGTTCAGCTCGACATAGGCGCGAGCAAAGCGTTGCGTGACTTCATCTGCCGGCACCTCAATCTTGAGGGCGCGTTTCATCGGTCCGAGTTCTGTCACTTCCATCTTCATAGTCGGTGCGCACCCTTATTCCCAGTTAGAAGCCATCCAAGGACTGCCGATCCGTCGTCGTGTACCAGGTCGTGATCCGGTGCGAGAGGGGGGACTTGAACCCCCACGGTTACCCACGAGATCCTCAGTCTGATCTCCTGGTGCGGGAGGCGGGACTTGAACCCGCACACCGTTGAAAGTACAGGCTCCTAAGACCTGCGCGTCTGCCAGTTCCGCCACTCCCGCAGGGTGGGGTACACAGGAGCCGCCTCCTGTACGATGAGCACACACACGAAAAGACATATTCATCTCGCTATTTTGTACCGTTGGATGCCTCTCACTGTCAACCCATACTCCTGCGGGGATGGGAGTGTGTTCACTTGTCTGTTCATGGGACGGTTCGCCTCCATGTGTGGCACGACAGAGTCGAAGTCATGAAAGGGCCTCATCGTATATACGGTAGCCTCAGCCTTCAATGGTGGGTATAATCCGGGAGCGTACGTAATTCATCATCAGCATACTGGTTTAGGAGGTGGACGATGCGTGTTGCCCTCCTGCTCTCAACGCTGGCTTTCACAGTTGTGGCACTGTCCACTCCTCCTGCATGGGCCTACCGCGACTATTTCACGCCGGAGCAGAAAGCGCTGCTGGACAAAGTTCAGACTCTGCGCATTGACGCGATCGCACTCACAGACAAGGGAGCCGTTGACGCGGTGCCGATTGCCGAGCTTGTCGCCCGCCGGATGGGTGATTTGGGGTATGCGGTCGTGGCCGGAGCCGATACACCACATGACGTGGTGATTAAAGTCAAATGCGAACAGCGAAAAACATGGGAGGGCACGACTGCCGGTGGAGGCGATGCGGATTTACCCGATGCCCCGTCTCGGCTATGGAAAGGACCAGCCTGTCAGATGACCTATCTCCTTGGTAGCATGAAGGTCAAATGGCAAAAAGAAGTTCGAACCGAGTTTGAAGATGCGGGGCAAGCTGCACAATCGGCCAATGCAGGAGATCCGGGAGCCTATGCCATGGGCCAATTGAGGAACGCGCTCGAGACATACGAATTTCCCTTGTTGCTGGCCGCTGAATGGGGTCAGCCGGAGCGATTGTTGAAGTTGCTCGATCTATCCGACACGCCGCAAGCCAGAAAGTTCAAAATTATTTCTCTCTTAGGCGAGATGCAAGCCGACGAGGCCTTGCCGAGGCTGAAAGAGGTGCTCAAGGATCGTGACCTGGCGAAGCAAGCGATCGGGGCGATGGGCAATCTCGGGAGGGAAGGCATTCCATTGTTGGTTGAGATCATGAATACGTCACCGGATATCGAGGTACAAACCGCAGCAGCCAAGGGGTTGGGCCAACTCGGCGGATTGCATGGGGATGCCTCAGTCGTGCCGCCGTTGCTGGCCAAACTGAAGGATCCGAAGACCGACTGGTCAGTACTCACGGAAGTCGCCTGGGCTCTGGGTAAGATCCCTGATAAACGATCGATCCAGCCGCTCTACGATCTCGACAAGAAGCTCTCAGCCATGCGCGATCCGGAGAACGTGCGGTTGCAGAAGCTCAAAGCAGCAGTGTACTGGTCGATCAAACAGTGCGATACGTGGGATCAGTTCAGCTGAGAGGGGGATGGAGGCTGATGATCTTCTGTGCTCGCGCAACGCGCGGCTTCCGAAGGCCCTCGTTGGACGCGCACACGTTGGAAACCGCCAGGCCGCCCCTCCGATATTAGGGAAAAGAGTAAGGAAGCGGAGCAGCAGGGCACCCACGTTGGTCCTGTGCTCCCGGACCGCGCGCCCTCAGAAGGGCCTCGTTCGACGGCCGCACGTTGACCAACATGGGTGCCCTTCCAGGAGAGAAAAATAAACGAGCTTGGAAGGGCCATTGATAGATAGGAGAATGTGCTCGTTCGATGCGCGCTGAGGAGGGGATGGAGGCTGAGGTCGAGGTTGAGAAAAGATCAGACGCTTCTACTCTCAACCTGAGCTTCAACCTTCTTCGTGCCGGCGGACGTTTTCACCATCCTGTTAGGCGACGGCATCAAGGCCACGCTCTTGTACCAGGTGCAGCAACTTGAGGGCGGTGCCCGTCGGACGCTTTTGGCCGATCTCCCACTTCTGCACCGTCGAAACGCTCGTGTTCAGGAGACGGGCGAACACCGCCTGGCTGACCCGTGAGGACTCGCGGATGTGTTTGATTTGCTTCGGCTTCAGCGGAGGAACCGGAGGCAAGCACAGGCGGTTGAGTTCCTGCAGCGTAATCTGATCCATCACGCCCGCCTTATGGAGTCCCTGCGCCGTGTCTCGGACAGCTTTAAGAATCGCCGATTTAGTTTTTCGCATCGCAATGCATCTCCATAGCCGCCTACTCAGTCTGTTGGATGATTCCTCTTCCTCTGATAGTGGGCCGCCACTTTCATTCGATTGCCGCACAGCTGCATGCTGCACCAATTGCGCGTGTGATTTTTGGTCGTATCGTAAAAATAGAGGATGCAGGCCGGACTCCCGCACTTTCTGACCAGAGACAACGTGCCTGAACAGAGCAAGTCGCTCGCAGCCTCGGCGAGAGAGACCAGCATGCCGTCCTTCTGCGTGGCCTGCGATTGAAATTGTCGCTCAAAGCGTCCCTTTGTGTGCACCAGTTGTGAGTAGCCGGGGTATCGGGACAGTATGTGGTTGATGGATGCGACCACCGAGTCAGGAATAGACTTGCCTGCGACGATTCGGGCAACCATGTCCCGCAACGTTCTGCGGAACATTACACCTTGCTCAAACAGTTGTTCCTGATCCTTGTGACTCCATTGGGTCATGATCGCGACGGCGTGGGTTTGATCCATCATATGTGCCTGAACGAGCCAAGCGGCAAGATCCTCGCACCCACCTAACAGGTCTGTCGGATTTCCCTGCACGATCATCTGTGTGTTGATGAAGTCCAAACACGGATGATTGCCCACAAATAGAAATGGCTGCTGGGATTGTGCTCGCCCGGTTGTCATCGGTTCCTTCCCCTCCGTGCTACTCCGGCAAAAGACTCCTTGACAGGTTAGTCCCTGAAGCGTATAACTGTCAAAAGTAATTTTAGATGGTTATGTGTTCAGGCTGCCAGGGACCCGAGTACATACCCAGCGATGGCGTACAGTTCACCTGCCAACACCTCTATTCAAGGAGAACCCATGAAAACTGCCATCATCATCCTGTCCGAATCCGAAGAGTGGCTCTGAGGAAGCGCTCGGGCGAGTCTTTAACGCTCTGGCCCTCGCAGCCGAATGTAAGCAGAAGGGCGACGAAGTCGCCGTGGTCTTCAATGGGACCGGCACGCGGTGGCCGGCTGAGCTGACCAAGCTCTCGCATCCTGCCAATGGCCTCTACCATTCGGTTCGCGATGTCGTGCAAGGCGCCTCATGCGGCTGTGCGGAGGTCTTCGGGGCAACGGAGGCAGTCAAGTCGTGCGGGGTGCCGATGGTGAAGGACCATGCATTGGCCGGAACCACGGGACTTTTGAGCCTCCGCCGGTACATCGCGGAGGGGTGGAATACAGTCGTGTTCTGAGCCACAGCTTACCGGCGGTTAGAAAGGGGTCTCCTGAGCGCCGGTGAGCTGAAGGGCAATAGGGGGAAGTGATGGCGACGAAATATCTTGATCTGACGTTTACAGACGCGGTGTGTCGTGCACAAAAACAGTATTACGGGAGGGCGGGTAACATCGTAGGCGCTTCCGAACGAGACCCCCTGAGCCAGGCAGAAGCCGAATTCATCGCGGCTCGGGACAGTTTCTACTTGGGCTCAATCAGCGAAAGCGGGTGGCCCTATATTCAGCATCGCGGTGGACCTCAGGGATTCTTGCGGGTGGTCAACGAGAATACCCTTGCCTTCGCCGACTACAAGGGGAATCGGCAGTTGCTCACGACCGGCAACGTCTCAGTGAACGACCGTGTAGCGCTGTTTCTCATGGACTATAAGAACCGAGCGCGCTTGAAGATTCTTGGCCATGCCCGTGTGGAAGATGCTCATGAGCATCCGGAACTGACCGAACAGTTCACGGACCCAAAGATGCGGTCGAGCGTGGAGCGCCTGGTCGTCATCGATGTCGTCTCGTTCGACTGGAACTGTCCGAAGCACATCACACCACGATACTCGGCAGAAGAGGTCGAAGAGCATGTGGAGCCGTTGAAACAACGCATTGCCGAACTTGAAGCCCAACTTCGCGAGATGAAGTCGTGAGGATCTTCTGTCATTGAGCATCTTCCAAACAAGAGGGGAGGGGAGCGGCCAGGTGCCCTCTTTGCTCGCGCAACGCGCGGCCTAGGAAGGCCCTCGTTGAACGCGCGCAGTCGAGGGCAACCTTGGCCACTCCTCTCAATGCTCTGGAAAGGGATAGAGGAAAAAGAAAGAAGGCCTGGCGGTTCCCTGTGCTCGCGCAACGCGCGGTCGAAGGCTCCCCTCGTTGGACGCGCGCACATTGGGGAAACCGCCACGTCGTCCCAGAAAAGCAATGTTCTCGGCTCTTCATTGAGGGCTCTCAGGTTAAAGCACTACAGCTGTCAGCAACCTCTCCGATCCTTGCGCCACCGTTCTTTTCTGTAACACCCCATAAACGCACGTGATTTCTCATCACGAAAAGCGTATTCTGCATCGCAAACAGCCTATTGAAAATCTAGTCTGACTAGAGCTGTCTTAGCAAGGTTGCGGCCTTACGGCCTAACGGAGGTAATAGAGTGACGGTCAAATTAAGCAGCATGTTAGGAACTTCGTCCGAGCGTCTGAATGCCGCGATGAAACTTCCAAGCGGCGCGCGTTTTTTTCGTTGTGCCTTACAAGTCAACCCATTTGCCTATCTGAGCACACACAACAAGAAAACTTCTTTTAAGACAGAATCCGACTACAACTCCGCCATTATCGCAACTTGCAGGGATACCGGGATTGAAGTTATCGGCGTCACAGACCACTACCGAGTTAAGGATTCTTTCGGCCTGGTACAGGCTGCGCGCGCTGCCGGGTTATTCGCCTTCAGTGGTTTCGAGGCCGTCACCAAGGACGGTGTCCATTTCCTTTGCCTATTCGATCCGGACAAAGACAGCGGGCTTGAACGGTTTATCGGTGAATGCGGCATTCATGATACCAACATGACGTCTCCAACTGGCAAGCTGGATTCCCTTGAACTGCTTGCTCACGCCAAAGACTGGGGGGCTGCCTGTTTAGCCGCGCATGTCATATCAGACCAGGGAGGGCTTCTCAAGAAACTCTCTGGTCAAACCCGTATCAATGTATGGAAGTCAGAGCTTCTTCTCGCATGCGCCATTGCTGGATCTATCGAGGATGCCCCAGAAGGCCTCCGGTCAATTCTTGAGAACAAGGGTGGCGAATACCATCGCAGCCGCCCTGTAGCAATCATAAACGCATCCGACGTCAGCAGCCCGGAAGACCTGATGAAGGCCAGTGCGTCTTGTTTCATGAAAATGTCGAACATCTCAGTAGAGGCGTTGCGGCAGGCCTTCCTTGATCCGGAATCACGCATTCGTCTGAATAGTGATCCGCCACCAGAGCCTCACGCAGAGCTTCTTGCCATTACTTGGGAGACTGGTGGCTTCATGGTCGACGCCTCCGTTCATTTCAACGGCAATCTCAATGTTTTGGTTGGCGGAAGAGGCACAGGCAAATCAACGATGGTCGAGAGCATTCGCTATGCGCTTGGTCTCAATCCACTCGGAGAAGAGGCACGGAAGGCTCACGAAGGGATTATTCGTCATGTACTCGAGGTTGGGACCAAAGTGTCCTTACTTGTGCGCTCTCACAAGCCTTCTCAGCGCTGCTATACCATCGAACGCTCGGTTCCGAATCCTCCAATTGTGAAGGACGAAACGGGTGAAGTACTGACACTTTCACCTGAAGACGTCATGCCAGGCGTTGAGGTCTTTGGGCAACATGAAATATCTGAACTCACGAAGAGTAGACAGAAGCTTACCCTGTTGCTGGATCGATTCGTTGAGCACGACCCAACCATTTCAGGGCGCAAGACGAAGCTTATGTTGGAGTTGGAGCGATCACGGAGCCGCATTGTCGATGTTCGGCGTGAGGCAAAGGCCCTTGATGAGCGACTTGCCGCGCTTCCCGGTCTTGAAGAAACCCAGAAACGCTTCAAGGATGCGGGGCTAGAAGAGCGCCTAAAGGAGAAGAGTCTCCTCGTTCGGGAAGAACGCGTGTTGGTAGATGTGGCTGAACGACTTGAGCCTATGCGCGCTCTTCGCAGTGAGCTGATAGAGGGACTTCCACTTGATACGGCCTTTGTTTCTTTGAAGGCCCTCGAAGGGCTTCCGAATGCGGCAATCCTCGCAGAAACAGAAACCATTCTGTCCACGTTGAGCACAAAGCTCGAAGCCATCGCTGATCAGCTTGCCAATCTCCTGACAGAAACGGACAACGCACTTGCCGGCACAAAAGCTCGTTGGACCGAGAAGAAAAAGGTCATCGAAGAGAATTACGAAAAGCTCTTACGGGAGCTTCAAAAGTCAAAGATCGACGGAGCCGAATTTATCAGGCTGCGACAGCGGATCGAGGAGCTTCGACCACTCAAAGACAAAAAGGAATCTCTGAAACGTGACCTCGCCACACATGAGGCGCACCGGCGCAAGCTGCTTTCAGAATGGGAAGACATCAAAGCAAGCGAGTATCGTGAGATTCAAAACGCGGCCAAGAAAGTCTCTCGCAAGCTTCGCGAGCGGGTCAAGGTCGAAGTCACTATGGCTGGCAACCGTGATCCCCTGGAACAGTTGTTACGAGAAGTAGGCGGGAATTTGAATGCTGCTCTGGAACGGTTACGGTCACTGGAACAACTCTCACTGCCAGACTTTGCACAGCGTTGCAGAGAGGGAAAAGAAGCGCTTATGCAGCAGTACGGATTGCCGGCAGGTTCAGCAGAACGGATCGCCCAAGCTGATCTTGAGCTTTTTATGAGAATCGAAGAGCTCGACCTTTCGGCGACGACTAAGATCGATCTGAATACGGCACCGGATGGTGCCACCCCCACATGGCAGACACTCGAAGCACTATCAACTGGGCAAAAAGCTACGGCGGTACTATTGCTTCTTCTACTGGAATCTGAAGCTCCTCTTGTTGTTGATCAGCCAGAAGATGACCTTGACAATCGGTTTATTACTGAAGGCGTTGTTCCCATCATGCGGCAGGAGAAAGGGCGTCGCCAATTCATTTTCTCGACCCATAACGCTAATATCCCTGTTTTGGGAGACGCAGAACTAATCCTTGGATTAGTTGCGTCGGGTGAGGGGAAAGAAGGTGCTGCCAAGATTGCACCAGAACACATGGGGTCAATTGACTCCAGACCTGTCCGCGAGTTGGTAGAGGAAATCTTAGAAGGTGGCAAGGCCGCCTTCGAGATGCGCCGCTCTAAATACGGGTTTTGAAGCATGATGACACACACTGAGTTGTTGGAAATCATTAAGAACGGAGAAAGCTCCGGCGTCGAGTTTAAGCGAGATGTAGTGGAAAAAGATGCCCTAGCAAAAGAGCTTGTTGCATTCTCGAATCTCAGCGGTGGGATAGTGCTTCTTGGTGTCGAGGATGACGGCAGTATATCAGGCGTTACTAGAACGGATCTCGAAGAGTGGGTGATGAATATCTGCCGTGACAAAATTAAACCGCCTCTCATTCCATTTCTTGAAACCGTCCGGGACGTCGAGCGCGAAAAGGACGTAGCGATTGTTCGTGTCACACGCGGGTTCGATGTTCATAGCCTTTGGAAAAACAATCGAAAAACTTACTTCATCCGGGTTGGAACTCAGAGCAGAGAACCGAGCGAGGAAGAGCTGGCACGACTGTTTCAGCAACGTGGCTTGATCCGAGCCGAATTGCGGCCAGTTTCAGGGGCCAAGTTAGGGGACTTCGACCGGAGGCGGCTCCGTGACTATTTTAGTCGCGTTCGCCAACAGGATGTGCCTCCCGATGAGGATGAAGCAGCGTGGCAAACCTTGCTCATTAACACTGAGATTATGACCGATGAGGGCGTGACGGTTGGCGGGATGCTCCTGTTCGGTAAGACGCCCAACCGTTTTCTTCCACAGGCCGGTATTGACGCTGTTGCTTTTCCTGGAATCGAAAAGGACTATGCTGCACGCGAACGCAAGGGGTTACGCGGCCCGATGACGCCTTTACTTGATACTAACGGCTCCGTGGTGGAAAACGGTTTAGTTGAGCAAGCGCTTGATTTTTTGCAACGGAATACTCCCGTGACAGCCGTTCTTGAAAACGGCAGAAGGATCGAGAGACCTGCCTATCCTTCGGAGGTGCTTCGTGAGGCTATCGTCAATGCCCTTATCCACCGTGACTACTTGCTTTCCAGCACGGATATTGAGCTGGCGATCTATAGTAATCGTGCGGAGATTATCTCGCCCGGTAAACTTCCCAATGGCATTACACCCGATCGGATGCGCGCCGGTTGTCGAGCATCGCGCAACCAGCTTCTGAAAGATGTTATGCGGGATTACCGCTATCTTGAACACATGGGTATGGGTATTCCGAGAAAGATCATCTTGGGCATGCAGAGGCACAATCGCACGGTACCCGAGCTGGTTGAAGACCAGGACCGCTTCATCCTTCGCTTAATGGCATAACCATTGAGAGAAGGAAACGGGGTCGGGCGTCTTTTCTTGACACGGTTGCCAGACTTTCAGCAAAGTTCCTGGTGGGCGAGGCGACCAAACAATAGCCGTCTAATTCTTAATGCATTTCCAATAGCGTCCGACAGGATTCATAGCAAAATCAGTTGGTTGGGGTTGGCGGGGGATGTTTCCGCCGGCGCCATATCGGTAAGCAACTGAAACAACGGCGCTTTCTCGAACGGGGTGACGCTCAGGAT
>Ga0163151_10003279_pt1 | contig 23511 bp, 25 predicted proteins | sample OliLakLV19MP5IB2_FD_145596 | JGI IMG/M metagenome (GOLD analysis project Ga0163151, IMG submission 145596) | Freshwater microbial mat bacterial communities from Lake Vanda, McMurdo Dry Valleys, Antarctica - Oligotrophic Lake LV.19.MP5.IB-2 | ecosystem: Environmental > Aquatic > Freshwater >...
GAACAGCAGCAGAACGGCAATCGAGATGATCGCAACGATGAGCGCGAACCGGAAAGAGATTTCGGCACCAAGCGAGTTCAGGCCGACGAAGATGACGTATAGCACTACCCACCACGCCCACTGCGGCATCGTAAAGCCGAACAATTCGGTAGTGATGGCATCCGCGTACAGCGCAGAGAAGAGCACGACAACCGCCGTGGTAACCACGTACTCGATCGTCTCGGCGAGTCCGGTGATGAACCCACCCCACGGACCGAGAGCCGCGCGGGAGAAGGAGTAGGCGCCACCGGTGTACGGCATGGCGGCGGCCATCTCACCGATCGAGAAGAGCATGCAGAAATACATCACGACCACGATGAGCGTGGCGATCAACAGCCCGGCCCACCCGGCCTGCCCGAGGCCCGGGTTCCATCCCGAGAAAGCCCCGGAGATGACTGCTGCGATGCCGAGTCCCCACAGGCCAACCGCTCCCGCTGTGCGCCGCAGCGTTCGCCGTTCGAAATAGCCTGCGGCCGCGGCCGTGTACTTGACCCCGGAAACGCTTCTGCTCTCGGTCATTACAGTCCTTCCCAGTCCGGTCGGTGCTGGACGATGCATACTGCGGCATCCTCGCTTATTGGAGAGCTTGGCCTGATTGAGCAACCATGTCTAGCTTTGGGTGTAAACAGCGCGTTACGGTTGGCGCGAGATCGCGGCATGCGTCGTGCTGCAAGACTCCCGATTTTTGGTTCCCTGGCCGGTCGAGGTTACAGACTCTCCGGCTTCGATTGGCCGCCGAGTGTGAGCGCGGCGATCACGGCGGCGACTACCAAGAGCGCAACGCCGAGGACGACTGCTGCGCCGGCGCCGGAATCGAATGCCGTAGCCGCGGCATCCCGCAACGCTTGGCCGAGCGTGTCGTCAAGCGCGTTCGAACTCGCGACAGCCCCGGCGAGCGTTTCGCGGGCGGCTTCCGCGACATCGGTCGGCAGTCCGCTGGGTAGCATCAGACTCGAACGGTAGAACGCGGCAAGAATTCCACCGATGATCGTCGTTCCGAGTACCGCGCCGAGTTCGTACGCGGTCTCGGACACGGCGCTGGCAGCTCCGGCCTTTGCGGCAGGGGCGCTGGCGAGAACGAGTTCGTTTGACACAGTTTCTGCCGCGCCGATGCCGATCCCGAGCGACACAAACGCAGCGATGAGCAGCGGAAGGGCGCCCGAGTTTGTGCTCTCCGCCACCATGAGATAGCCGAGGATCGAGAACCCAAGCGCGACAGGCACCACGAGCCGCGGAGCTACGCGCTTGGCGATCGGCACAACTCCGATGCCCGCGACGATCATGGCGAGCAGTCCCGGAACGAGGACCAGCCCGGACTCCATCGGCGAAAGCCCAACGATCAGCTGAAGGTGCTGTGCGACGAAAAAGAGGAACCCAACGAGCACTGTGACGCTCAGTAGATTTACTAGTACGGAGCCCGAGAATGTTGGGAGGCGGAACAGCGCCATGTCGAGCATGGGCGTCTCCAGTCGGTTCTGCCGGCGCACGAAGAGCACGCCGGATACCAGCCCGGCAATGATCAGGACGATTGGCAGCGCGCTGTCTGTTCCGTTCACCGCGAACTCCTTGATCGCGTAGACGATCGGCACCATGGTTGCCAGCGACAAGACAATGCTCATTGGGTCGAAGCGGCCAGGGTTCGGATCGCTGCTCTCTGGCACGAGCAATGGCGCGAGCACCAGCAGGGGCACCAGCACCGGAATTGCCATGAGGAAAACAGATCCCCAGGCAAAGTGCTCAAGCAGGATGCCGCCAACGACCGGACCGAGTGCTGCACCGGCGGAGAAGCACGAAGCCCAGACCGCGATCGCCAAGCGGCGCTGGTCCCGGTTTACGAAGATGCTGCGCAAGAGCGAGAGGGTGGACGGCATCAGCATTGCGCCGAACACTCCCATCCCCGCGCGGGCGGCGATGAGCCACTCTGCGCTTGGCGCGAAGGCGGCCAATCCCGAGACGATGCCGAAGCCTGTCGCGCCGAGAAGGAGCATCCGTCGTCTGCCGAAGCGGTCGCCGAGCACACCCATAGTCACTAGCAGGCTTGCGAGCACGAGTGGGTATGCGCTAATAATCCAGAGCTGTTGAGTCGCAGTGGGCGCGAGGTCAAGCGCGATCTGCGGTAGCGCGAAGCTCAGCACTGTGTTGTCCACCGAGATGAGCAGTACCGGCAGCATAAGCACAACGAGTGCCGCCCAGCCGCGGCGTCCAACGCGCGGGGCAACTGTTGTCGGTGTGTTGGTGACTGTGGTCGTCATCTCTTCCCTCAATTTGCAAACCGGCATTTATAAACCGGCCAGTCGGTATAGTAACAGGGGTGGATGCGCCGCTGCTGTGAACTCGCTTGGTACGATCGAGCGCATGGGCCGACCTCCCCGAGCCCGCGAGCGAGTTCTCGACGCATTCGCGGCGATCTTGATCGACGAGGGTGAGCGGGCGGCGACGATGGATGCCGCGGCGAAGGCTGCCGGTGTCTCCAAAGGCGGACTGCTCTATCATTTCGCGTCGAAGGATGCGCTCGAATCTGGCGTGATCGAGCGCCTGGATGCGCTCGTGACTGACGACATTGCCGCGATGAAGATCGCGGCAGACGGCGCGATCGCCTATTTTTTACGGTCGTCCGTCATGGAGGACGACCCACTGGACCGCACACTTCTTGCGGCTGCCCGGCTCGCTCAGGGCGGTAACGCCTTGGCAAGTGACGCCCTGCGCGACGCGCGCGAGCGGTGGGCCGACGCCCTGCGTCCGCACGCGCGCGATGCGGCATCCCTCGACCTTGTCCTGCTGGTCGGCGACGGGCTCTACTTCAACAACGCGTTGGCCGGTGGGGCCATCCCGGGTCCAGTGCCCAGGGGAGCAGAAATGGATGCGCTCATCGAACTCGTCGAGGGCGCGACGCGGCGTTAGGTGACCGGTCCGGAAGAATTCCACACTCCTTACAAACCGGGGACGACAGCTCACAAAGCACCCCGAATCCTGCGCCGCAGCAGTCCGCGAACCTATCCTGAAGTGTGAGTTCTCTTGCCCCGATCGCGCAGCGCACTAACGTGCTCGCCGATCGGCGCGTGCTCGTTGTGGAGGACGACCCAACCGTGCGCGAGGTGGCGGTCAGCTACTTAGAGGCCGCCGGCTTCATCGTCGGCTCGACGGGGGACGGTTTTGCAGCCCTCTCCGAGCTTGAACGAATCGCTCCAGACCTGGTTGTGCTCGACCGGATGCTCCCTGGCATCGATGGCGCAGAGCTGTGCCGTCGCATCCGCGCCACGACAACTGTGCCGATCATCATGCTGACCGCGATGGGCTCGACCGAGGATCGCATCTCAGGACTCGAGGCTGGCGCGGACGACTACCTGACCAAGCCGTTCTCGCCGCGCGAGTTGGTGTTGCGCGTGCAGTCGATTCTGCGACGCAGCGTGAATGAGTTGACCCCAGAGGCTGCATTCGAGCTCGGCGAGTTCTCGCTCGATCCTTCGGCTCGCATCATCACGAAGGGCGGCGAGGAACTTGCGCTTTCGGTGCGCGAGTTCGATCTGTTCTCGTTCCTGTTGAAGTACCCGCGACAGGCCTTCAGTCGGGAGCAGCTGCTGCGATCGGTCTGGCACTGGGAGTTCGGCGATCTTTCGACGGTCACTGTGACGGTGCGCCGAGTGCGGGAGAAGATCGAGGCCGACCCGACCAACCCGACGATCCTGGTAACCGTGTGGGGCGTCGGCTACCGTCTCGCCGTAGGGTAGCTGATGCTGTCCCCGCTTGATCTCGCGACCATCGCAGGTACCGCCCTGCTGTGCGCCGTTGTCGTCGGCGGCATCGGGCTCTTCGTGCTGCGCCTCGCGCGCGGGGCCTCGATGATGGCGCAGTTGCTCGTCGTGGTCGCCTCGGCCATCCTCTCGGTGACGGTCGGGATGATCGCAGCATCGAGCGCGATGTACATCTCCAGTTACGACCTCATCGTCATGTTCGCCTTCACGGGCGCATCGGCCATCGTCTCCCTCGGGGTCGCGCTCGTGCTCGGCCGCGCCTTCGCACGCAACAACAATCGGCTTCGGATGCTCGCCCGCGCGCTCGGCGATGGTGAGCGCGTTGCGGCACCGACCACTCGGAGTGACACGAACGAGTTCGCGACGCTCGCCGCAGACCTTGCCGAGACCAGCGATCGCCTCGCGAAGGCCAGGGACGAAGTCGAGTCAATCGACGCGAGTCGACGAGAACTCGTGGCTTGGATTTCGCACGACCTGCGCACCCCGCTCGCTGGACTGCGCGCGATGGCTGAAGCCCTCGAAGACAACATGGCGGACGACCCGCAGCGCTTCCACCGACAGATGCGCTCGCAAGTTGACCACCTTTCGGCGATGGTCGATGATCTCTTCGAGCTGTCCAAGATCAACTCGGGTGCCCTCACCCTGAACATGGAGCCGCTGTCGCTCTACGACTTGGCGAGCGACGCGGTGGCGGAACTCGGCGCGTTGGCGCGGTCGCGTGAGATCTCGCTCGTCGCCCCGACCGGCGGAGACTTCATGGTTGTCGGCGATCCCCGTGAATTGGCGCGGGTCGTCGGCAACCTGCTGATGAATGCCATCCAACACTCGCCGCCGGGAAGCGTGATCTCGGTCGCAACGCGCCACGGCTCGGCCGACGAGGTCGTGCTGAGCGTTCAGGACGCCGGTGGCGGCATCCCAGAAGCTGATCTGTCAAAGGTCTTTCAGGCTGGCTGGCGCGGCACAACCGCGCGCACCCCTGAGCAAGTGTGGGACGGGTCGCCGGGCGCTGGTCTCGGACTTGCCATCGTGCACGGCATCGTCGAAGCACACTCCGGCGCGGTCACGGTTGAGAATGTGCCCGGCGGATCCCGATTCGACGTTCGTCTTCCACGGCACGTAGCTGCGGCAGCCTGACGCCGCCGCCCGCCGCCCGCCGCCGGCAGCCCGCCGCCCATCCAGTTGACAGAACGGTTACCGCGCCGTAATGTTGATACCCCCTAGGGGTATTGGAGGCGCGGAATTGGTCGGGTATGCGAACGACAAGCAGGACTTGCTGAAGCGGCTGCGCCGTGCTGAAGGTCAGGTGCGAGGCATCCACCGAATGGTCGAAGAGGACACCTACTGCATCGACGTGCTCACGCAGGTCTCAGCCGCGACCAAGGCCCTCGAAACGGTCGCGATCGCCCTCCTCACCGACCACCTCGCGCACTGTGTCGCAGAAGCGGCCCGCGAGGGCGGTGATGTCGCCGACGCGAAGATCAAAGAAGCGTCGGATGCCATCGCCCGCCTCGTTCGTTCCTGACAGCACCCAACCAAACAGCACCGTGAAAGAAGACACCATGTCCATCAGCCCAGATCTCGCAAGTACCGCGGGCAGCATCGAATCCGAGTATCTGGTGTCGGGCATGACCTGCGGCCACTGTGTCTCGAGCGTCACCGAGGAGTTGTCGACCATCGCAAGTGTCGAGAACGTTGTCGTAGAACTGAACGTTGGCGGAGCATCCAAGGTGACCGTCGCGAGTAGCGCAGCCCTCGATCGCGAGGCGGTCCACGCAGCGATCGACGAGGCCGGATACGAGCTGATTGACGCCACATCATGAGCACTTCTGAGGTCGTTCTCGACATCAGCGGAATGACGTGCGCCTCGTGTGCCACCAGAATCGAGCGCAAACTCAATCGCTTACCGGGTGTCGAGGCGAGCGTGAACTATGCGACCGAGAAGGCGAGCGTTCACGCGGAGGGTGTCGACAACGAAACCCTTCTTGCCGCCGTCGAGGCGGCGGGCTATGTCGCCACGGTGCGGAAGCCGAAGGACGAGAGGAATGCTGCCGCCGAGGCCAACGCGAGCGGCGTTGTCGTCGAGGATGAGGCAGCGGCACTCAAGCGCCGCCTCTTGATCTCGGCTGCGCTGGCTCTCCCGGTTGTCGTGCTGTCGATGATCCCGCCGCTCCAGTTCACCAACTGGCAGTGGCTGGCACTGACTCTCGCTGCGCCGGTTGCCGTCTGGGGGGCGTGGCCTTTTCACAAGGCAGCGTGGACGAACGCGCGCCACGGGGCAACCACCATGGACACGCTCATCAGCGTCGGGGTGCTTGCCGCGTTCAGTTGGTCGCTGTACGCGCTGTTCTTCGGGATGGCCGGCATGCCAGGGATGCAGATGACGTTTGAGTTGATCACAGATCCTCGTTCCGGCGGGAGTCACATTTATCTCGAGGTCGCCTCCGCCGTCACGGTGTTCATCCTCGCTGGTCGATACTTCGAGGCCAGAGCGAAACGCGAGTCAGGGGCGGCGCTGCGTGCACTGCTGGAACTCGGCGCCAAAGAAGCGACCCTACTGCGGGACGGCGTCGAGACCCTGGTCGCCGCCGACTCGCTCGTCATCGGCGATCGGTTCGTAATACGTCCGGGCGAGAAAATCGCGACCGACGGCATCATCGTTGAAGGCGTGTCTGCTGCCGACATGAGCATGCTCACCGGCGAGTCGATTCCGGTCGAACTGGCAGTCGGTGACCGCGTGGTCGGAGCGACCATCAACGTCGGCGGGCGTCTGGTCGCCGAGGTCACGAGAGTCGGGTCCGAGACGGAGCTGGCTCGATTGGGCCGCCTTGTCGAAGAGGCCCAAACTGGCAAGGCTCAAGTGCAGCGCCTAGCAGATCGGGTATCGGCAGTGTTCGTTCCGATCGTGATCGGCTTAGCGATCCTCACCTTCTTGGGGTGGGCCTTCATCGGCGGATCGATCGCTGTCGCATTCACCGCGTCGATAGCGACGCTCATCATCGCGTGTCCGTGTGCCCTTGGCCTCGCTACGCCTACTGCGCTCCTGGTCGGTACCGGGCGCGGATCGCAATTGGGAATTCTGATCAGGGGTCCCCAAGTGCTCGAACAGACCCGCACCATCGACACCATCGTTCTCGACAAGACCGGCACATTGACGACCGGGCGAATGACCGTTGCGAACGTCTTCGTCGCGGCGGGCACCGACGAAGCTGAGGTGCTGCGGGTCGCAGCGCTCGCCGAGTACGGCTCCGAGCATCCAGTAGCTCAGGCAATTGTCTCTGCTGCCGAGAATCGCGGCATGAGTCCCGCGGGTGCGGAGTCCTTCGCTTCGGCTCAGGGACTGGGTGTGCAGGCCGTTGTCGACGGCCGACTGGTCATCGTTGGTCGACGATCATGGCTTGAACAGGATTGGTCGGTAACCGTCCCTCCGGCCCTTGGCGAGGCATTTACGACCGCAGAAGCGCGGGGTAAGACCGCCGTTATGGTGGCGTGGGACGGACAGGCGCGCGGCGTCATCAGCCTCGGTGACGCGGTCAAGCCAACGAGCGCGGACGCCGTGGCTCGCTTCATCTCACTCGGCCTAACGCCAGTGTTGCTCACTGGAGACAACGCCGGGTCGGCCGCGGCAATGGGTGCGCTCGTCGGGATCGACGACGTGCGCCCAGGAGTCACGCCGAAGGGCAAGCTCGACGCGATCCGTGAACTGCAGGCACAGGGCCGCACGGTCGCAATGGTCGGTGACGGCGTGAACGATGCAGCGGCCCTTGCCGCCGCTGATCTCGGAATAGCCATGGGCGCCGGAACGGATGCCGCAATGGCGGCGAGCGACGTCGTCGTCATGAGCGGCGACCTCATCGTCGTCGCCGACGCGATTCGGCTGGCGAGGCGCACGCTGCGCACGATCAAGGCAAACCTGTTCTGGGCCTTTGCCTACAACGTTGCGGCAATCCCGCTGGCGATGCTCGGGCTTCTCAATCCGCTCATCGCAGGAGCGGCGATGGCGCTGTCGTCGGTCTTTGTGGTCAGCAACAGCTTGCGTCTGCGCGGCTTCAAGGGCACAACGACCCCGGCGGGCTCAGCGGTTCGCTAGCCGGTGAGGCCTTCCTCGAAGTTCTTGATCGGGTCGTACCAGCCTTGGTCGAGCACGAAGGTTTGGAACTGCTTGTCGAGTCCCAGAATGACGACGAGGCCGACGACGATGAAGAGGATGCCGATGACGCGGCGGAACCAGCCGCTCGGAGACGACAGCCAGCCGAGTTTGCGGGCGAATGCACTGCCGAGATACGCGACCAACAGCAGCGCGAGCGCAAGCCCGAGCGCGTAGACGAAGATATACAGCACGCCTTCTGCGAACGACACCGGCAGCACTGTCGCGAGGATGAGTGCGTAGGTCGGCGAGCAACTGGCGAAGGTCGGACCGAGCGCGGCACCGAGCAGGATATCGCCGCCAACGCCGCCGCGACGGTATGAGCTGTCGAGCGCAGTGTTTGCCCGATTCTGTAGCCCTGTCATCGTCATGACCCGCTCCCAGAGCACCGGGAACACGAGGGTCAGGCCGAAGATCACGACGATGCCGCCAGCGATGAGCTGCCAGACGAACTGGGGCACCCCCAGCAGCGCGGTGGTGGCTTTGAGCAGGAGGGTGAAGATCACGACCGAGGCGGCAAGGCTCGACGCAATGACGACCGGACGGAACCACTGGCGCTCCGCAACGCCGCTGTCAGAATCCGCCCGTACGGCCGAGCCACCGACGATCACCGGCAGGAGCGGGAGCACACACGGCGCAGCAACAGTGAGGATGCCCGCGACGAACGAGAGCAGCAGGAGGGGTGACAAGGCTGCCTAGAGCATTGCGTCGAGCACGGTCTGCAGGGTCGGGTCGTCGTATGCGAGGTAGTTCTGCAGGCCGTTGCCAGCGGCATCCACCTCGACGATGGTGGTCTGCTGGGTGACACCGTACTTCTGGCGCAAGTCTTGGTGGCTGTCGTAGTCGACCTTGATGATCGTCACCCCGGCTGGCACCCCGGTGGCGAGGATGTCGCTGTCGAGCGTGCGGCAGATCGGGCACCACGATGCGTGGAAGAACAGGAACGTGCGTCCCTGAGCGCTCGCGATCGAGGTGTCGCTGTAGTCGACGTATGCGCCAGCGGATGTCGCGGAGTCGCCGGCCGCAGCATCTCCAGACGCGTCTCCAGACGCGTCGCCGGGCTCGGCACTGCTCGGCGCCTGCGGCTGCTCGGACCCCGCTGCTGGTTCGCTTGCCGAATTCGCAGCGGTCGGTTCAGTGGCTGGTCGCGTTGCCGCGAACACACCGACGGCCCCAACGAGCACAACGACAAGGGCGAGGACTATGGCAATCACACGCGTATTCATGACCCCAGACTGACATGTCAGACCTTGGGATGTCGCGAGAACGCGCCTGCTGTCACGAGTTCGTAAGACAGTGCTGCGAAAGCCTAGGCTTGCCACGTGGCCGACGATCAACTGCTGACCATTGCTCGTGCGGTCGCGACCCAGGCGGCTGAGCTTGCTCGCTCGGCGCGCGCCGCAGGCGTCAGCATTGCCGCGACCAAGTCGACGCCGGTCGATATCGTGACACAGGCTGACCGCGACACCGAGGCCCTGATTCGTGCATTGATAGCGGATGCTCGTCCCGACGACGGATTCCTCGGTGAAGAGAGCGCGGCCACAACTGGCACGAGCGGGCTCACCTGGATCGTCGACCCCATCGATGGCACCGTCAACTATCTCTACGGGATTCCGCACTACGCGGTGAGTATCGCGGTTGTTGAGGGAGAGCCGGATCCGCAGACTTGGCGTGCGCTCGCGGCGTGCGTTGTGAATCCGGCGACGGGCGAACTCTTTACCGCCGCGGCCGGAGGAGGCGCGTTTCTCGGGTCGACGAGCATTCGGGTCGCTCAGCCGGTTGAGTTGTCGACGGCGCTAATCGGGACCGGCTTCGCATACGCGTCCGAGATGCGGGCGCATCAGGGTGGCGTCATCGCGCAACTTCTGCCGCACGTGCGCGACATTCGGCGATTGGGTACGGCGTCGCTTGACCTGTGCTTTGTGGCATCTGGCCGACTCAACGCCTACTTCGAGCGCACTCTGAGCCCGTGGGATCACGCGGCCGGAACGCTCATCGCGCGCGAAGCCGGAGCAACCGTCAAGGGCTGGGGAGATGCCGAGCCCGACACCGAGTTCATTCTGGCGGCCGAGCCGAAGCTTGTTGTTACGCTTGAAACTGTGCTTCGTGAGCTTGGGTACTGACGGCGTTCTCGACGCTCGGCTGGCTCTCACACGAACGAAGAGGTAGCTTTAACCGATCCGTTACCCACTGTTGGCCTGAAGCCAGCTTGTCACCCCGAAGAAATAGCGCCAGGCATCGGATGCCACCGGCACGTTTTAGAGGAGATTCGATGTCACACAGCGTGTTTCTGCCGCTCGGTGACGGCCAACTCGGTGACGGCCAACTCGGTGACGGCCAACTCGGTGACGGTGGGCACATGATGCCTTCTGCGGGTACGGCACCACGGTGACTGATGAGAGCGCGCCGCGCTCCCGCAGGCAGTTGCGCGAGGCTGAAGCGAAAGCCGTCAAGGGCAACGCCGGCTTCCCGCGGCGCACCGAGGTCGCTGCCCGGAAGTCCAAGAGCCGCGGCACCGCCACAGTTGGTGCAGGGAAACGCAAGCCGGTCGGAGTAGCGAAGCGCGCGCGATCCTCCCTCGTATCGATGGGCGCGATGCTCTTCGCCGCGGCAATGCTCGTCGGCCTCACCGTTCCTGCCAACCTTTTCCAGTCGGAGTCCAGCGCGGTCGGCGACGAGCAGTTCATCTCGAGTGCCGAGGTCGGCGAGATCCAAAGCCTGCAGGTAGCGGATGATGCGGTAATCGCCGCCCCGGCCCGCGATGGGTACAGTGTCACGTCCTACGCCGAATTGTTGCGCGCCAAGTACTCGGCTGTCGACTACCGCTACGCTGCGACCACGGGCGCCGTTCGTTGGCCGTTCCCGTACTCTGTGCCGATCAGTTCCCCCTTCGGCGAACGTGAGGGTGGCTTCCACAAGGGCACCGACTTCAACCCGGGCGGGGGTGCACCAATTTACGCAATCGCCGACGGCGTTGCGAAGATCTCTATCGAAGACAGCACTTACGGGCAGCACGTAATCCTGGCCCATAACATCAACGGTCAACGGCTTGACAGCCTGTACGCGCACATGGTGAGTGGCTCGAGTCCGATCGTCGCAGGTCAAGAGGTCAAGGTTGGCGACTTCCTCGGCCTCGTCGGGGACACCGGCATCTCGACCGGGCCCCACTTGCACTTCGAGGTGCGCCTCGACGGCGTCTCGGTCGACCCGTTCGCGTGGCTTCAGGCCAACGCGGTGAACTAGCCGCCGGCCCTGATCCAGACGGTCGTGTCTGACGGCAGCGCCCCGCCAGTGATCTTCTCACTGGCCAGAATGACCGCACCGCCGATCGGCAACTCAACAGCGATCGAGCCGAGATTCGCCAGCACGGTTACGGCTCCGTTGCGCAGGGCAAGCACATGCGGGCCGTACCCGCCGAGCCACTCGATGATCCCGGAGGCGAGAGCAAACTCGCGACGCAACGCCAGTGCGCTCCGGTAGAGCTCGAGCGTGCTGCCTGCCATGCCGACCTGCGCATCGCGAGCGAGTTGCGCCCATTCCTCCGGCTGCGGTAACCAAGATGCGCCGGTGTCATTGAAGCCATATGCTGGCGCGTCCGACTCCCAAGGAATCGGCACGCGGCATCCGTCTCGACCGTACTTCTCACCTTTGGTGCGAAACCACGTCGGGTCCTGTCTAGCAGCATCCGGCAAGTTGATGACCTCTGGCAGCCCGAGTTCTTCGCCCTGATAGAGGTAGCTGCTGCCCGGCAACGCCAGCATGACGGATGACGCGGCGCGAGCCCTCCGAAGCCCGAGCACTGGATCCGGCTGTCCTGGCGAGTTCGGCCCGATGCCAGCCCCCTGAGGATTCTCGGCTGTCAGTGCGAGGCGACTCGCGTGCCGCACCACATCGTGGTTCGAGAGCACCCAAGTACTTGGCGCGCCGACCGCAGAAAACGCATCGATCGATCGATCGATGACAGCGCGCTGCTCGAGCGCGCTCCACTCTGCAAACATGTAGTCAAAGTTGAAGGCTTGGCTCATCTCGTCCGGCCGCACCCACAGCGCCATCTTGCTCAGCGGGTCGACCCAGGCTTCTGCGCACAGCACGCGATCGCCGGGGTATTGCTCGAGTACTCGATGCCACTCTCGCCAGATCTCGTGCACGGCAGGCTGACCCCAATAGGGCGGGTCGGCAATTGGCTCAGGCTTCGGCTTCGGTACAGCGCTGTCAGGCGTTGGTGTGACCGGACCAAGCGTGGCCCCACCAAGCGTGGCCCCACCAAGCGTGGCGGGATCAGCGATCGGAGCGGTGCCGCCCATGCTGCCCGTTTCGACCGGGGGCGTGTAGTCCGGAAGGCCTGCCTGCTTGATCATGCCGTGCGCAACATCCACTCGAAAGCCGTCGACGCCACGGTCGAGCCAGAAGCACAAGATCGCTTCGAACTGATCGCGAACCCAGCGGTTCTCCCAGTTGAGGTCGGGCTGCGACGCGTCAAAGATGTGGAGGTACCACTGGCCGGGGGTGCCGTCATCGCGCGTAACTCGGTTCCACATGCCGCCGCCGAACACCGACTCCCAGTTGTTGGGCGGGGTGTTGCCGTTCTTGCCCTTGCCGTCGCGAAAGATGTAGCGGTCGCGCTCAGCGGAGCCTTCTGGCGCTGCGAGAGCCTCCTGGAACCACCGGTGTTGGTCTGAGGTGTGGTTCGGAACAATGTCGACGATGACCTTGAGCCCGAGGGCGTGCGCCTCTTTCAGAAGCTCATCGAAGTCTGCAAGGGTGCCAAAGATCGGGTCGACGTCACAGTAGTCAGAGACGTCGTAGCCGGCATCCTTCTGTGGGGACCGAAAGAACGGCGAGAGCCACACGGCGTCGATGCCGAGCTCGACCAGTGCGGGCAGTCGACGCATGATGCCAGCGAGGTCGCCAACCCCATCGCCGTCGGCGTCGGCGAATGAGCGCGGGTAGATCTGGTAGATCACGGCAGTGCGCCACCACTCGGTGCCGGGAATGGTCGTGACTGTGTCAAGCAGAGGCGAGACAGATTCCGGTGCATTCTCGACGGTCATGCGATCACGATACGCCATTTTGCGCGGAATGGAAGCGCTTGCATACCGAGGCCTCGCGCCCTGGCCACGTCCCTCAATCAGGGCAGAAGCAGCGCCTGCGAAGCTGGTAGTCTCAAACGGTGCCGCGGGGAGTTCCATTTCGCGCGCGCCCCCTTAGCTCATCGGTAGAGCACTTCCTTGGTAAGGAAGAGGTAGTGGGTCCGATTCCCACAGGGGGCTCGACATCCGTTCGTTCAGTTCCGGGTGCCGTGGCTGAGTAGCTCAGTTGGTTAGAGCGCACGACTCATAATCGTGAGGTCGCGGGATCGTACCCCGCCTCAGCTACCACTAAAATCCCCGGATCCCCGGGGGTTTTGAGGTTAGGCCGCGAGCATGCGATGGCGAACGACGTGCTGTCGGCAATCTCGACGTACAATAAGCTGTACGCGAAAGGAATGCCCATGCGCACCATGACCTATTCAGAGTCTCGAGCAAATTATGCGGCGACATTGTCAGCAGTGGTTGATGACCGTGAGGAAGTCATTATCACCCGCGCTGGCCACGAACCCGTTGTCATCGTCTCCCTCGACGACTACGAGTCGCTGAAAGAGGCCGCGTATCTGCTGAGATCCCCGGCGAACGCTCAGCGACTCCTGGGCTCGATAGAGCGCCTTGAATCGGGCCAAGGTACTGAACACGCCATTAAAGAATGAACCTCGTCTGGGACCAAGACGCTTGGGAAGATTACGAGTGGTGGCAAACGCAAGATCGAAAAGTCCTGCGTCGCGTCAACACCCTGTTGAGTGACATTGCGCGAAACGGAAACGAGGGCATTGGGAAGCCGGAACCGCTGAAGCATGGCTTCCACGGCTATTGGTCCCGGCGGATCACCCACGAACATCGCCTCATCTATAAGGTCGCCGGCGACGAGATCCGCATCGCCGGATGCCGATACCACTACGACCGCTAATGCAAGACCGCGACCGACGTCGGAAGCGGGCAGGAAAGGGGGCTGGGGGATCCGAGCCCCTGAAGCACAACCTCGCTGCAAGTCGGTTTTGCGCACCTCGTGCCCACAACTGAGGCGCACCCACAGTCACTCTACTGAGCCCATTGGCACTCAAATGTCCCGAGAATTTAGGGAACTGCCGCGCCTCTGGCTTGCCAGCGAGGGCCCGATGGCGACTCATAACCGTGAGGTCGCGGGATCGTACCCCGCCTCAGCTACCACGGTCTCGCTCTCGTTGAGCGTCCATCGGGCGCGCACCGACCGGCGGAGCAGGCTCGAGAGCCAGCTAAAGAGTCAGCATCGGGATTGTCGCGGCGAATACTGCTGCGGCGAGGAAGATCACGATTGCGAACGAAGCCATGATCAGTTTCACTGGGTAGTTTCGTACGACTGCCGAGATGCCGAGTAGAAACAGTGCGATTGCCATGATCACGGTGGCCAGAGTCAGCCTGTCGCCGAGCGCGTTCGCTTCGTCGCCCTTCGCGATCGTGGCATCCGCCTGTTCCTTGACGTCCCGATAGCCGCCGAACAGTGTTTCGCGGTAATCATCGTTGTCGAGCGGGCTGTACCAGAGGTTGGGGTCGGCCGCGTTCTGCTCATCGGCCCAAAGGATCGCGGCGTCAAGATCCTCGGAGACGGACTGGAAGTAGATGGTGTCGTACTTAATCTGGGCCGCGGCCGAAATCGCCGCGTCAGGGTTTGCGATGTCGAGCTGCAGGTCAGTAAGTCGGTCGTATAGCTGGGCATCCTGCACATACTGCTGGTTGCCCTCGAGGTAGAGCGACTCTGCTTCGGTGGCCAAGTTGGACCCGATGGTGTAGCTCTGCGTCATCACACCGCCGTACAGCGCGCCTTGGAACGATGCGTACGCCGTAGCGATCGAGACCAGACCAAGGAGCACAGCAAGGAACACCTCGATGTTGCTGCGCAGAAAACCCTGCTTCGGAAAACCCTGCTTCGGCAAACCCTGATTCGGCGGGTTTTCGGGGGCGATCGTTGTCACTGGTGCTCCGCTCGGATGTTGGCGAAGCGCCAGTCTATTGGGTGGGTTGTGCTTTGAAGCTTGCCTTCGCTTGCTCGATTGTGGCAAAGATACCGAGGGTCTTGGCGAGGCGGGTTGTCGCTACAAAGCCCGTGCCAGCTGGGGCCTCAATCATGCCGGCGAACTCGCCGTTGGTTTTGCCGACCCACAGGCCGGACTGCACAGCCGTCCAGCTGATTGCATTCGCCGAACCTTGCGGATCGCTCGGGCTCGTTCGTGATGACGTCATTGTCATGCGTTGTGCTCCTTAGCCGGTATTCCGGTGCAGTCGCTCGGGTGGTGCGGGTGGAACTGCATTGCTGTGCAGAAACATTGCTGTGCAGAAACATTGCTGTGCAGGAACATTGCTGTGCAGGATCGATCTAACCCCTCCGCGTGCCCGCTGTCGAGTCCTTCCGGCAAACTCGAAGTGAGCGTGACGAAATGTGCCTCGCTCTGGCTGCCGATGCCCATGCTGCAGAAAGTTCTGCGACACGCCGGAAATACTAGATGTAGTGGAATGACAAGCGTGTGACTCCCGTTATATAGTGAGAACCCACCGACAAGGCGTCGGGATGCACGAGAAGAAGTGCACGAGAAGAAGACTTGAGGAGGTTCGAAATGGACAACGACGACACAGTCGGCGGCTACGCAGTCCCCGTCGACCCAATGGATCTTCTGCAGTGCGACAGCTGCCAGTAACTACAACTGCGGCTCGCACCTCAAGATTCGAAGCCCCGGCTGACCACGACGGTCGCCGGGGCTTCCCCGTTAAGCTGGGAGCGTGCCAGTGAACCCCGAACTTCAAGGACGAGTGTTCGCCCCAGCCCCGGCCTATCTCGTCGGGAGGGAGAAGGTCCGAGAGTTCGCACGAGCCGTGGACTCTACTAGCCCGCTCAATTACGACCCGGCCGCAGCATCCGCCGCTGGGTATTCGGATGTCGTGGCCCCCCCGACCTTTGCGGTCGTAGTGCAGGAGGCAACCCTGGCGCAACTGTTGGCCGAACCGGATGCTGGCATCGACTTCTCGCGGGTTGTTCACGGTGAGCAACGGTTCAGCTACACGCGTCGGATCGTGGCTGGCGACGAGTTGACCGCCACCCTGTCGGTGACGAGCATCAAGTCGCTCGGCGGTCACTCGATGGTCACAGCCGAGTCATCGATGGTGGATGCCAGCGGAGCCCACGTCGTTACCGCGATCTCGACCCTCGTGGTCAGGGGCGAAGAATGATGGTCGGGGACGTGCTCGCGCAGCGTGAATTCGCGCTGACCCGGGACAGTCTCGTGCGCTACGCGGGCGCCTCGGGCGACTTCAATCCGATCCACTATCGAGATGACATTGCGGTGTCGGTCGGGCTCCCCGGCGTACTCGCCCACGGCATGCTCACGATGGGCCTAGCGGTGCAGCCAGTCGTCGACTGGCTCGGCGACCGCGGCTGGGTGAGCGACTATCAGGTGCGCTTCACGCGTCCCGTACTCGTGGATGCGGCAGACGGTGCGACCGTCACGGTGGTCGCGAAGGTCGGCCTTGTCGAGGAAGGCACAGCCCGAATCGACCTCACGGTGACATTTGGCGGGGAGACCGTGCTCGGCAAAGCGCAGGTGCGGGTCACCTTCGCCTGATGCTGCTTTCAAACCTGACGACCATGCGCGTGGGGGGTCCCGCCCGGGAGGTCGTCGCGCCAGCGACCGAAGCCGCGCTGGTCGCGGCCGCGCGCGACGCGTGGTCCACCGGCGAGGAGTGGCTCGTCCTCGGCGGCGGATCCAACTTGGTTGTCAGTGATGCCGGGTTCGATGGCACGGTCATCCGCGTCGTCACGACTGGCATCGAGGTGCAAGAGGATGCCGCGGGCATGCGCCTGCGAGTGCAAGCCGGTGAACCGTGGGACGCCCTCGTGGCCCGCGCCGTTGCCGAGGGCTGGGCCGGGATTGAGGCGCTGAGCGGCATCCCCGGTTCAACGGGTGCGGCCCCAATTCAGAACATCGGTGCCTATGGGCAAGAGCTGTCGTCAACTCTCGTCTCGATCGACTTCCTCGACTACAGCACGGAGGAAGTGCAGCGAGTGCCAGCTGCAGAGCTCGGCCTCGGGTACCGAACGTCGGCACTGAAACGAGGGCGCGCTGGCGTTGTGCTCGCGATCGAGTTGGCGCTCGCGGCAGCCCGGGACAGCCTCGTTTCTGACGCGCAACTCGCTACCGCGCTCGGGGTGCCGATCGGTTCCCGCGTCCCAACCGCTGTGATTCGCTCTGGCGTGCTCGCGTTGCGCGCATCAAAAGGCATGGTCCTCGACGCAGGCGACCCTGACTCAGTGAGCTGCGGCTCGTTCTTCACGAACCCGATTGTCAGCGAACTCTTTGCTCATCGGCTACCGCCCGAGGTGCCGCGCTGGCTTCAGGACGACGATGCTTCGGTGAAGCTCAGCGCCGCCTGGCTGATTGAACGCTCAGGCGTGAGCCGCGGGTTTGCGCTGCCCGGCTCGCAAGCGGCCATCTCCGCCAAACACACACTTGCGATTGTGAACCGCGGCGGTGCTACCGCGTCGCAGGTCGCGGAGCTTGCACGCTACGTTCGGGCGCGGGTCTCGGCGAAGTTCGGCATCGAGCTGCAGCCCGAACCGGCTCTGGTTGGAATGTGGCTGTAGGCAGGCCCGCACAAGCGGCACGGTTTTCCCCTAGCTATCCTTGCGGATCCAACGGAAGGTGATTCTGCAGGCGATCAGTCCGAGCACCAACCACAGACCAGTCACGATGGCAACTCCTTCGAGGTTCCAGCTTTCGCCCTGTTCAAGCACCTCGAAGCTGGCGGGGAGGAAGACCTCGCGCATCCCCTGCGCCATCCACTTCAGGGGAAACACGCTTGCGACATTCTGCAGCCATGTCGGAAGAATAGAGAACGCAAGAAAGATGCCGGAGATGAACTGGAGTACGAGCGAGATCGGGATGATGACCGCTGTCGCGCTCTTGCCGCTTCGTGGCAGCACACTGAGAGCAATCCCAAGCACGGCGGATGTCGTAGCCCCAAGCACAAAGACCCACGCGAAGGTGATCCATTTCTCTGGCTCGCTCGGGAGTTCGACTCCGAACACGACTGCAGCGACGATTATGAGAATTGCCGCCTGGAGCGCGCCAGTGGCGAACACCTGGCCAATCTTGCCAATGAAGTAGCTCATGACTGGGAGTGGACTTCCCGCGAGACGCTTCAGGGTTCCGTCGCTCTTCTCGATCGCGATGTCGATGGCCATGTTCTGCAGTCCACTCAGGAGCAGGCCGGCTGCAAGCATCCCCGGCAGGTAGAACTCGGCGGCTGTGATCTCGGAGCCGGGCGGGCCGAACGACTGTTCGCTGAACGCAACCGAGAAGATGGTGAGCATCACCAGCGGGAACAGAAACGTGAAGAAGACCGAATCGCCCTGCCGAAAGTACGACTTGACTTCGTAGCCGATTCTGCTGACCCCCAGCCGCACGGTGTGGCCGGGTGGCAAACGGGGAATCTCTATCGTGGTCACAGCGCTGGCCTTTCGGCTTCTTCGGGGAAGGAGCTCGCATTGGCTTCGTACGCGCCAACCAGCTTCAGGTAGATGTCCTCGAGGCTCGGGCGGATGACCTCGAGCCCGTCGGGTTCCCCGAGTTGCGCTACGAGCGCGCCTGGGCTTGTCGTGTGTTGCTCTCGAGCCTGACCATTCTCGATCCACCGCACGATCGGAATGCGCGATCCTTCGCCGCCGAGCTCGTCGATCCCGCCGATGTCGATGAGCTTGCCGCCAGCGATGATGCCTGCGCGATCGCCGAGTTGGGCCGCTTCGTCGAGGTAGTGGGTCGTGAGCAGGATGGTCGTTCCGTCCTTCTTGAGAGAACGAATCAGCTCCCAGAACTGCCGTCTCGCTTCTGGATCGAAGCCGGTCGTCGGTTCGTCAAGGAACAGCAGCTCAGGCCGTCCAATGATGCCGAGTGCGACATCCACTCGGCGCCGTTGCCCACCAGAAAGTTTGCGGATGAGCGTCTTCTGTTTGTCCCCGAGATCAACGGCGGCGATAACCTCGTCGACATCGCGAGGGTTCGTGTAGAACCCGGCAAAGTGGGTGAGTTGCTCGCGCACGGTCGCGTTGCCACTCTCGCCGGTCGACTGCAATACGATTCCGAGGCGAGCCTTCCAATCGAGTCCTCCCTTGCCAGGGTCGACTCCGAGCACGGTTGCGTCCCCGCTCGTGCGGTCTCGGTACCCCTCGAGAATTTCGATCGTTGTCGACTTGCCAGCCCCGTTTGGGCCGAGCAACGCGAAGGTCTCGCCCTGCTCAATATCGAAGCTGACTCCGTCGAGCGCTGTGAAGGAACCGTAGGTCTTGCGCAGATCGCGAACGCTCACCATTGCTGTCATGTGTCAATACTGACCTGCCCGCCTGACCCGCACCGCCGGGGACTAGGCAAACAGCTTGTGCAGGCGCTGCACGCCCTCGAGCAGCGGAGCATCGCCGAGCGCGTAGGAGAACCGCAGGTAGCCGCTGGGTCCGAATGCCTCGCCTGGCACAACCGCAACTTCGGCCTGATCGAGGATCAGGTCGGCGAGCTCGAGCGACGTCATCGGCGTGACCCCGCCCCATTCGCGACCGAGTAGTCCGTTCACATCGGGGTAGACGTAGAACGCACCCTCTGGGGTTGGGCAATTGAGCCCAGGGATGCGGTTGAGCTCGGCAACGATGACCTTGCGGCGCGCGTCGAACGCTAGCCGCATGCGCTCGACCGCGTCCTGTGGACCCGTGAGCGCCTCAAGCGCCGCACGCTGGGAGATGTTCGAGACGTTGCTCGACAGGTGCGATTGCAGGTTGGATGCCGCCTTGATGGCATCTTGGGGGCCAACCATCCAGCCGAGCCGCCAACCGGTCATCGCATAGCTCTTGGCAACGCCGTTGACGAGGATGGTGCGGTCGGCGAGTTCCGGTACCGCCTCGACGATCGAGACCGCCCGTACCCCGTCATAGACGAGGTTCTGGTAGATCTCGTCGGCAATGACCCAGAGGCCGTGCTCAAGCGCCCATTCCCCGATCGCGCGGGTTTGTTCGGGCGAGTAGACCGCGCCGGTCGGGTTCGACGGCGAAACGAAGAGCAGCACCTTGGACCGCTCGGTGCGCGCCGCCTCGAGCTGCTCAACGGTGACGAGGTAGTTCTGATCCGCGCCGGCAAATACGTCGACTGGCACGCCACCGGCGAGGGCGACCGCCTCCGGGTAGGTGGTCCAGAATGGGGTCGGGATGATGACTTCATCGCCGGGATCGATGAGCGTCGCGAACGACTGGTACACGGCCTGCTTGCCACCGTTCGTGACGACGACCTGCGATGCCGCAACCTGCCACCCGCTGTCACGGGCGGTCTTTGCCGCAATCGCTTCGCGCAGTTCGGGCAGACCGGCCGCTGGCGTGTAGCGGTAGTTCTTCGGGTCGAGCACCGCGCGGGATGCCGCTTCAACGATGTTTGCCGGGGTGATGAAGTCGGGCTCGCCCGCCGCGTAGCTGATGACCGGGCGACCAGCGGCTTGCAGTGCCTTGGCCTTCGAGTCGACTTTGAGCGTCGCGGATTCGGCGATTGCAGCGATTCGACGGGAGATTCTGGGGTGGGATGCCACCGGTCAAGTTTAGGCGCTTGCCCGGCGCTCACGCGTCCGGATCTGCCGACCCGGGCCACTCATTGTGCGTGAAAGCATGACGTACACTGGTCGTGGTAGTTGAAATCTGCCATGCTTTTGCGCGCCCTCACCAGATTTTTGGCCGGTGTTGAGCGCACGCTTGCACGGGTTTCGACTCGAAGGGCGGTGGCTCAATTGGTAGAGCAGCGGTCTCCAAAACCGCAGGTTGCAGGTTCAAGTCCTGTCCGCCCTGCAGCAAGCCGAACCATCGGAAGGTAGAAACGTGGCCAGTAACGTGATCGACGAGCCCAGCGAGGATGTCGTCGCAGCAGCCAAGAAGGAGCGCGCCGAGAAGAGCGGGCCGTTCGGAAGAATGGCGCTGTTCATCCGGCAGGTAATGGCCGAGCTGCGCAAGGTCGTTACACCGACGCGACGCGAGCTGATCAGCTATACGTCCGTCGTGCTCGTCTTCGTTGTCATCGTGATGGCGATCGTCTCCGGACTCGACTTCGGGTTCAGCGCGCTCGTGAACTTCCTGTTCGGTGACCCAACCCTGGCCACCGGCTAAGTGTCAGAAAAGCAACAGCGTCAGATAAGCAACAGCGTCAGAAAAGCAACAGCGTCAGAAAAGCAACAGCGTCAGAAAAGCAACAGCGTCAGATAAGCAACAGCGTCAGATAAGCAACAGCGTCAGAAAAGAGATGTACGTGTCAGACACCTACCGCGAGGACATCGAGCTCGCGACCGCAGCGGAACAGTCCTCTGAGGAAGACGAGAACCAAGAGGGCCAAGTTCTGGCCAATGCGGAGCAGTCAGAGGATGCCGCTGAGCACCTCGCGCTCCACATCGTCGACGACAATGCCGACACCGAGGGCGACCTAGCGGGCCTTCTCGAGGCGCTCGATGCTGCGATGGATCCGGAAGCTGATGCGATCGTCGATGACGCGCTCGACATTGACTCGCTCGATGAGGCCGACGCATCTGTGGCGGCGACTACCGATGAGGCTGACCTGGAGGCCGAAGCGGACGCCGCCGAAGAGCCCGAGGTTACGCCGTACGATGGACCGGACCTTGGCGACGGCCCGGAGTCCGCTGAGGCGGCCGAGGCCGACCCGTATGAGGAATTTCGCTCGGAGCTTCGTGCCAAGCCGGGCAAGTGGTACGTCATCCACTCGTACGCCGGGTTCGAGAAGCGCGTAAAGCAGAACATCGAGAACCGCAAGGTGTCAATGGCAATGGAGGAGTACGTCTTTCAGGTCGAGGTTCCGATGGAGGACGTCGTTGAGATCAAGAACGGCCAGCGCAAGCTCGTCAATCGGGTGCGCATCCCCGGCTATGTGCTTGTGCGCATGGACCTCAACGAAGACAGCTGGTCGGTCGTTCGTCATACGCCGGGCGTCACCGGATTCGTCGGCAACTCGCACAATCCGCGCCCGCTGCGCTTCGACGAGTCGTTCAATATGCTCAAGAGCCTCGTGCAAATCGTCGAGACTCCGGTAGCCAGGGGCGTTGGAGGCAAGGGCAAGACTGCTCAGCGCGTCATCCCGGCCGAGATCGACTTCGAGATCGGCGAGACCATCACGATCAAGGAAGGCTCGTTCGCCGGCCTGCCCGGATCGATCAGCGAGATCAAGGCCGAGAGCGGAAAGCTCATCGTGCTTGTCTCACTGTTTGAGCGGGAGACTCCGGTCGAGCTCAGCTTTGACCAAGTCACCAAGATGTAACGTTCTCGAATCGCATCTCGAATCGCGTCTCGCGCTGTTCTCGCACGGTTCTCGCACGGAGCTTGCACGGATCTCACGCGGCGCGAAGTATGGGCTTTCGGGTCGGCGTCCATTCTGGAATTCCGGGTCCGCGGACACGGGGCAGCCCGTCGACCATGCGGTACTGCCACGGCCCGGTATCCACCATCTGGTGATGCCAGTAGCAGAGCAGGATGCCGTTGTCGATCGCCGTTGGGCCGTCGTCTCGGTCGGGGATGACGTGGTGGGCCTGCAGTGTGTAATGGGGGCTCGTGCAGCCGGGGGTGGAGCAGCACACACCGTCGCGGGCGGCAATACCGAGCCGCTGGGTGGGGGTGAAACAGCGTTGCGGCGAGCTGATTGCGGTAATGGCGCCGTTGTCGTCGGTCGTGACGACTCGGTAGCCACCGGCGTCGATGAAGCGTTCGATCGTGCGGCGCGAGACGGGGAACGGTGAACCGGCCATCGTGCCGATCGGGTCTGCATCGAGGCCACCGTGGTCGGCAAGATCGGCTGCAGTCACGGTGACCACAACGGTCACAGACTGACCATCGAGACGCGGGGCGCCTTGTGCGGCTGCGGCAGCCATGAGAATCTCACCGAAGGCGTCATGACGGCGCTGCCCTGGAGTGCGCGGGTCAACAGTGCGTGGGTCCGCAGTGCGTGGGTCGGCAGTGCGTAGGTCCGCACCGGAGGCGAGATCATCCACGCTGCTGAGGCTCGCATCGGACTCAACGAACCGGGGCGATCGCCGATGGGCTTCGAGTAGCCCAGCGAGCAGCGAGCCGAGCTCAGGCATAAGTCTGCCGTTGGCAGGCACGAGCCCGTCTTCGTCCGGAGTGCCCAAGCGGAACTCACGTCGACGGCCCGCGCGCTCTTCGCGCGGGCGCGCTCCATCTGGGTCCGCGGCGGCGGTGATCTGCCGGATCTCGCCCCCGAGGAAATCGACAGACACTTGTGCGGCCATCGGCTGCCCGGTCGAACCGATACCGGTCGCCAGCTGCACCATTATCGACTCGGCGACGTCGAGCACATCGGCCGGAGCACGGCCGGCGATTGACGCTAGTTCTGACGCGATCAAGGCGGCAGCGTCTAGGCCGATCTTGCCGCCGCCGAGCGCTTCGCTCAGCACCGGGCGGGGTGCTGGCAGTGGGGCA
>Ga0163151_10003280_pt1 | contig 23492 bp, 20 predicted proteins | sample OliLakLV19MP5IB2_FD_145596 | JGI IMG/M metagenome (GOLD analysis project Ga0163151, IMG submission 145596) | Freshwater microbial mat bacterial communities from Lake Vanda, McMurdo Dry Valleys, Antarctica - Oligotrophic Lake LV.19.MP5.IB-2 | ecosystem: Environmental > Aquatic > Freshwater >...
GTCCGGTGGTGTGGGAGGGCGTCGGAGCGAAATCCCCGGCGCTCCACCCGATCAAACCTTCGCGCGGCGCGACCAAGAGTGAGTTCGTTGGCAACATGCCGCCCATTTTTTGGGCTGTTTTTCTCCTGACGTCGTCTCCTACAAAGTGGCCTGAATTTAGGTGTCAGCCTCACCATTTACACTTTTGCTCGGATATGCTGGACGGAAATAGCAAAAAAATTGACCGACAGAAAAAGTCGCACCCCCTCTGAACAAGGTTCGCTTGCAACGCCTGACAGCATTTTGTATGAACTCAACCTTCACAGCATTGCAGTTGAACGTATGAGAATCCTGGTGGTTGACGATGATACATTGACGCTAAATTTCCTCGCCGAAAAGCTCCGCGATGAAGGTTATGCCGTCGATACTGCCGAAGAGGGCGATAATGGTTTATTTAAGGCACAAAGCTGGGATTACGATGCGATCATTCTCGATGTCATGTTACCGGGCGTCAATGGTTGGGAAGTTCTGAAGCGTTTGCGTCAAACGAAAAAAACTCCGGTTCTCATGTTGACCTCTCGTGATTCCTCGGGCGATCAAGTGCGCGGCCTGGACATTGGCGCGGATGATTATGTCACCAAACCGTTCGATGTGGCGGAGTTGCTGGCACGTTTGCGGGCGCTGATCCGACGCGCCATCCAGCACGCCCATTCCGTGATTGAGATCGGCGAAATTGTGATCGACTTGACCGCACGAGTGATCCGAAGGGCAGGTCAAACCATCTCACTGAGCCCGCGCGAATATTCCATCGTTGAATATCTGGCGCCTCGACGTGGCGAAATCATCACCCGCAGTGCACTTTACGAGCATTTGTTTGACGAAAACGACGACACTTTTTCTAACGTCATCGACGTGCATGTCGGCAAGATCCGTAAAAAGCTGGGAAAAAATTTCATCGTGACCCGCCACGGTCACGGCTATTGCATAGAAGCGTAAAGCAAAACATCGTAGCCAAATCTCGCCAAGGCCATCGTGTAGATGTGCCGCAGAAGAGCATCTTGAGATTGTGGTAAAGTTCGGGCGCGCCCCAGGTGGCACCGCCATTGGAGGAAAGATCCCATCCGAAAGCTCCCGCATCTTTGCTATTTGTAACTGCGGAGACATGTCTGCCCTCTTCTCAACCTGCGTCCAGGGAAATGGTATGTGGATCGTAACGGACAAACTTTAGATAACCTTTCATCGCGGCTTTGCCCGACCCCAACTGCATGAGCTTGTTTCTGAGCCAGGCCGCTCCGGGATTTTTCCATTGTCCGATCACGCCGAAGTAACGCGAAATATTGGCGACTCTCGCCGTGCGCGCGTAGCGGAGCCGTTCGTAAACGCGGAAGGCCGCCCCGGGATCCGGGTAGCCTGACAAACAGCGCGCCAGCACGATGGCATCCTCAATGGCCATGGCAGCACCCTGACCCATATTCGGAGTCGTGGGATGCGCCGCGTCACCGAGCAGGGTGCAACATCCCTTTCCCCACGTCTTCACCGGCCGGCGGTCGTAGATGCCAGTTTTGATGATTGCGGCCGGGTCGGTCCCGCGGATGACCTCAGGGATTGGTGGGGGGCCAGTTCGCGAGCCAACGAAGCAATTTGGATTTTGCGCCGTCCGGCTCGTCATTGGCCCGTTCGTCCTCGTTCGCAGTGCACCACCAGGCGGCGCCGCGCGAACCGATGGGAACAACACCCACCCGAACACCCAAGCCCAACGTCTCGGTCAATTCTTCGCCGATAGGCTGTTCACAAACGCCGCGCCAACATTGATAGCCGCGATAAACGGGTTCGCCGTCCCCGAGTAGTTGCGCGCGAACTATGGAACGAAGTCCATCCGCCCCAATCAAAGCGTCTCCCGATGCCGTCCGACCGCTGGCAAAATGAGCCGTTACCCTTTGACCGGTTTGGTTGAAATCGACGAGTTGTTCCCCGAGGTGGACGCAGTCCGCCGAAAGCGCGGAGAAGAGCGCCTGCCGCAGATCAGCCCGGTGCAGGCACACGCTCGGTATATCCGCGAGATTGATGGGCATGCGCCCGAGCCTGTTGCCTTTCGAATCATAAGTCACAGCCGCCGTAATCACCATACCGCGGTCAATAATCGGCTGCATCAACCCCAGGTGTTTCAACACGCGCACCGCGTTTGCGGAAAGCCCAAGGCCGGCGCCGATCTCCTTCACCTCGGCAGCGCGCTCGAAGACTTTGACGCCAAAGCCCGCCTGCCGCAAAGCGATGGCCGTAGTGAGTCCGCCGATACCCGCGCCAACGATGATAATTTGTGGCTTTGTCGTCATAATTGTGACCAGTCCTCCCAATTCTGATTGCTCGCGCCCGCGAAAACCGACAGCACCGCGACTCCGTCCGTTCATTTGGATCGTGGCTCGCTGTTATTGCCGCCCCTGTTTTCTAGCGCATACTCGTCCGGTAAAAAGATTGGGAGGCGGAGATCGCCGTGGTATCCACGAACTCAACGACTCCGCCGCTCGACATGGTGACGACCGCGAAAGGTTGATCGTTGTGGCGCCACGGACCGTTGACGAAGCTGGCACGCTCGATCTCGTAAATCCGACCGGGGATGCCGTTGAACCGGAGATGGACCTCGCCGTTAACCACCCACGCTTCCATCACGGTGGAAACTGGCGGTGGCGTTTGGATTCCGCCCCAAAACCCGCCGGCCAACGCGTAACTGCCGCCGCTCATCGTGCCGGCATCAGGTTGGCCGATGGCACCAACGAGCGTGAAGTCGCCGCCGCTGCTCGCGCCGCCCCCGCCGATGGTAAACGATTCGAGGGTTAAGGGCTGGGCAACGGTCTGCAATCCGGCGAACAACCACATTGCGGCCAGACAAGCAAGTTGCAGTCGGAAGACTGGTAGTTTCATCGCGAACCTCCGTTCTTCTGCGCCAGTCCGCTCACGAGCGTCTTCAATTCGGCGACACTGCGCTCCAACGCGGCGATGCGGGCGTCTTTCTCTTCGAGCTTCTGGTTCAACCCCTGGATGGCGGCCAGCGCCACGCCGGCAGCGTCCACTGTGCTGATGGATTTGTCGTCGGAGCCCAAGCCGAAGGCAGCGCGGAAATCCTGGGCCACCGGTCCGAGATGGCGGATTTCCGCGGTCTCGTTGGTGTAATGCCAGGTCTGGATCTGCAGCGCGGCCACCTTGTTCAGCACTTCGCGGGGGTTCACCGGGGAAAAACCGTCCTTGCGGTTCCGGTCCGAGGCATTGTTCCAGGCGCCTCCATCCGAAAGCCACGCACCCATTGAGGTCGAAATAGCCTGTCCACCGCTCGTCGCGCCGCTCCTTGGCTCCAGGCGCAACACGCGGGTGCCGTTGACTTTGAAATCGAGCGGCTGGTTGTCAGTCGTGCCGATGAAATTGACGCCTGCTGAGGTGCCGGCATTTCCTGTTCGGCTCCATCCATCAGGGGAACCGGCCGGTCCCTGGGCACCTGTTGGACCCGCTGGCCCCGTGTCCCCAGTCGGGCCGCTCGGGCCTTGAAACCCTGTCAGACCCGTGCTGCCCGTGGTGCCAATCGGACCGGGTTCGCCGGTGGCGCCGACGTCGCCCTTCATTGCGAGCAAGTCCCAGTCCGCACTCCCTTCAATCGGCGCGGTCCCGCTGCTGCCCGCTTTGGCCATCCACGAAGAACCGTTGTGCGCCACCGCGTCGTTGAGGACAAAAGTCGCGGTTCCGGTCCATGAGCCGCGCCACTTCAACCCTTCCGGCCCGATCGGACCGGTTGCACCGGTCGGTCCCGCTTCGCTGGCGGGACCGGTGCTGCCGGTGTTGCCAGTGGAACCGACCAGGCCTTGGGGCCCGACGGAGCCGACCGCGCCCTCCACGCCTGGGAATCCCTGCGGACCGCTCGCTCCGGTTGTTCCCGCCGCGCCGACTTCACCCGGGTCGCCTTTTGGACCCTGGCTTCCCTGCGGGCCGGCAGGCGTGAGCGCATACAACGCATACGGTGTTGCCGTCAGTGCCTGGCGTGGCGAGAGGTCAGTATAGACACCCAAGCTCGCGCCCGGACGCACGCTGATATTCAACCACCGCGCCGCGCCGGTGAACACATTCGCGCCGGGATCGAGCGTCACAGTGAACAGGCCGTTGATCACGCCGAGGTCATTGACATCCACGGTCGAGCCGACGGCGTTGCCGCCACTGGGCGCGTCGTAAACCGTGAATTTCAAATCGTAAAGGCCATTGGCCGGCGCGTCGTTGTCATTCAGCCGACCTTGATAACCGATCGCGGTCCCTTGGGCGTGCGCGAAACCCGGCAGGCTCAACAGCGCCAGGAGCAATAGGTAGATCTTGAGGTTTGTTTTCATAAGTGAATCCGGCTTTGCTTGATGTGATATCATCGTGTCCATCCCGTCATGAGCCAAAACCCGGCAAAAAGGCTCACACAATGTTTGTTTTTTGCGGGGTGAGTTGTGGGAGTTGTGGGCTGCTGCAACGGCTCCCCGCGACTTTCAGCATTGCGGCGCGGTGCGAAGCGGATACATTCATCTGATGCCAGTCACATTGGAAGATCGGGTCAAAACTCTGGAGCAACGCCTTGAAGAGCTCGCCAGTCTGTTTCGGGCCGCCCGCCCGGCCGCCCAAGACTGGCGGTCCACCTTCGGAATGTCCAAAGACGATCCCGGTTTTGAGGAAATGAACCGCCTGGGGCGTCAGTACCGCACCGGCACGGACAAGAGCACCGATGGTCGTTCTTGATACCGATCATTTGTCGGAACTCGACCGCGGGTCATCCGCCGGAGCGAGACTTCAAGAGCGCCTTCTCGCGCAGCGTCAAGAACCGGTCGCGACCATCATTTCCGCCGAAGAACAGTTTCGCGGATGGCTCGCGCAGATTCATCAGGAAGCCGACCCGCATCGGCAGATCGCGGCCTACGCGCGCTTGCAGCGGCGGATTGCCTTTTACGCAGCATGGACGGTTCTGCCGTGGGACGCCGCAGCCACTGACATTTTCGCCCGGTTGCGCTCGCAAAGCCTGCGTGTTGGCACCATGGATCTGAAAATTGGCAGCATCGCGCTCGCTCACGGCTGTCCGGTGTTGACCGGCAACCTGCAAGACTTCCAAAGAATTCCAGACCTGCGGGTTGAGGATTGGTTGCGAGAATGATCCGCCGCGCTGGCGACGACGCACTGACGCTTCCACTCTCACACAATCTTTTCTTTCGTATGGTGAGCCTTTTTCCTGCTAAATAGCTCATGTATGGGCGATGAACCGATTGCCATGAAGCCTGCTTCCCCTGAACAAGTCGTGTTCGCCGAGGCGCTTCTGCGCGACGCGCCCGCGGCCCGCGCTGCTTATCTCGATGCGGCCTGTGGGACAGACGACGCATTGCGCCATCGCGTCGAGGCACTGCTCCGCGCCGCAGAGAACGCCGGTGACTTTTTGGAAGAGCCGCCCACGAGCCTGAGCGGGGACGCTGCTTCAACCCGACTCGTCACGATAGTCATCAGCGAAAAACCGGGCGACAGAATTGGCCGCTACAAACTGCTCCAGCAAATTGGCGAGGGCGGTTGCGGCGTGGTTTACATGGCCGAGCAACTCGAACCCGTTCGCCGCCGCGTGGCGCTCAAGGTCATCAAGCTCGGCATGGATACCAAGTCGGTCATCGCCCGATTCGAGGCGGAGCGGCAGGCGCTGGCGTTGATGGATCATCCGAACATCGCGAAAGTTTTCGATGCCGGCGCGACTGAGACGGGCCGGCCTTACTTCGTCATGGAGTTGGTGCGCGGCATTAAAATCACGGACTAGTGCGACCAGAATAATCTTTCCACCGACGAACGGCTGAAACTGTTCACGCAGGTCTGTCACGCCATCCAGCACGCGCATCAAAAGGGGATCATCCACCGCGACATCAAGCCCTCGAACATTCTCGTCACCATCAGCGAACCTGGCTCACCCGGCTCTCCCAAGGTGATTGATTTCGGCATCGCCAAGGCCACCACTGACCAGCGCCTGACCGACAAGACCGTCTTCACCGCCTTTGAACAATTCATCGGCACACCGGCCTACATGAGTCCGGAGCAGGCGATGATGACGAGCCTGGACATTGACACGCGCACGGATATTTACGCGCTCGGCGTCCTGCTCTACGAACTGCTCACGGGCAAGACACCTTTTGACGCGAAAGACCTTATGGCCGCAGGGCTGGACGGGATGCGCCGCATGATCCACGAGCAAGAGCCCGCGCGCCCCTCCACTCGACTGAGCACCATGCTGGCTACCGATCTGACTACGATTGCGAAGCACCGCCATTCGGAGCCGGCCAAGCTCGGCATTTTGCTGCGCGGCGATCTGGACTGGATCGTGATGAAGGCGCTGGAGAAAGACCGCACTCGCCGTTACGAAACGGCCACTACTCTCGCTCAACGATGCTCTCGACCGCTTCGCCGCGCTCGAACCGCAACAAGCCGAATTGGTGAAGCTTCGTTATTTCGTGGGGTTGAAAATTCCGGAAGCTGCCGAAATCCTCGGCATCTCCGAAGCCACCGCCAAACGTTGGTGGGCTTATTCCCGCGCCTGGCTCTTCGCGAGATCACGGTGAAGTAGCAGATGGCGGTGACAGGACCGCGCGAGAAAGGAACTGCTCCGTTAGCCGCTTCTGTTGGCGTGAATCTGCGGTCATCTGCCATTTTTAACTCCATGACACTCCCGAGGGGCCTGGCGCGCGGCGCGCGCGGCGGTGCACCGGGTAATTTTGCCTTTGAAAAATCGATTTCTTTTCGACAACATCCGCTTCCCTCGGTTCAAGGCATCCTGGTTGGGAGGTCGGCCGCGGGAAATATTTTCATGAAACGCACACACCATTGTAATGAATTGCGACCGGCGCATGTCGGGCAGAAAGTAGTTTTATCCGGATGGGTGCATTCCCGTCGCGATTTAGGCGGTTTGATCTTTATCGATGTCCGTGACCGCGAAGGCCGCACACAAACCGTTTACGACCCCTCGTTGTTGTCCAATGAATTGTTCGAACAGGCTGCCTCGCTCCGGTCGGAGTGCGTGATTTCCATCGGAGGCACGGTGCGTCAACGGCCCGAAGGAACCGTCAATGCCAAGATCGCCACCGGCGAAGTGGAAATCGCCGTCGATACCTTGGAGATTTTGAATCTTGCTGAAGTTTTGCCCTTCCCGGTTGATGACCCGGAAGTTTCGGCCAAGGTGAACGAAGAATTGCGGCTGGAACACCGTTACCTCGATCTGCGCCGCCCGGAAATGGCCCGCAACCTCAAACTCCGGAGCAAGGTGGCCACGGCCATCCGCGTGTTCATGGAAGGGGAAGGTTTTCTGGAGGTGGAAACTCCGACTTTGTTCAAATCCACACCGGAAGGTGCCCGTGAATTTTTGGTCCCCAGCCGGGTTCATCCGGGAAGTTTTTACGCATTGCCGCAGTCACCGCAGCAGTTCAAGCAAATCCTGATGGTGGCGGGGGTGGAACGTTATTTCCAGATCGCCCGTTGTTATCGCGACGAAGATCTGCGCGCCGACCGGCAGCCAGAGTTCACCCAGGTGGACATTGAAATGTCATTCATTGATAGGGAAGACATCTACGCCTTGATCGAGGGGTTGGCTAAAACGGTCTGGAAGATCGCGCTCAACATGGAAATCCCCACTCCGTTCCGGCGGATTTCTTTTGAAGAAGCATTAAACCGCTATGGCATCGACAAACCCGACACCCGGATCGGGATGGAGCTTTGCGATTTCACCGAGGAATTTCGCGCCAGCAGTTTTAAGGTGTTCAGCGGTGCGATCACGAACGGCGGTGTGGTGAAAGCGATCAACGCCAAAGGTCTGGCCGGCGCCACCCAGGGTCAAATTGAGACCATGACAGAATACGCCAAGAGTTTCGGGGCCAAAGGCTTGGCGTTCATAAAAGTTGAAAACGGCGAATGGAAATCGCCCATCGTGAAATTCTTTTCTGAAGCCGAGAAAGCTGCTTTGACCGCCAAGCTTCAGATTGTTGAAGGAGACCTGATCCTTTTCGCCGCTGATCAATGGCTCAACGCCTGTGAAATTTTGGGCAAAATCCGGCTCTATTGCGCCGAGGTTCTGAAAGGGCAGGGGAAACTGATCATTGATGACAAACGGTTCGATTTCCTCTGGGTGGTGGAGTTTCCGCTGCTCAGTTTCGACAAGGAACAGAACCGGTGGTATTCCAGCCATCACCCATTCACCGCTCCGGTGGCGGAGGATGTTGGTTTGCTGACGACTGAACCGCGCAAAGTGCGTGGTCAACATTACGATGTGGTGGTGAACGGTGTTGAACTCGGCGGTGGTTCTATACGGATACATCAACCCAAGTTGCAGAAGATGATTTTCGAACAAGTCTTGCAGATCCCCGCCGAGATGGTGAAAGCCCGGTTCGGGTATATGCTGAACGCTTTTCGATACGGCTGTCCGCCGCATGGTGGCATTGCGCTTGGGTTCGATCGTTTGATCGCCATTCTGTGCGGGACGCCAAGCATCCGGGACGTCATCGCCTTTCCGAAAACTGCGAAGGGCACCGACTTGATGACCGATTCACCGGCACCCGTGGAACCGAAACAATTGCGGGATCTGCACCTGGAACTGAAGGTGGCAAAAAAAGAGTAAGAGAATTGTGGAAGTTCGCGAGGAGGGTCGAGAGGCGGGGCTTAATTTCCAGCGAAGGCCCGCGATAAATTTCGGCTGAAAGATGCATAGCACAAACAGCACGGCGTCAGAGGCCATGGGGGGAGGTTTTCTCGCCTTTGGTCTCTGTTCTCTATGGGGCTTGCGACTGCTCTATCGAGGCCTTCGCAATGACATCTCCGATCCCTCCGGTCACGCCTTTGCGTCGCGAGGTTGGTTTATTGGGGGCGGCGTTTTCCTTCAGTTTCCACTGCTCGGCTTTACTCTCTTTGCCTGGAAACAGGGATATTTTGGGGTGTGATTGGGGGCAGCGCGGGCCGGTGGGGTCGCGGGCTGGCTCATGGGCGGCTTCCGGAGCTTCCGGAGTGGCCGGGCTTTTTGGGCGATGGTGCAGGGGAGTCAGGGGACGGATGGGAGCTATGGGCCTGGCTTTTTCTGGGAATCTGCGGCCCATGACCCGCATTCTTCCCATCAGTCGCATTCCTGTAAGCGAGCCGCGCGCGGGTCATGCGCTCGCGCAGGCCGCCTTCCTTGAGGAAATCCTGTTCCAGCCGGCGGAGTTGCTGATCGATCAGATAATATCTCGGCTTTCTGGTAGTAGAGGAGCGTTTGGTAATCGCCACGTGGAGGAATAATGAGGTGGGAATCAGGGGAAGACTGGGGTGAATTTTTCCCACTGCTCACGTTCTTCGCATTCTTCCCATCGTTTTTCATAGGAGCCTTCGAATGCCTGCCAGCGCCGCTCGTCGGCTTTGTCCTGCTCGAGCGGGCAGGGGGATTAACTTTCGCCCTGGATGAAAAAGCTGAGGTTTTCGAGTTCCATCGCCAAGTTTACGTTGTTGACCATGACATCTTCGGGAACGTGAAGGACAATCGGGGCGAAATTCAAAATCCCGGCGATGCCATTTTGAATCAGTCCGTTGACCACTTCTTGTGCGGAAGCGGCCGGCACGGTGATGATGGCCATTCGGACTCGTTTTTCCTTGATGACTTCAGGCAGTTTTTCCAGCGGATAAATCGGTTGTTTGATCGATTTTTCCCTTTTTCGTTTTGGATCGAGATCAAACGCGGCAACGATTTCAAACCCTTCCTGTTCAAATCCCCGGTAAGAAAGCAGCGCCAGACCGAGGTTTCCGACCCCGACCAGAATGACCGGTTGCAGGCTGTTGGTTCCCAGGAGATCGGAGATCATCTGCCCCAGTTGCCCGACATCGTAACCGAGGCCACGGGTCCCGAACTGACCAAAATAAGTAAGATCCTTGCGGAGCTGGGTTGATTTGACACCGGCCGCCTTCGCCAGGGCGTCGCTGGAAACCGTCCGGATGGCATTGCTCTTCAGCCGCTGCAAACATCGGAGGTAAAGGGACAGGCGATAAATGGCCTTGCGCGGAATTTCAGGTCTCTCGGTTTTCTTCAAGATGTGAAAATTATGTAATTTCCTCAGGCTAGGCAAGAGTCAGCAACGCACGCATCCAGTGAGCCCGATGAGGAATGGGTTTTCGTCAGAGTCGTTGCTGGAGATGTGCAGCCCGGCGGTTTTTGTTCCTGCGCTGGTCGGTGCAAACATGACTGTGAAAGCCGTGCTGCCGGATGGTCCTGAGACAGGAGCAGTGTGGATGAGTGGGCTGATCTAACAAAAATTCGAAGAAGATTTCCCAGGATCAGACGTTCCAAGTAAAAATCAAACTTCCGGCAGAGTTGCCAATTCTTTTTTGAGCAGGCGACCTACCCGCATTTTGGCCATGTAAACCTGAGCACGGTTTACTCCGAGCAATGAAGTGATCCGGTCCATCGGCCATTCCTGCATCGCTGCGAGATCGAACATCTGCCACTGGCCCGGCGTCACCTTTGCTTTCACACGTTCGATCGCAATTTGAAGCTGATTCTGCCTCCACTCGTCATCCCAGTCGCCGCTGAGCGGGTCTGCGGTCGGATCAGACATCTGATCCAGGGCGTCTCCGGCCTGCTCCTGCTGGCGTTGTTGCCGCGCGCGTTTACGAAACTGGTCCACGACACGGCGGCGGGTGATTTGGAAAAGCCAGCCTTTGAAAGAGCCCCGGGCGGAGTCGTAATGGAATTCCGCCATCTCACCGGCCACAGATACGAGGGTTTCCTGCAAAGCCTCCTCGGCTTCTGTGGGAGTCAGTCCGGCTTTTAGCCCCACGGCATAGATCACTCCTCCGTAGGTGTCGAAAAAACGTTGCCAACCTTCATCATCGGCATGGTTTTTGAGCCGGGTCATCAAGCTTTGCCGGGTGGCCTCGAGCCTTTCAACAGACCAACGCGGACGCCTTTTAGCGGCCCGGAATGATGTGGAGGTGCTTCCCATGCTAAGAGGATTCGCGGCTTATGACGAAATCTAACGATTTTTCGGCGGAAGTTTACGCGGTGCGGCAAAAAGTCTGAGTTTCCCGGTCTGGCTCACCGCCGCCAACCATTGTCCTCCTGGCGAAAAACTGACCCAACCCATGCCGGTGCCGCGATCCAACGGAATTAATCCAGCCTCACGTCCTGCGGCCAGGCTCCAGAATTTCAGCAGGCCATCCCCGCCCAGAACAGCCATGCTCCGGTTGTCCGGAGCCAGGGCGACATCATGCACCGAGCTGGCATGCCCTCCAAACACCGCCAACTCCTTGCCGGTGGCGGAGTCCCATAAGTGAGCGGTGTCATCCCAGCTCCCAGTGGCGATCTTTGTTGCGTCCGGCGAAAAGGACACAGATCCCACGCCCATTCCATGGCCTGTGAACACATGGGTCCCTCGACCGGTTTCGAGGTTCCACAAACGTGCCGTGCGATCCATTGATCCGGAGAGCATCTGTCGTCCATCAGGAGAAAATTGGAAGCTCAGGATCATTTGTTGATGACCATTCAGACGTCTCGGAGAGTCGGAAGTTTTAATGTCATGAACAAAGATCGTCCCGTCCGAAAACCCGGTGGCGAGCCACCGTCCATCTGGAGAAAGCCGTCTGCGCGTGAAGGCCCCCTCAATCGGTTGCAACCGGCGGGTTTCAATCACTTGGTTGCCATCTGGAGAGAGCCGTTGAAACGTCCAGTCGGGTTTAAGCAGGGTCAAAGTCGATTCAGAGGACGAAAATCCGCCCAGCTCAGCGACTCCATCGACTGTTGCCAGCCTCCTTCCGGTCGAGAGTTCCCAGACACTGACGCCGGCATGTCGCTGACGGATCGCGATCAGACGTTCATCTGGAGAGAAAACAGCGTTCTGCACCACGTTGGTAAATTCCAGCTCCACCTTTTCCGGATTCACGTTCCAGATCCGGATGGTGGTGTCTTTGCCGCCAGAAATAAGATGTCGCCCGTCCTGGCTCCAGATCACCGCCCAGACTTCGCTGCCATGACCTCGGAAAACGGATTGCGGTGCGAGTGTTCCGGCTTCCCAGACCCGGACAGTCTGGTCGTTTCCCGACGACGCAATGCGGGTTCCGTCGGGTGAATAGGAAACGCTCCAGATGATCGTATTGTCGTGCGTGTGCAGTTCCCGAACTTTTTTATGCGTGGCTTGATCCCACAAGATCAAACGTCCGTCGCGTGAACTGGAAACGATGTGTCTGCCGTCCGGGGAAAAAGCCAGTCCCAGTACAAGTCCGGCGTCGGCCAACCGTCCGACAGGACTTAGCTCCGGCCATGTCCAGATTTTGAGATCGTTTTTCCATGATCCGGTTACCAGAAAGCGACCATCCGGAGAAAACCATGCCCGGCCTCCCGCTTCTTCCAGAACCCGTTCCACACGCAATGAAAGATCGGTGATCTCGACCACCCCTTCGGTTTCGAAAAGAGTCATACGGGCTCCACGCACCAGTTTGTCGCCACCGGGGCTGAAGATGATGCTGGGAGAGGCTGATGAGGCGTTGGTCAGCCAGTTCCCGTTGGAGAGATTTAACAAGGCGGACATCGGTCTGTTTCCGCCCTCCACGGCGAGGTGGGTGCCCTCCGGGTTTCTGGCCATGGCCATGATGAAACAGCCCGGAAGGGTCCAGCGCCGCAACTCCTTCTTGGCATCGAGAGACCACTCGCGGATGGTGCTGTCAAAACCGGCTGACAAAAGTTTTTTTCCATCGACGCTCAGAACGATGGATGAGACGACTTGTTCGTGGCCGCGCAGAACCCCCACGCTGTCGCCGTTGACTCGGTGCCAGAAGTGAAACCACTCAAATCCTCTGAGATCCCTTCCTGCCGATTCTGGATCGTGGTTTGCCAGCAGCGATTCGGCGCGTCCAAAATTTCCGGAATCCATCGCCTGTTGCGCGAGGTGCACGTCGGCTGCGTAAAGGTGTTGTCTCGCGGCCAGTTCCTGGTTCTGGCTCAAAAGCCGCCGGGCGGCCTCCTCCGAAGTGCGGCGATTGGCTCGTTCAGTCTGTTTTTGTTGCAGCACGAAGCCGGAGACCCCGAGCAGGCTCAAGGCTGCGGTGACCAACGCCAGCCGACGCCATTGCGCCATGCGCTTTTGATCGCGTCGCAGTCGGATGACTGATCTGCCAGCGCTTACCAGCAGCAGTTCAGCGCGCAATTCTTCGGCCGTGGCGTGTCGTTGAGCCAGTTCGGGAGCGCAAGCCCGCAAAATGATTCCGTTCAATTCACCGAACATGGGTGCCGCCCCCGGCTCCCGTAAATCCCCGGGAACGTCGGGAAAATCCATCCGATTTTTACCCGTGGCCAGTTCGTAAAGTACTTTGCCCAGGCTGTAAAGATCGGCGGTGGGGGCTCCCGGCCCCTCCGGTGGAATATAGCCGTCCGTTCCGACGAACGACCGGGAATCGCCCAGTCCGGCCACCAGTCCGACGTCGGCGAGCTTGGGCCGTCCTCCCACGAAAATGATGTTGGAAGGTTTGACATCCCGGTGCACAAGGCCTTGACGGTGCAGAAAACCCAGGGCTTCCGCCACGTCCGCGCCGATGCTGGCGCATTCATCGATCGGAAGGCGTCCACGTTTGCCGACGTGAACGGCGAGGGTCGAGGGTTGATAATTTCCAGGTTGCAGCTGGTCGAGGACGCCGCCATTTGCGTCGTCGGCGAGTTCCATCACGTAATAAAAATAGCCTGCGATGTCGTCGCGACCGATCTGCAGGATGTCCATCAACCCTTCGTGGGCGCGGGAGAGGGGTTCAAACTTCTTCAAACCGGAAAACTCCCGTTCGTAATTCCGTTCGTGTTCGAAGCGGACGCGTCTCACGACCTTCACCGCCCGCCAGGTGCCGGCCACGTTGCGAGCCAGCCAGACTTCACCGTAGGCGCCGACGCCAACACGGCGCAGCATCTCGTGATCGCTCACCAGAGGTGGAGCGCCCGGAAGGTCGGACGGACTGGCGTTGGTCTCGCTCAATGTCATAGATTCTGCCTTATCGAACGTGAGACGCAAGGAGGGGAAAGGATTTCGGTGTTGGTAACGGGTGTGATTAAAACTGGGTGAGGCCTCCTCGGATCGCGGGTCTGTGACGTCACAGACCCGCAGCGGTGCGCTATGAAGAATGCTTTGAAACAAGCGGCACCGAAAGGACTGACTTGTGCTGCGGCTCACAGAGCTGCGCTGGAGTTTGGACGTTATTCAGGCAAGACGAAGACTTTGCGACGAAATCCCGTTGGGATTTTCCCTAAAAAATATCCTAACTCGAGTGCATCCCTCCCCGATTCTCGGAACCCGTAAGCCAGTTTATAGAAGCTTAAAGATATGAGGCGGCAGAGCGCCCGCTTTCAGACTAAATCTTCGGCTGCGCGAGGACTGAATCCACTGTGGAGAGGATCACATTGATCGGGCAGGGTTTGTGCAAGATACGGTCAACGTTGAGCCGTTGAAAATCCCCGCTCGTGGCCGGAGTCAGGTTCCCCGAAAGCGCAATGATCCTGACTGGATAGTGAATTTCCCGGACTTTTCGAACTAGCTCAATCCCGGTGAGCACGGGCATTTTGTTGTCAGTGATGATGAGGTCGTAGCGGGAGGATGGCCGGTTCAAAAGAGACCAAGCCTCACCACCATCTCTGGCCATATCGACCTGAAAACCTTTGTCCAACAGGATGGATTCCAGCAGGAATCGAATATCCTCCTGGTCGTCCACGACGAGCACCCGTTTCGAGGCAGGTTCAGATTTTATTATGTCCATGAGATCCCTATTTCTGATGTTTGGTAGGAAACAGTATTTAAAACATCCGCGCAGGACAACTCAGGAATGTGCTTAAAATGAAATCGAGGAACAGCCCACAAAACCGGAGCAGGGGAGTTGACGGGCGTGATTAAATCCGGGCGAGTTTCGTGACGGATCGCGGTTCTGTGAACCGTAGCACATGTCAATGTCCGGGTGGAGTCGCCCTGGCGCCGGAAGCTCATCAGTTCCTGTTGAGTGGCCACATTCCAGAGCTTTACCGTGCTGTCGTCGCTCCCTGTGGCCAGGGTTTTTCCGTCAGGCGCGAAGCAGAGCGCAAATATACCCTGTTTGTGTCCGCTGAAAATCCCCGTCATCTTTTGCTTTTTAAAATCCCAGAGCCGCACGGTGTCGTCGGTCGCAACGACCGCAAGCATGGCGCCGTCAAATGAAAATGCGCCCGCAAAAGCCACATTCAACTCGTGCGAAAGGGTGGAGACAATGGTGCGTGTAGCTGAATCCCAGACATGGACATTGGTGCCGCGGGAAAGTGTGGCAAAATATTTACCATCCCTTGTGAAAAGAACCCTGTAGGCCTCGGCGTCGAGGGCGACGTTGGTTCCGTGAGGAAGATCCCACCATTGAAGAGAACGGTCTCGTCTGCCGGTGATTAATGACCGTCCGTCCGGTGAAAGGCTGAGGAGGTCTGGCGGCGGGCCATCCCCCGTTTTCACCTGGTTGGTGGATGAAGACACCGCCGTTCGCTCTGCGGTCCGCTTGGCGTGAATGGTTCTCTCATGTGCAACCCCGTGTTTCCGATCGTATCTTAGCCATAACAATTCAGTTTAACCGCGAATGCACAGCGAATGGACGCCAATAAAGAAGGGTTAGACCACGGCTTTCTTACACCTGAAAATCGGTCACGAAACGGTGATCATGGTGGCCGCACCCCAATTGCTATTTTGTGGCTTTCTATTCACGTTAATTCGCGTCCATTGGCGGTTTCCTTAATTTCCTTCTGCATGGACACGGCTTAGCGGGCTGGAGGGCGGGTTCCCGGTCCGCCGCCGAAAGGTGAAAGGTTTTGATTGATTCCTTTGATGAGCTTCTCCTCCGTCAAAGTCCCGCTGTTTTCCGAATCCCACTGTTTGAACCAGGCGGAGAAACCCTGGGAAAATTCCTGCTTGGTCACGGTTTCGTCGTTGTTCGCATCCAGGGAGGTCATAAAGACCGGTCCGATGAAATTGCCAGGACCGAAATTCCTGGGGCCTCCTCCCGGCCCGCCACCAGGTCCCGGCCCGCGTCGTTCGCCGCCTCCGGCATTGGGAGGGGGGCCAAAGCCTGACACTGTCTCTCCCTGAGATTTTCCATCGAGCTGGTCCTTCACGGACTTGGCTCGTTCTTTCACGAATGCCTTGATCGGCACGACGGGAGATCCAAACCCACCTGGCATTCCACGCTGCCCGCCTTCCACCGGCTGGCCGGCCACAAGTTTTTCAAATTGCGCCAGCTTGGTTTCGGACTCCTGCCGCACTGCGGGGCGGATGGCCTGGGCGACTTCGTCCACCTGCTTGGAGAACCGTTCTGGTTGAAAAACATCGGCGCTTAATCCGGCCAGGCGCGCGCGGTATATCTTTTGAAACTCCTGGTTTTTATAGACTCTTTCAAGGAACCGATTTTCGCCCTGCCACGGTTTTTGCAAGGTCAGGTTATTCCGTTGTTCTTGTGAACCCATCATTACAAACTGACCGAAGGAATGGTCGAGATCCCACGGAAAAAAGAGAAGTTTCTGAGTGTCAGGATTCAGATAAACGTAATAATTCTGGCCCGGGCCCAGGATGCTGTCCATGGTGGAGAGCCATACGGTGACCGCCATAAAACGGGCAAACTCCTCAATGTCCAGATAACTGCCGACCCGGGCGTTAAATGTGGAATCATCGGACTCGCTCACCAGTTTGCAAAATTCGATGATCCGTTTTTTCTGTTCGTCTGAAAGCGACCATTTCGGATCGTAAGTTTGATTGTATTTTTTCCAATCTTCCCCCAGGTAGGTGAACGGATTGGGGGTGACTGGTTTGAGCAGCGCCCCTGTTTCTTTCATCGAATTTCTTTCCAGGAATTTTTTGTCGATGTTTTCAATCAGCGAATAGAGCCCCAGATATTGTTTGTCAAATTTTTCGGGCACGGTGACGAACACCTTCGCATACGCCGCCCGGGGGGCCGGAACCCCGGCATCCCGGAAAAGGGTGTGCGAGAGCGGTTCGTTCATCCAGCTCCCATCGGTGACGTTGTTGTGGAGGTTGAGGGTCGTGACTCCTCCCAATTTCTGTCCTTTGACAAATTCATTCAGGTCAAGTTTCAGGGAACGTTTGAGTGAACCGCCGGATTGCATCCAGGTTCCGTTTCCTTTGTACCGGACACCGATGTTGGTGATCGGCTGTCCTTCAAAAACGAGGTCGGCCCGGACCTGTTTAAATTCAATTCCAGCCGCGCTCGAAAGGCCGTTGCGTTTGCCCTCGGCCCCCTGAAGGTTCAGTCCAGGCCTTCCGCCACCGGGCCTGCCCCCACCACCGCCCGGCCCAAACCTGGGCGGCTCGATTGATGAGTTCAGCCCGTTTTGAATCTGCTCCAGTTTTAAACTTCCCTGCTTTTCCTTGTCCCAGCTGGTGAACCAGGATTCAGCCAGTGCGTTGAACTCTTCCTGGGTCAGCTTTTTGTCCTCGTTTTTGTCCGCTCCCTTCATGAACGCCGGGGCCAGGAACATTCCAGGCCCGAACCCGCCTCCGCCGCGGGGACCGCCGGGGCGTCCTTGATTTTCTGCCGGCTGCATGGTTTCCCATTGGTCTGGAGAAAACTTCAGGTGAACATTCCAGACATTGGTCAGCTGGTAGAGTGTCTTGCCTTTGATCTGCGAACCATTTTCCTTTCCGGCGGAATGCGCGGAAGGAATGGCGCAGGCGAGAAGTAACGAGCTCAACAAGATGGATTTTCGAATCCCGTTTAATGATCGGTGGGTCATAAGATGAATATCAGGGTCAGATGTGTGGTTGTTCAAAGCTTTTTTACGCTGCCATCAGCAAGAATGGCGTTGCGCGAGCCGACCACGATGTGGGTTTCCGCGTCGGTGAGGCCTGCATGCAAAAGTTAAGACCATAACGTTCTTAATCTGGTAATGCGCGGACGCGGCTGTAAGTCCGCCAAGTTTCGGGTGAACCGGAACGGGGTGATCCGCAGATGGAGAAGATTTTCGCAGATGAACCGGAGGGGGCAGTCGCTCGGACAGGATTTTTTGGGGAAGACTTACGAAGCGCGGACTTGGCGTCGCAGCCAGCTCCGGGCATAGGCCCAGAGCCGTTCCGCGCTTCGCGGTGCCATGTTCAGGGTGGAAGCAGATTCCTCCATGTGTCAGCGAGTAAACAGAACTGTCGATGGGTCCATAAAATGGACTTTAAGTCAAAATATGTCTAATTTTTGGAATTTCGTTTGACACTCAAAAGTATTTTTGATTCCTTTCTGCGCACCTATCAGACAACAACCAACTACACTGTTATTTGCGGTCATTTTTTTTATGAGATTTCTGACCATTGTTTCGTTTTCTTGTTTAGCACTAGGACTTACCTCCTTGGCTCAAGCCCAGCCTGGCACGGCCGTTGTTCTTGAGCGGGGCGCAAATCATACAGTTTGGCAGTTCCCAGTCCCAAGTGGCGACGAGGTTTCGACAAATGTTTCTTCCACTTTTGTAGAGCTTGCCAGTGGGCTTAACTTTTTATCCGAGGGGCAATGGTTGCCGAGTCGTGAGCAAATAGAGGTGTTTGGAGATGGCGCAATCGCCAGGCAGGGTCAATTCCAAGTCGTATTTAATCCAAATATAAATGACCCAAAAGCAATTCAGTTGGTCGCGGCGGATGACAAGGTGTTTGTGAGCAGAGTCGCAGGACTGGCCTACCATGACATTGCGACAGGGGCATCATTATTCGTTGCCGAGTTAAAAGATTCAGTTGGTCAAGTTGATGGTAATCAGGTTCATTATCTGGATGCATTTGCAGGCGGGACCAGAGTGGATCTTCGCTACACTTTTCTCCGGGGATCCTTTGAACAAGATGCGATTTTTAAAGAGAACCTTCCGAAACCGTCGGAATTGGGACTGAATGATTCCTCGACTCGTCTTGAGATCTGGACTGAATTTTTCAATCCACCAACTCCTGAGAAAAAACAATTAAAAATAAAATCGAAGCAAGAAGGAAAAGAAATGTCTGATCAACACTTGGATTTCGGTACGGCTAAAATCGGGGTGGGGCGTGCGTTCGGACTTAATCACAACGCTGACGAGGAAATTCCTGTTGCCAAGGAGTGGGTGACAATCCGAGATAACGGCACGGAGCGCACTTTCCTGGTTGAGGGGGTGGAATTTCCTGCCATTGCTCCTGTGCTTCAATCCCTTCCTGAAAATCCCGGCCTGGCAAACCGCTGGAAAAAGCTTCCACTTCGGGGGAATCGCAACGATCTATTGGCGCAATTAAAATCCGTTTCCCCAGCTTCCCATCAAGCTGCCAGCGGCCAAAAAATGAAGTTTGGACATGATCGCCATCTGGCACTGGCGAAAGCCGAAAAGGGTTTGGTTTTAGATTACCTTACGGTCAACGGGAGTTTAACCAACTACACGTTCAAAGCGGATACAAGCTATGCCATTAGTGGCCCGGTTTATTTGTACGGCACTTCCTATATCGAAGGTGGAACTGTTATTAAAATGGTGAAAAGTGTGGGTGCCACTATCGAAGTAAGAGGGCAGCTGGTCGGAGAAACCAACAATCTTTACAGACCTGCCGTTATAACTGCCTACGATGACAATAATCTGGGACCGAATTTTGGGGGAATTCTGACGGGGACTTACGCCACCACAGCGCTTTATTTTGACTATGTGACTTCCGGACAGCTTGCGATGCTCCACAATCTGCGAATCCTGAATGCTGCTGAAGCGATCAGATTTAATGGAGGATCCGGGCACGAAATCAGGCATCTGCAAATTGTAGACTGCACGACTGGGATCAAAGCGGACAACGCCAATTACAGTATTCGCAACGCCTTGATTTGGAATGCCACCACAGCACTGAACGGTTCGGGCACAAGCGTCGGATCACTGGAGAACACAACGTTCAATACGGTCAGCACCCTCATTTCAACAATAACTGGACGTTTCACTAATTGCCTCCTCACTGCGGTAACTACAACAACCGGCCTCAATGGCAGCAGCAATCAGGTAAGTTTATCCAGCTCAGGGGTTTATCAAACATCCCTCGGTGGTTTTCATTATCTTTCGTCGGGAAGCACCAATCGCAATGTGGGAACCACCAACATTAATGCTGGTTTGGCAGCTGATCTTCGGAAAAGAACTACCTATGCCCCTCTTACTCTTGGGTCAACTATTTCAGCCAATACCATTCTCGGAGTTCAGGCCACACTCGATTTCGATTTGCCAGACTTGGGCTACCACTATGCACCCCTGGACTACCTCGCCAGCGGGGTGACGATATCTTCCAACGTCACTGTTATTGTCACCAACGGAGCCTCGGTGGGGCTCGATTTTTCCAGCAGTTCTTGGGGATTCATTTTGAAAAACTCGCGATTAATCAGCGAAGGAAGCCCCTTACGAATGAACTATATTGGGAGAGCTCATAATGTTCAGGAAAAATCTGGCATTAATCCCGCCACTCGGGCCTGTTTTTATGATGGCAGCAGTGTCGTTCCGGCACGGAATAGCGCCCTGAACATGCGCTTCACCGAATTCAGCCAGTTGGCAGACGACGGATATCTGATTTACATCGGGACTAAGTTCGGAGAAATTGAATGGAACAACAGCCGGGTTTACAATCCCTCAATGATTGTAAACCTGAGCGGGTCGGGTTCCGTCACTGTTGGTCTCACTAATACCCTTTGGGAGCGCGGAGGCGTGACCTTGACCGGCAACAACGCCAGCAGCGCGGTTCATCTTCGGAACAATCTGATTCGTAATATGCTCAGCTGGCACTTCGTCACTGGTAATTCCACATGGACGGTCAGAGATAACCTGTTCGATTCGGTCACCACCCTATCTGACAACGGAACAGCCATCACCAACACTTATAACGCTTACTTTGCGACCACTTACGGCCTGACTGGCGGAGGAAACAATGTGAGTTTAGGGAGTCTTTCCTACCAGATTGGCACTCTGGGAAAATATTATCAACCAGTTGGATCGTCACTAATCAATGGCGGAAGTCGGCTGGCCGACGCTGCGGGTTTGTACCACTACGTCACGACCACCAACCAAGTAAAAGAGATAAATTCAACTGTAGATATCGGGATACACTATGTGGCCCTTAACGGGTCAAATGCGCCGATTGACACGGACGGAGATAGTTATCCGGATTATTGGGAGGATAGAAATGGCGACGGTGTGGCCAACGGTACGGAACAAAACTGGAATTCTTACAACTCGCCAAATGGCCTTTCAGGAACCCCGGCACTCCAGGTCTACACACCTCTTAAATAATTTTCTTCACAATGAAAAAAACTGCAATTCATCCCCTGATTTGTTTCGGATTTCTTCTGGCCTTTTGTGAGATCCGGGCCGCGGATCAAACCCTACCGTCGGGAGAAAAAGTTCGCTCTTACGACTTCGTCAAAATCGCAGATCGCAATGGTGACGGTCGAGTGGATTCCACTGAAAGTGCCGAGTGGAAACTTAAGTCCAAGGAAGAAGCACATGCCATTAGGAAACGCTCCGCAGAAGCCAGGGCTCTCGCCAGGAAAATTCAATTAGTAGAGAGTCAAAAGAGTATGAAAATTGCGCCTGAAATTCTCGCTAAATTCGACAAGAACAAAAACGGTATCATGGAACCCATAGAATGGGAAGCACACCGAATATCAGTGGTTGAAAAGCAAACAAGCGAAACCTCACAACCTTGAAAAATCATCGCCACCACCAAATTGCGTGAACTCAATTAATTTCTTTCTTAGGATCCCGGCATTTCTCGCCCTCGCAAGTCTTCTTGCTACCCATTTCCACACTTCGGCATTCTCGGGACAGGCTTGGATGCGCGGCATGAATGATCCATTGGTAGTTCCAGTGCGCTTCTCGGCAACCGTGAACTCGGTTGGCACTTTTCAAGCTAGTCTCGGTGGATTCACCGGACAGGGAAATAATACCAATGTTGCCACATGTCAGGACAGTTCGGTATCTTCCGCATACTGGACTCTGAGCACACCCCTTTTGGAAACCAACCTTGTTTGTTACAAGGAATATGATTTCACCATGAGCGGAGGGAACATCTCCCGTGCGGTGGGAAACATCCTTCCGCCATCGATCACCGCCCTTCAAAAAAGTCCGCGATACGAAAACGCCCAACAATACACACGATACCAGATCTTCATTTGGGTTGAGGCCGACAAGAAGTGGGTTAAGCTTTGCAGCGAAACAGCGCCAATCTGGGACGGAATTAACTGCGAAGATAATCCAACCTTCTGCATAAACGGGAATTTTTGTGTTCCAATGTCTAAGACATGGAAAATTCAGGTTCGGCCTGACCTAGGAGCGAGACCCTATAAAGCCTCTGGCGACAGCGGAATTTCTGGGCAAGATCAGGCAGACGGAGCTTGGTCGCGATGGGATGAGGTTGATATGGAAGCGGTCGGTGACGGTGACAAGCTTGAGTTGCAAGCAGCGAAGTTTGGAGTGGCTTCCTATATCAATTGGAGTTGGGGCGTGTCGCTCGGACGATTGTTGAATGGAAAAAGTGCCGGCAAACTCCGCATGACTGAAATGTTTCTCGGTCCTTCAATATTTACACCGGCTGCGTTAAACTATCTATCTCCAACGTGGGACACAAATGAAGTGGAGGTCATTGCAGGCCAAGGTTTACCAGCTCGAATTCAGCAAATCAAAGCCCCACAAGCATTTATTTGGATCACCAATCTCAGCTCAACAAATTTCGAGGTAAAGTACTACCCCCCAACTGCTATTGGATCGAAAAACGCCAGTGGTTTCTACACACTAGCGGCAGGTGCTTCCAACTTTGTTACCTGGCGAATTGATGCCCCTGACGGGACTACCAATAAATTTCGGATTCAGGAGATTAGGAATGCAAAAACCAATGTAATCCTTCTTGAGTACACTACTGGTCCTTCACTTTGGAAAGTGACGCGAGGAATTGGAAACGAATCGATCATCGAATCTCGGGAAGTTGCGATTACATCGACGAACCGTGTCGAAACCTACCAACTGAAAAACGGAGCTGGAACAGTCAGCGACAAGGCAATTGAGGTTTATCACAAATTCCCCTGGGGATACGAGCTTACCACGGTTACAAACGACCCTGGAGGTGCGAATCTGGTAACAAGATTCGATTATTTTACCAATCCTGCAAATACGTGGAACCACAGGAAATTGGCCTTTTCCAGCTATCCCGACGGATTTTGGGAAAAGAGAATATATGCAGATGCCGCCGTGGAAACCGCAACGAGTGAAGGGGTTCCCGAAGGCGCACTCTGGAGACTTGTTCATCCCTGGAAAAACTGTGCTACCAACACTCCGATCAACGGTTGTTTGGTGACTCAATACAATTATTTGGCAGTTAGCCTCCCCGGTGGAAGCTATCAAGTTCAAAAATATCACGATCCCGCAGCATACGGAGAAGAGGTAAATGTAGAAAGCGGGCTTTCTGCATGTAGATCCTCCATTTACGAAGAGGAAACAATTTTAGATGAAAATGAATGTTCCGAAT
>Ga0163151_10003281_pt1 | contig 23485 bp, 28 predicted proteins | sample OliLakLV19MP5IB2_FD_145596 | JGI IMG/M metagenome (GOLD analysis project Ga0163151, IMG submission 145596) | Freshwater microbial mat bacterial communities from Lake Vanda, McMurdo Dry Valleys, Antarctica - Oligotrophic Lake LV.19.MP5.IB-2 | ecosystem: Environmental > Aquatic > Freshwater >...
CCTCCCCCCCTACAGAATTAACAAAGCGCCCCGGAGATCCTGATTCTTCTCAGGATCTCCTTTTTTATTTCCGTTTAAATTTTGATTTAATGCGCTTTTGAAATTCGCCTAATGTTTCGGTGAGTTCTGGGACCTTCAACAACCACGAAGTTAGAAAATAAGCTAAAGCCGAAGCAGTTACTGTAACCAAAAGACAAACCACTCGAGCCCAATGATCTGGCCCCAATATTAAAGAAAGTGGTCCATAAATAAGCGAAACACCCATGAGTACAAGGCTTGCGAGAATAAACTTAGAAACTGCAATAGTCAAAGTACGCCAATCAAGTGAAACCACAAGTTTTTGATAAGCGATAATAAGAATCAAAAAATTTATAGCCCCACTTATTGTCGAACTTGCTGCTAAGCCAGTTACGCCATACATCTTCGTAAACACTGACGCAATAAACACATGACAAGTTAAAGCAATCGCCGCAGCTAATGCTGGAAGCCATGTGTTTTTCATGGCGTAAAATGCAGGAGCAAAAACACGCACACATGTGGCAAATATTACTCCGATTCCATAAACTTTAAGAACTGAACCAGTCATAAGTGTGTCGTGTGCCGTAAATTTTCCGTGTTCATAAAGTGAATAAATAATTTCATGGGAAAGCATAAATAGCCCCGCTGCACACGGTATGGCCATGAAAAGACTTAAGCGCACTGCGTGCATGCTGGCTTTTCCCATACCGTCAACATCACCTCGAGACCAAAATGCAGATAGTGCTGGTAGAGTGACAGTTCCAAGGCTTACTGCAAAAATTGAAAGTGGAAGTTCTAAAAGTCTATCAGCATAAAAAATCCAAGAATTACTACCTTCCTCAAGGCTACTGGCAAAATATGTATTAATTAAAACCCCAAGTTGCATTACCGAAAGGCCCAAAATACTTGGACCCATTGCGCGAAGGACTCGATTTACAGCAGGGTTTCCCCACCACTTTCTAAATCGCGGAAAAAACCCTGAGCGCTTGAGTGCTGGTATTAATAAACCAAGTTGTAAAAAACCTCCCACAACAGTTGCCCAAGCAAGAACATCACTTGAAATCTCAAATCGGTCTCGAAAAAATATGACTCCTGTTAAAAGAGAAATATTCCAAAGTGCGGGTGCCACGGCCGGAAGCCAAAAGATCTTAAGTGTGTTTAGAATCCCCATGGCAAACGCGTAAAAACTTACAAGCATGATGTAACAAAACATAATGCGCGCTTGATGAATGGTGAGTTCTAATTTTCCTGGAATTGCTAAGAACTCATCACTACCACTGAGCAATGTCACCGTGGGGCTTGCGAAATAAGTGCCCAAGATTGTAAGGATCGAAAGCACAACAAATAAGAGTGTAAAAACAGAGGAGACGAGCTCTCGCGCACCTTTTTTATCATCATTTTTAAGAAAATCTGTGAGCACAGGAATGAAGCTCACAGTAAGTGCTCCTTCACCAAAAATACGACGAAATAGATTGGGGAGTCTAAAAGCTACAAAAAATGCGTCAGTAGCAGTTCTTGAGAAGTAATGGGCAATTACAAGCTCGCGCATGAGCCCCAACACTCGACTGGTCATGGTTCCCAGGGCTACCCAAAAAGCAGAAACCGCTACTTGTTTTCGCTCACTATCTTGTAAATCCTTCAGAGATTGATCTTGCAAAGCGGCCCCTCTTGACTATGCATGTAATTAATGTAACAACATGTCCGACTCCGAAGTCAAATCCATTGCTTAGCCCAGGAGGCAAAATTACATGGCAACCCATATTTCAGCTGAAAAACGTGCCCGTCAAACCAAACGTCGTACTGTTCGAAATGACACGATTTCATCATCGCTTAAAACCTTTGAGAAAAAAGTAAGAGCCGCTTACGAAGCGAAAGATGGAAAAGCTGCTATTGAAGCACTCAAAAATTTTGCTGCACAATTTGATAAAGCTGCAAGCAAAGGGATTGTTCACGTAAAGAAAGCTGCACGCAAAGTAGGCAGACTTTCAAAGCTCGTCAGCAGTCTCAAGTCTTGAATTTTTGAGCGAAACTTCCTCTGAGGTTTTGTCAGCAATATAATCTCTGATCATTCGCTTGTTTTCGAACGTCAAGTTATTGAATTGCACTCCATAGGCAGGACCTCTTTTTTCATTGGCTGGCTTGATGTAAACAACAACGCCAGTCACTGAAACAAAACCTTTTTTTGGAATATAAAAATTAACTACGATGTGATCCGCATTTTTAATCGGACCATTTGATTCTACGAGCATCCCACCTTCGCCCACTTCAATTCCATGAACAATATTGTACTCAGCATGCGCGAGTAAGCCTACGGAATGTCTAAAAAGGCGCCTTGGAAATCTTCGATGTGGAGTGCCATTGAGTATATCTGCACTCATAAATATCCCCCACAGTTTTGAAAACTGCTGACCAAGATTACAAAAGTAATTAGGTAAATCAGAATGACACTATAACGCTTAAAGCCCTTCATGAAGTACTCCCACCACTTTATCGGTGAAATCACATGAAGACTTGAAATGACCTAAGACTTAAGTCTTGTGCATTTTGAACATCACCTAAAAACGTCACTGGTTCCAATAAAAACAGAACTTTTGTAATGGTCGATTGCTCAGAGCCCATTATTTCTTGATGTGAGCGTGGCACCTAGGTTGCTCTTATTATCATGAGTATGGATGTACGTAGCTGGAATGTAATTTTAATATTGTTGTGTGGCCTATTTTCGTCAGCATCAAATGCTGATAGCAGAAATGCCATTTCAAGTGGATTAGCTTTAGGCTCAGTAATTCAAACCAAATACACTGATACTGACGGAAATCCTGGCCAAATCAACACTTCAATTTCAGAAGTTTCTGAACTCACCTATAAAAGTGATTCAGCACTGAAAGCACTGTTTACTTCAGATAATTCAAATCACCCTTCGACAGAACCAATTATACTCTTAGTACCTCAAGCCCTTCACCAAGACGCAGTAGCACTTCAAGATCGACTCGCATCAATGCAAATAAGAAGTGAGATTGAAGATGTACCAGATTCTTTGCACGATGCATGGATTCGCCGTGAAAATGAAATGGCTCAACATTTTCAGTTAGAACAACAAAGTACAAACCGGAAATTATTAACTAAAGAGCATAACTCAAATTTTAAATTTGAAAACATTATCGTTAAACCTGACAGAAAAACGCGCTGGCTTGCTTCAATTCAAACTTTAAGTACCGCAGGTATTGCATCAGCGGCTGTATATGTGACCATTGGTATTACACAGTGGCAAGCGATTAGTCTTATAATGACTTCGACTCTCATCACTGCTGTATATAAATTTGGATCAGAAACACTTGATCGATTATTCACAGGTGCTTGGAGGCAAGATTCCACTTTAACCAAAACTCAAACATCTAAAAGTCATAAACGTCGACTTGTCTTTAATTTAGTTGTTACTGAATTTGCACGCATAGTATCAGATGTGACATTTGGTACTCATCATGTTCCGTCTTTTGCCGGTCAAATTGATATTGCGACCAACACTGCAAGTGGTGCTATGAGTGGAGTCCCCTTAGAGGCTGCAAAAACCAAACACTTTGCAGATGTTGAAAAACAATACGCAAAAAAATGGATTGGCTTCTTCGCATTTTACTTAAGCATTCCTTATTCGATTTTAAACCAAATGAATATCCATCTTGGATCAGTTCAAGTCAGTCACTACATCACACTACACGGCACCACAGGTGCTGCCGTTGCGACCCTTTTAGCTGCAACTTATTTAATTAAAAAATACCCAGAACGCGTGAACCGCTTAGCTACAGCTGCTGAAAATTTGCTCGATAAGGCAATTGTAAAGTATGACACGCTATTTAATAAGCCTGCTAAATGCCAAGATATACTTCGATCAATTCTTACATCCAATTAATAGCTGACTTTGGGGGAGGTAGATTCTGGCGTCGCTTGACGACAAGCCTGAAGTACAAGATTCTCAAGCCATAGATGACTGGAAAGTGGATTTGATTTAAGCGCGCGATCTGTATCTAAAAGCACATCGTAAATTTGAATAAGCTGTTTAAAATCTTGTTTGCGTGCTTGGTCGATATATTCTTTTACAAAAAAACCATGAACTCCCACACGACTTGCAATTTGAGCCTGACTTAAACCTTCGCGCAGCGCCTCTTGGCAAAGCATTAAAATTCTAAAATGCCTGATGATCATGGCCAAAACACCAACTTCATTTTGACCACTATCGAGGAGATGCGCTAAGTGGGTGAAAGAATTTGCGCAATCACCATTACCCATGCAGTTAACAAGTTCAAACACTGTATGCACACGTATACGACTCACCGTTGCACGAATATCATCCACTTCGATACGACTTCGCTCGCCGACATACTGAGCGGCTTTACATAATTCATTATTGATATCAGTTAAATTTGAGCCAACAGATTCTTTAAGTAGCTCAGCTGCTTCTGGCGATAATTCCTTGGAATATTTTTTTGCAATATAGGTGATCCATGGGTTGAGCTGATTCTCAAATGGCTTTTGAAACTTTACCATTACACCTTTTGATTCAAAAAGTTTAAAAAACTTTTTTCGCATATCAGCTTTTGAAGCCACTAGCACAAGGCAAGTGCTCTCAACCGGTTTTTCAACCAAAACTGTTAATCTTTCGAGTTCTGAAGCAGAGAGATCTTGAGCCTGTTTTACGATGACTAAGCGCCTTTGAGACATCATGGGGAGTGTTTCAACAGCGTCACAAATGCTCTCAACATCTGCATCACTGGCATAAAAAACAGAATAATTAAAATCAGCAGCACCACCTGTTAAAACTTTTTCTTTAATTTTTTCTAATGACTCATCAACCATGAATGTTTCTTCACCATGAAGAAAATAAAGTGAGGCAATCTGACCTCGGTCTAATTGTTGTGCTAAAAGTTTTGAATCAACTGAACTCATTAAAAATTCTCCGTCAATCGATCGTGCGCTTCTGACATCATATCTTTAGCAATACGTGAGACTGTTGATTGCCTTGAATTTTGATTATAAATAGCATCTGAAGCATTTAACCCTGGTGTACCAATCAGTGGCCCTAAATAAGCCCCTTGGCCATTAAAGGTTCCTTCCCATAAAATAGAATTATCAGAAACTTTTTTTGCGACAACTTTTACCGTCACTACAGTAGAATATTCTTTACTCAAGATTGTATTCACAGGCAATGGATTACTTCTGCCTCGCGAATCTTTCGTATCAGGTGCAACAATTGCAGGTTGCTCAGTTTCACGTGATTGAGCAGAAACAGGCAAGCCCGGTGTAAAACTCACACTCATAACTACACCTTCAAGAATAACTTGCGCATCATTTTTTGGGGTAATTTTAGCAATCTTACTACGCTCAAATTCTGTACGTAGACTTTCAGTGAAATAAGATTCAATTCCAACTTCGTGTGTTTTATTTATAAACATTGGTACCGATACACGATCATAACCACCCGGCATGGCACGGCGAGCATTTCCAAATTGGTAGCTTGAGCAAGCAGTCATTGTTATTAAAATTGAAATTAAAAAACTAACATGTTTCAAGCTCACCCTCCATTTGCACATATTAAACTACAATATTAACAAGTTTATTTGGAACAACAATCACACGCTTGGGCTGAGCTCCACTCAGTGCATCTTTGATTTTGGTATTAGCCATCGCTAAGTTTTTAAGCTCATCATCACTTGTACCATCAGCACACTGCATGCGATCTTTTATTTTTCCGTTAATTTGAAATACTATTTCTCGCTCTGATACCTTAGCGAATTCTTCATTGAACCCTGGCCATGATTCATTAAGCGTGAATCCTTTATGCCCCAGTGCTTCCCACAATTCATCACTCATATGTGGAGCAAATGGAGAAATCATCAGTACTAAAGTTTCAATACTCTTTTTAAACACCCCTAAGGTTTGGGTATCAGCCTTAGCCAAATCAATGAGATAAAGATAATTCACAAATTCCATCATAAAACTAATAGCCGTATTGTAACTAAAATCTCTTTCAATATCGCAGCTCACATTTTTTACAGTTTTATGCAAAAGATGTTGAAGCTTTTTTGCCTCTGCACTTGTTACTGAATCTGGATACTTAATACCTTGCAGCTGCTGATTCGAATTTAAAGACAAGCGATAAACTCGACTTAAAAATCTAAAACAGCCCTCTACACCTTGATCATTCCATTCTAAATCTTTTTCAATTGGACCTGCAAAGAGAACAAATAATCTTGCGGTATCGGCTCCTAGTTTTGCCACCAAATCATCAGGGTCAACGACATTGCCTTTTGATTTACTCATTTTAGCGCCGTCTTTATAAACCATGCCTTGGCAGATAAGTTGTTTCACGGGTTCATCGCCCTGAACCCATCCCCAATCACGCATAAGTTTATGAAAAAACCGAATATATATTAAATGAAGTGTTGCATGTTCGACTCCGCCCACATAGTGATCAATGGATAACCACTTATCGCAATCAGCTTTATTTACTGCACTCTCACCGTGTTTTACTGAACAGTAACGTGCATAATACCAGCTTGATTCAATAAATGTCGACATGGTGTCAGCTTCACGTTTTGCATCGCCACCACACTTTGGACATTTAACATTTTGCCATTGAGGATCTTGGGCTAAGGGTGATCCTCCGGTGCCTTTGAATTCAACATTTTCTGGCAATCGAATCGGCAATTCACTTTCGGGCACTTCGACGATTCCATCTTTTGCACAATGAATAATGGGGATAGGTGTGCCCCAATAACGTTGGCGACTAATGCCCCAATCCCTGAGCCTAAAATTTATTTTTGATGTACCTACTTTTTTGGCAGTTAAAATTTGAATGATTTTTTTCTTAGCATCTTTCGTAGTGAGGCCCGAAATTTCATCTGAATTGATCGAAAAACCGTCATCAGTGAATGGCAACTCGGTATCGTCATCTTTTTCTTTTGTTTTTTGTACGACTTTTTTAATGGGCAAATTATACTTTTGAGCAAATGCAAAATCACGAATGTCATGTGCAGGGACAGCCATCAAAGCACCTGTACCGTAATCAGTAAGTACAAAGTTTGCGATCCAGATGGGGATTTTTTCTCCACTCAACGGATGTATTGCATAGCTCCCAGTAAAAACACCTAACTTTTCTGCTGTCTCAGAAGACCGTTCATCTTTATCTGTGTTTTTCATTTTATCGATAAACGCTTTTACATCTTTTTCTTGTACAGTATTTTTTGCAAGCTCACTCACAAGAGCATGTTCAGGAGCCAAAATGATGGATGTCGCTCCCATTAAAGTATCGGGCCTTGTAGTGAACACACGAATTTTTGAAGTCTGTTTTTCAATAGTAAAATCTATTTCAGCGCCTTCTGATTTTCCGATCCAATTGGTTTGCATGATACGCACGCGATCAGGCCATTCATTAAGGCCTTTTATTCCTTCAAGTAATTCGTCAGCATATTTTGTGATTCTTAAAAACCATTGATTCATTTCTTTGATTTCAACTTTTGAATCACAGCGCCAGCATTGACCATCACCCACTTCTTCATTGGCAAGTACAGTTTGACAACTGGGGCACCAATTCAAAGGTCTTTTTTCACGATAAGCGAGTCCCTCGCGCAGCATGCGCAAGAACATCATTTGCTCCCAACGATAATAATCTGAGTCGCACGTTGTTACTTCTCGGCGCCAATCATAGCTAACACCCAAAAGATTAATTTGGGCTTTCATATTGGCAATGTTTTCGTATGTCCATTTACGTGGGTGAACTTTATTTTGAATAGCAGCATTTTCGGCAGGCAAACCAAAAGCATCCCAACCCATGGGATGTAATACATTATACCCCTTCATTCTAAAAAAGCGGGCCATCACATCACCGATTGAATAATTACGAACATGCCCCATGTGAATGCGCCCTGAGGGATAGGGAAACATTTCTAAAACATATTTTTTAGGTAAGTCAGGGTTAAACTCGACATCAAATAGCTTAGCTTCCTGCCATTTTTTTCGCCATTTTGGTTCTATTTCTGTAGGAACATATTCAAAGCCTGTGCGCGTCACATAAATCCTTTTGACGAATGTTGACCTCATAGATCAACACGTTTAATCTTGGTTTCTATGATGAAATATTACTTAATGGCCCCCGGGCCGTCAATGATCCCTGAACGTATTCTTCTTGAGATGGCTCAACCTAGCATCCATCATCGTACAAAGCAGTTTGAATCGATCTTAGATGACGTTAGAAAACAGCTCAAGCTCGTTTTTCAGACCACCCAAGAGGTAATTCCACTTACCTGTTCGGGTACTGGGGGCATGGAGGCCGTAATCGCTAATTGTTTTTCTCCGGGCGATAAAGTTTTAGTCATTCGCGCTGGGAAGTTTGGTGAGCGCTGGTCTGAACAGTGTACTCGCTACGGATTAAACGTCATCAATTACGATGTTCAGTGGGGAGATGTTAGCGATCTCAATATACTTAAAGGTTTGCTTGAAAAAAATACGGATACAAAAGGTGTTTTATGTCAGGCATGTGAAACATCGACTGGAACATTTCAGCCCATTGAAAAAATCGGAAACCTTATAAAAACCATGCCCAACACCCTTTTCATGGTTGATGCCATCACAGCACTAGGCATCACTGATATTAAAACCGATGCATGGGGCATCGATGCCATAGTTACAGGGTCACAAAAAGCATTTATGTTGCCACCAGGACTTGCCATGGTGTGTTTGAGCATAAAAGCATGGGCGTTTGCTGAGAAAGCAAAGCTACCTCGATTTTATTTTGATTTGCGCGAAGAATTAAAAGCTTTAAAGAAAAATCAAACCCATTTTACTCCAGCTGTATCGCTTATTCGAGGGCTTAATGTGGCACTTGAAATGATGCTTACTGAAGGTCTTGATAAACTTTTTGCACGGCATCGAAGACTCGCAGAAGCCACGCGTGAATCAATGAAGGCCATAGGCTTAAGCATTTTATCAAAGGCACCGTCTGATAGCATCACAGCCATAGTTTCGCCTCAAGGTATAGACTCAGATAAAATTGTTCAGCGCCTATCAGATCACTACAATATTTCAATTGTAGGTGGGCAAGACCGCCTTAAAGGCAAAATTTTTAGGCTTGGGCACATGGGATATTGCGGCGATTTTGATGTCATCAGCATGGTTGCCGCCACAGAAATGGCGCTTAAAGATTTAGGCTTAAATATTGATGTGGGCACAGCCACTGCTGTAGCAACAAAAATTCTTCATAAAAATCTCAAATAATTCTTAATCACAATAAATATTGAATTTGACGATCATAACAGATAAACATCCCACTGCTAAACATCTTGGGAGAAGGGATTCATAAGTGTCTGGAATCGTCGTCGTGGGCGCCCAATGGGGCGATGAGGGTAAAGGTAAGGTTGTTGACGTTTTCTCAAGCCAAGCAGATGTTGTTGTACGCTATCAAGGCGGAAACAATGCCGGTCATACTCTCGTTGTAAATGGTCAAAAAACAGTACTTCATCTTATTCCATCAGGAATTTTACATAAACGCTGCACATGTGTAATTGCCAGCGGAGTCGTACTCGATGCCGAAGTATTAATAGGTGAAATCAAAGCTCTTAAAGAAAAAGGAATTTTAAAAGCATCAAAGCAACTTTTGATCTCTGATGGCGCCACCTTGATTATGCCCTATCATAAAATTATTGATCAAAGCCGTGAAGAGCGTTTAGGAAATGAAAAAATTGGAACCACCGGCCGAGGCATTGGCCCCGCCTACGAAGATCGAGCTTCAAGAAAGGCCATCCTTTTTAGAGATCTCTTTGATTCTGATGTCTTACGCCAAAAACTCAATGTTGCGCTTGAAGAGAAAAACTTCCTTATTGAAAACTATTTTAAAAAGCCAGCACTCGATATTGAAGAACTTCACGCTAAGTTCACAGCCCTTGGAAAACAACTTGAAGAACATAGACTCGCTGACCCTAGCCTTCTCACGGCAACAGCTTTAAAAAAGAAGAAAAAAGTCCTCTTTGAAGGTGCTCAAGGTACTCTTTTAGATCTACTTCACGGGACATACCCTTATGTTACATCTAGTAGCACCGTTGCTGGCTCTGCTTGCACGGGCGTTGGCTTAGGCCCCTCCCATATGAGTAAGGTTATTGGAATTACAAAAGCCTACACAACTCGCGTAGGAACAGGGCCATTTCCCACTGAACTTCATGATGAAACAGGTGAATTACTTCAAAAAAAGGGCAATGAATTTGGAGCAACCACAGGGCGAAGACGTCGCTGCGGGTGGCTTGATCTTGTTGCGCTAAAATACGCCATTCGAGTCAATGGCCTGACTTCTTTGGCATTGATGAAAATCGACGTTCTCACAGGCTTTGATGAACTAAACGTTGCGGTGGCGTATAAACTTAATGGCAAAACCATTCATGAGATTCCCACCTCTGCAGCAGAACTTGAGCAGGTGAAACCGGTGTATAAAAAGTTCCCGGGATGGTCGCAAAGCCTTGATGGAGTGAGAAAAAAATCAAAACTTCCAAAGGCTGCACAAAACTATATTAAATTTATCGAAAAGTTTGTAGGTGTAGGTTGCGATATTATTTCAACCGGGCCTGACAGAGCAGAGACAATTTGGGTGAAGCCCCTATTTAAGTAAATGAAGTTAGTTTCGGTAGTTAGCCAAATTCGTTTGAGTTCTATGTTGACACTCATTCGTTCCTACCGGTAAAAAGACGGTTTGAGTTTTCGACAGAGAAAGTTTGTGGGCCGCTAGCTCAGTTGGTTAGAGCATCTCCCTTTTAAGGAGAGGGTCGGTGGTTCGAGTCCACCGCGGCTCACCATTTTTTAAGGCAAGATGCGGATAAAAGGTGTCATGGCAGAAAAGAAAATAAAACTGGATTACTCCGGTTCAAAAGGATGGCTGATTTTTTGGGTCATCGTTTTCTTTCCTGTAGCGTTAGTACTCTTGGTGACGGGTGCTCGCTTTGACCTCGAAGGACACACATATTTTATTCGCTACGAAGGTTCAAAAAACTGGTTATGTTTTTGGACCATCGCATTTTTTCCAATCGTGTTCATGCTGCTTCTTCTCAACGGAGTAACATTGATCGTCGATAATAATAGTTTGTCCACGGGTTCCCATCGTCTAGAGGCCTAGGACACTACCCTTTCACGGTAGATACCGGGGTTCGAATCCCCGTGGGAACGCCAATTTATTTGGGCACTTTTGATCATTAAAATCCTAAGTGCCCGATTTTTCACAACGAGTTTTCAATCACTTAGTTCACATTCTCCGGCTTCTTCATTACTCGAAATGTCGCCACATTACTCTCGTTGGCTATTTCACGGCTACGATTTGGCTACACTTCGAAAAAGAACAAAATTTGGCGAAAAACTGCGTCTAGAGAGCCTAGCCACATGAAACATTTAGCTTTTCGATGTGACGTCTAGAGTGGGCCTAGATTGTGCGATTCCCAGAAGTAAATATGTGTCTAGAGGTCTACGACACCACTTCACTTCAGAAAAACACGGGGTTCGAATTGCAGAAAATGTTTTGCAAGTTTTGTTAGAGGAATTGTAACCAAACTAAATTGTTCATTGAGCGCTTTAATAACATCAAAAGGAGCGACTAAAATGAGCAAGCGTTCAAACATTAAGAAGATTACGAGGCAATCCAAAATTATGAGATTTATGCGTTTATCCCGAAGTGTTTCACAAGAGCGAGCGGCCCTTATGATTGGGTGTTCAGAATCCGCAATCGGTCATTACGAGACAGGAAGAATGGACATCTCTGAACTTCGATTGAAACAATTTTTAAAGACTTACCGATACGGTAAGGACGATTTTGATGAGTATATGAATGGTCGTCCCATACCGATTAGCCTCAAAGATGAATGCGTCGGTTTATTAAATAAACTGGACGAAACGAAACTTAAGGCTGTTCACTCAGTCTTACTAGGATTCACCGCATGAGAAACCAATTAGAGGCATTGAAAAATAACTTGACTAAACCTGTCGTTTTTGACAGTATAGAGGTTAGACATGAGGAAACTTGAGGTCTATATAACTAAAAACGGAAGGGAACCTTTTACCGAATGGTTTGAGCATCAGGATAAGGTTACTAGAGGTAGAATTATTTCCTATCTTGAAAGAGTATCACTTGGCGCGGCAAAGAAAAATATCAAGCCCCTCGGAAATGGCGTTTTTGAAGTTAAGATTGATTACGGTCCCGGTTACCGAGTGTATTTTGGATTAGTAGGAAAAGTGATCGTTTTACTTTTACTTGGCGGTCACAAAGGGAGCCAAAACCGAGACATCGAGCAGGCTAAAATGTACTGGAGGGAATATGAATCGAAGTAGATCTTTTGATCCTGATATCAGCAAAGCACTTCTTGATCCAGAGACGGCCCAATCTTTCCTTTTAGGCTTAATGGAAGGCGAAGAAGGACTGAATTTAGAAAAAGCATTGAAGCATACCATTTCTAAAATGGGAGTAAAAGAGTTTGCGAAATTTGCAAAAGTTGATGCTGACAATGTGGTTCATTTCTTAAAGGGACGACGCAAACCAAAGCCAGAGACCCTAGACACTTATTTAAAACCATTTAGGTTAAAATCAAAACTTGTTGCCGAGAAAGCCTCTTAAGGAAGAGCGACCCGAAGGCCGAAGAGGCTATACCAACATTGCCATTTCCTAAAATCGTCATTTTGGTTGTAGGTGCATTATCTGTGGTATTTGTTGCTCCCTGCGCGGTTGCAGTTTGAAATTGTATGCTCGATGACCCTGTACCGGTCGCAGTACTTGCCGCGATTTTGACCTCTGCCTGTGATAATCAAACTCTTCAAAAACTTGTCGCAAATCGAGACCCTGCAAATCAAAATCCAGTTAATACACCAACCCCAAACCCCACTCCTACGCCTTTGGCCGGAGTTCCAGGGTATGCGATTTCTTCAGGCGGCGATGGTGGTATTCTACAAGGATCAACAGTTAAAATACGGGCTCGTATTGGGAAATGGGAGTCTTCAGTTGTGGGCACAAGCACTACATCAAAGCAAATCAGAACGGGATTTTCACGAGTCAGAAATGACGAAAATTAGATCCTGTTAACATACTGATACCTTTAGATAATTTTAAACAACTAATTGCTTTAAGTCTTTTGGCTAGGATGCCGATAAATAACATAGCTAGAGGTGTTAATTATGTACGTATTCTCAAAACCCGGATTCCTACGCTGTCTCATAGTCTTGGGACTATTGTTCCATTCTCAGTACTCATTTGCCCTCGAAGAATCGCCGCAAACTTTTACTTTTGAAGGACGAGCTTATCAAACCGATGGTACGTCACCACTTTTAGACACAGTTGATTTCAAATTCGAAATTTTAAATAACGCCGGTGACTGCGTACTTTATCAAGAAGCGCAACTCGCTCAAGACCTAATCACGAGTAAAGGCGTATTCGCGATAAATGTAGGTTCCCCAGTTGGTAACGCAAAAAGAACCGCCGGTGGATCAGCGGATTCACTTCTTACGATGGCTCAAATATTTCAAAATAGATCAGCTGTTAGTGTGCCAGTTGGCATTTGTGCAGCGGGAACTTTTACTCCAGCCTCGGGTGAGCAAAGAAAATTGAGAGTCACAATTACACCTGCAAGTACCGGAGTACCCGAAGTTATTGCACTTAATTTTCCAGTAAATAGTGTTCCGCAAGCTCTAGTTGCTGAAACACTTCAAGGAATTGGTCCTGATGGTTTTGTAAAAATAGATACTCCGAGCAACTTAACTCAAGCAAATATTTTAACCCTCGTAAATGGCGGTGACATCGCGGCCGCAAGACATCATCACAACACCGAAAACGACCTTCGTTATGCGAAACTTAGCTCTGCATCCAACCAAAATTTTGGAACTGGAAGTGTGTACACAGCAGGCCGCATCGGTATCGGAATGTCATCCGCACCTACGACAGATCTTATGTTTGGTGGAAACTCAACGAGACAAATCTTAGTCGATAGCCCGAATATTTCATAAAGAATTAAAAAGTAGCTAGCCTTTTTTAAAAAAGAACCCAGATTGTAATTACTTACAAAACAACATGGGAAAAAGGCAGCTATGGCAAACTGTAATCAAGAATCGTTCGAATTTCCAGCATTAAAAACAAGTAAAACAACGCGCAAAATCGAGGTCAATTTTTCCGGTGGCGAGGTCACCAGTGACGGCGGAGTTATGCTGCTGCGAGAAATCGATCGAAAGCTCGGTTTGACACGAGATCTTGCAAAACATCTCAATGACCCACGCAATCCATTTTTGATTGAGCACACAAGCCTCGAGATGCTGCGCCAAAGAGTTTATGGTTTGTGTCTTGGTTACGAAGATTTGAACGACCAACAAACTTTGCGAAATGATACAGCCATTCAAACAGCAATCGAGAAAGAGTCTCAACTTGCGTCGCCACCAACGTTGTGTCGATTTGAAAACCGTGGTGACCGAAGTACAGCGATCGCATTCCATGAAGTCTTGATTGAGAAGTTTATTGGGTCATTCCAATCAGCTCCGACAGAGTTGGTTCTAGATTTTGATGCGACCGATGACATTGTTCATGGCAATCAAGTGGGCAAACATTTTCACGGATATTATGAAAATTACTGTTTTTGCCCTTGTATGTTTTTTGCGGGGATCAGCTTTTAGTGAGTTATCTTCGTCCGTCAAATATTGATGGCGCGAAACATTCGTGGGCAGTTGCTGCTTTACTGGTGAAGCGTTTGCGAAAAGAGTGGCCGGAAGTAAAAATTATTTTTCGTGGTGATAGTGGCTTTTGCAGGCACCGAATGCTCACATGGTTTGAGAAAAACAAAGTTGATTACATCATTGGTTTACCTGGCAACAAGAGGCTTGAAAAAGAATGTAAAGACTTGATTATCAAATCAAAGGAAGAATTCGAAAAAACAAAAATAAAACAAAAGCTTTTTTCTGAGACAACCTATGCTGCGAAAACTTGGAGTAAAGAGCGACGCGTGATTGTGAAAGCTGAGCACACAGAGCTTGGCGCGAACACCAGATATATTGTCACTAATCTCGAGGGCCAAGCTCAGCATCTTTACGAAAATGTCTACTGCGCTCGTGGAGAAATGGAAAACAGAATTAAAGAGCAGCAACTTGATATGTTCGCAGATCGCACGAGTTGCCATAATTGGTGGCCAAATCAATTTAGACTTTTGCTCTCAAGTGTCGCCTATGTGCTTATGGAAACCATTCGACGTCTAGCGCTTAAAACGACAGAACTCGCAGAGGCACAAGTTGGAACAATCAGACTAAAGCTTTTAAAAATTGGCGCCGTTGTTATTCGAAATACACGAAGAATAAAATTATTATTCTCAAGCCACTATCCCTATCAGGATCTTTTCAAAAAAGTAGCTCATCAACTTATAAACACTGCCTGAAAAATAAGTGCTGCCCTCGGCACGAAAAACAATGGGGGTAAGGGGGAAGTGTATCCAAAATCTGAAAACTGCTGAAAAACTCATCAAAAAATTCCAAACTAAAAAACTATCTGAGCAAAAATCAAATGACGCAAACGTTATGAAATATGCGGGTTAGACCCAATTGTAATCTGATATTCTTAAACGTTTCTACGGTAACCCCTGGTTGCGGCCTCTCAATTGCCCAGAGCTGGTACTTTTTCACGAACCCAACGCTTCCAGTGCTCGGCCATAATCTTTTCTAAGTGTGCTTTCACTTCAGGAACTTCAGAAAGATTTTTCTCCTTAGACATTTCGGATTGAGAATTAGCAGATGAGCGATTTTGCCATCGCTTTTCAAGTTCACCTTCAACGGGTTCTATGAGTGTAGCTTTGTAACGCACGCCAATTTTAATTCTAGCCTCAAGTTCTTGTTTAAATTTCTTCGCTCTTTGTTCGGAGTTTGTTGAAACTTTGAGACTACTCCCGTCGATTTCAATCACTCCAAGGACTGTGCGACTCATACCTTTATGCCGCTTATTCCCTTTCTTGAGCCAAGAAAACGTAACAGACTTTAATTCACTGCTCGAATCAAAAACGGCATCTCTTAGTAATTCATTTTCGGACTCAGCAAGGCCTAAGCTCTTGAGCGCATCAAAAACGACTCTTGGCGAATCAATTTCATAAATAAGCTTTTGGGGAACGAGCGGATCGCCGTCAGTATTACAAAGCCGTGGCATCTGTGGGTTCACAACCATTTCGTAAAATTCTTGGTGCAAATCTATGAGTTCAAAGTCATATTCAGAAAGTACTTCATTGGTGATGGGTTTCTTATGACGCTCAATATGTTGCCGTAAACTTATAACCTGGTTCTTATAAACAGGCGGAATCAGAAACTGTGAACATGCTTCCAAGGTGGTTAGGTTACTAAGAGTAACGGGTTGTCCAAAAACAATGTCGCCAATTCTGGCAGGCATTGATCCACTTTTTTCCACAACATTGAGTTTTTCGCCGGTGAAAATATTTTTAGCTCAAATCCATGGCCTGGATTGCAGTTTAGAATTTCAAAAAAACTAAAAGACGAAGCAAAACAGGCTTCTATATATTCGCGCTCCAGAGCGTCAAGATGCCGCCCGTCTTTAGAATCCAGCAAGGATCTTGCGGGCGGAACATCTGGCGCAGCTGAATTCAAATTGGAATCTGGTCTGTCAGGCGTCCAATTATAAAAAAACCAAGGCATGAATATTTGAATGTGATGGGTGTTTTGATTAAACAACTCGTTTTCGGTCAAATTAAATTCATTCCAAGCTTCATTGATCGCGTCTCTTCCGTAAACTGTCGCGACATGCTTCATGATTTTTATAATCAGCTCGTTGCGCATGGAGTGCTGTCGATGCCAAAAGAGATCTTCAGCTTTTGGCTCGTTGTTCATAAAGCAGCACTTTTTGAATTTCTTTTCACTTCCACACGGACATGGATCGTTACGTCCTGGTTGCATACTAACTCCTAAAAAATGGCAATCATAATGACCAGGACTCCTACCACAGATAGGTATCTAAAGTGAAAAAAATGATCTTGTCTCAAGTTGAGACACCTAATATATTGAAAATACTTGGGAAAGTTCACCCTCTTAAAAGATCCCTTTACAATATACGGTGATTAAAGTATATTAAGGAGTGTAGCAATTGTCTTCTGATGACGATTTTAAGAAGAAATATCTTTTAGCTAAGAACCACTTCGAAAAGGTTCAGATCTGCATCAGAGAACAGCGTTATAAGATTTGGGTACGGGCTGACAAACCTAACCTCAGCGGTAATGAGTTTGTAAATCCGATTCTGAATTTGCCAGTGACCTATCCCTGCACCTATCTAAAAAGGAAGTCAGGGGGAGCTGGAGCAAAATTCGTGATTGAGTTCAAATATTCGGTCACGATTTATGGAGCGGTAACGAAACTGTATTTCAAAGGGTTCTTCGCTGAGGATTGGACCCTAAAACTGGAGATACAGTCTCTCCGTGACAATGAAGAGGTATGATTATGGAATTCTGCGTAGCCTGTGAAACTGACTCGGTGGTTTTTGGTAAGACAAAAATCAAAGTGGGTCGTGAAACATTTAAAACCGAAGCTGAACATTGCAGAAAGTGCAAGAAGGTCGCTATCAGCCCCAAGCTCCAAAAAGAGATTGATGAATGGGCTTTACAGTTTACCAAGAGCATTGTTGAACTCCAACCCTACTTCACTGAAGGTATGGCTGATAAAATCGAATTTTTTTCCAACAAATATAACTTAAGCAAATCCGAATTCATGAAGGTCTGCACGACCTTTTACATCCTAGAAATGACCAAAATTAAGAACTTTAAATCTCTCCGTACCGAAGTCCTCGCCGAGGCTAAAAAAAAGTACAAGGGAGAAAGAAAAAAAATATGTGTCCCAATTAAGTATCAACTTTTCAAAAGGATTGACCTCTATGCCAGAGCTTGGGCGCTAGAATATGAAAGTAACGTGATGGAAGAGGCGGCCCAGTTCTGCGTGACTGTTCTGGATAGTCACGTTACCAAAATCGAAGAGTCCAAGAAACAAGAGCTGGTTCATTTTGTTGAGAACCACGCTATGGCCTCTTGATTTCCACTTTGCTCAAAAAAAAGGGCAACCGCAAATTTAAGTGTGGTTTTATTTATCAATTTTCCAAAGCTGAGCATTAATACTCGTCAAACTGACCAATCCCGTTTGAATCGAGCGACCCGCTTTTGCCTGCATATGAATCACAGCTGCCGCCGATATGGCGCCAGTTACAAACAGAACGAAAAGCCTCTTAAATGCATATAAGAATAATTTTATAATTAAGGTCGTCATTTTCTGCTCTCCTTTTTGACTGAACTAATCCAGCCTTTCTAAGGAACCCTTCCTTTCCCACGGAAGTCCAATCGTTTCTCGAATTCCCAATGAATAAGGACCGTGTTTCAGCTGCACTACGATTGAGCCGCCAGTGGGGAACTGAACATATTGTTGAAGTGAATATCCAGATTCAAGACTGTTGGTAGTTCCCATTGTGGTTCCGCACTAGTCGCCCAAAGGCCTGGCCGGGCGGTTCGTGGTTCCCTTGGCGGTTCCGGTCGCACAATGGTGGTTCCCGTTTTTGAGCGGGAACCACCATTTGAACCCGAGGGAACCCCAATGGAACCATTGTTTATGGAGACACTATTTTTGTGGTTCCAGGCACTTTCCCTCAATTACTTTGACACGTTATGCCGATGCGATATGTTCCAATACAGCAGTTCGAAGTTCTGGGATTTGGGCACGCCAACTTTCTCCGAATGTAGAACCTCCCTTCGATGTGCTTTCATGCAACATTTTTAATCGCATTGCCCAGTGTATCTGCTACACTAAATACATGAAAAAATCTGCCGTCCTCATCTTGAGTCTATGCATTCTATCCTCTCTTATAGTCTTTCAGAACTGCAGCGACGCGGGCGGAGGAGGTGGCGGGCGCAATACTGCCGCAGCAATTAGTACTATCACTTTGACTGCAATGGCGACCCTGGCTGTATCTCGACCAATCCCACCAATGGCACATATGGCGACTTGAACCAGGGGCCAGTGTATGCCAATTGTTCAGCTCTGCTCACCTTCGGCAATATCAATTGGGGATCTGCGGCCACTCATTGGTGCGATCACTTAGCGAGCGGCAGTGTTGGCGGTGGAGGCACCGGCGGCCTCAACGCACCGACAGTCTCGAGCATTTCACCCACCAGCGCTGCCCCTGTTGCCACTTTCGGCATTTTCGTCCAAATTTTCGGGACAAATTTTCCGAGCTCACTTTCAGGTTTGACCGCCACCTACTGTGGCCGTTCCCTCAATGTGCAATCTTCGACAAGCACGCAAATCAGCCTTTACATTCCGAAGATGGCGAGCTGCAAATCTCCGATCACACTTACGACCGCGGCCGGCGTGACTTGGACGTCACGCCCGCCGTTTTAAATTCCATTTTGATCTAAGGGACCGATTGAGAATTAATATACCTCGCAGCTACAACAAGAACATAATGATGATTATTATTATCGTCATTTTTTCTCAAAGTCTTTTCGCTCAAGACAATGATGACTATGAAAATGAAAATATTATTGAAGAAGAATATGTCACTGAAGAAGAACCTCCACTTAAGACTTCAAATTCGGGAGCTATTTATTTTGAATTTGGATTAGGAGGCTCAAGTCTTAATCAAGAAATTGTTACGGGCAAAGAAGGGTTCGGGGTGGGGTTTTTCGGTGCCGCCGGATATCACACAGGTCCTCGAGGTTGGAAAAGCCCTCGCTATCACATTGGATTAGCTTATTTAGTACAGGGTTTTCAAAGCAAAAGAGGAGCTAATGCCAATGAAGTCGTAAGCTTTGAACAATTTCAGCTCATAGCATTGCGATTAGGAATCACGCCCATTCGCTGGCTTAGGCTTGATGTTGGTTATGGGCTTGCTCTTTTCGCCCACAACGAAGACTTGCCCAATGCTCTTAGCTCAAACACAACTTCTCGTCGTTATCAAGCATCGGGTCGAGGGTATTTGGTGGGTGGAACAATTATGCCATTACACGCAGGGCTTGTGAGATTTGGAATTGTTTGCTTTTACTTCAACGCTTCTTCTCCAAGTTATTCTTCAGACATTGTGACTAACGGAGCACATGCTCAAGTTTCAGAAATCAAATCAGACGTTCACACCTCGGGTTATTACACGGGGCTTTCTATGTTCGTGGGTTTGTAGCAGTCACCTGAAAAGAAAAAGTGACAAGGAAAAAGAAAAGAAAGACACAAACTTTTTAAGCTTGAGTCCGCTAGCGGACTTTCTTGTCTTAAGACATAATATGCCCCTATGGAGTTAGGCATCTATTAGTTGCCTAACTCCATAGGTGTAATACATAGGTGTAATCTTGCGGTACTCATTTTACTTCGAATTGTGCATCGACAACTGCAGGATTATTACTTATTGATAGTAGCTTTTGTTTTTGTTAAACATTGCCCAATTATTTGAAAAGGAAATTACATAATCAAAGAATTTTTTTTATTTTTAAAAAATTATGGGGTTATCGGGCTAGCCATTGCCGTGGTTATCGGCGGCAAACTTAATGAGTTTGTGACAAGTCTTGTGAGTGATCTGTTGATGCCTGTTATTTTTCAACCAGCACTTAAGGCAGCCAACGTCGACGATATTCGCAAACTCAATTTCAATGGCATTTACTACGGAAAACTCATCAGTTCAGCGATTGATTTTTTAATTGTAGGACTAGTCGTATTTCTATTTGCCAAATATGTTCTAAAAGAAACAAGCGTTGCCAAAAAATAAATTATAAAATCTCAGCAGCAATAAGTGAGGGGCCACATTTTGCTACGACCTCGTAACCTTGACCTTTAAGAAATTGCGCAATCGGATTTAAATGTAAATCAGATATCTTAGCTGCATGTGACTCAAATACAATAAATCTTGGACGGTGTTTCTTCCAATCTATACTTTTAATAATTTTCTCATCTGCACCCTCTAGATCTATATTGAGTATATCAACAACTTGCCCTGGTGGCAGATGCTGTTCTAAAATTTGTGTCACAGTCATGGCCTTAAGACCACGCCGCTCAATAAGTTTTGCTCTTTTGGATTTAATTAGATCTTCAGCGATTTTTTTATCTATCGTATTTAGAGCTGGCTGATCAAAAATATAAAAATCAAGATCCACCTCAGAGTCTGAAACACAAATCTCTAGATTCACATCTTTTGGGCGAATACTACGAAACGCTGACATGCTTCCGGGAAGCGCATCAATATTAACACCTCGCCATCCCTTACAATAAAAATGAAAAGTATTAGAATAATAAATCGGATGATGGGCCCCAATGTCGATATAAAAACCGTCAGTTTTATCGCCAATTAATGAGCGTAAAACCATATCTTCACCAAATTGAGAATGTGAAAGATTAAAACTTGGCAGACGATTTAATTTAAACTTTGCCCAATAAGAAAGTGCTTTAAACCATAGATGTTTTTTTGAAAGCACACGAACATTTGGGAAACTGTTTTTGGTATCCATAGAATTACGTTAAGCTGATTACATGTAAGATTCAAGCGGGTTTCTCAAGTTATTGATTTGTAAAAATATTTTTTAATATCTCCCACGATCACGACGTCGCTGCATTGAACTTCTTTGACGACAATACTTTGGCAATAAGTCATTATCGGTCGCTTGAGTCACACCAAGTTTAACAAATCGCTTTTCATTTATTTTGATAAACTCAGCTCCAAAATAATATTCAGCTAAAAGGCTTGTATCCCAATTTCCAAGTACAGCTGCTGCTACAAAAATGGCTTCAATTGTTGCTAGCCCACCCGTGGGATCAGCATTGTTCACACTTCGACGTGGATAAGCCGTTTCAAAACCATCAGGAATGCGTACAAGCTCAGGCAGTTTACCTGCTATACGCCCCATAAATTGATCAAGTCGTCGCCACACACAGTCAATTGTGGCAATACCATTTATTTGTGGAAGTGTTTTTTGAACAGTTGTTAAGCATTTACCTTTGTGATGAAGGAGTATTGAAGAATTCAATGGGCCAAAAACATCAGGGCCTTTGATTTGTATGAGTCGAAAATCAGAACGATAATAAAGTGGTGCTATTGTGCACTTATTAGCTGTTTCTGATGCTTCGATTGCTACTTCATAAAACATACTAGATATCTATCTTCTGATTCCAATTAAATAAATAATATACGGCATTGTTTAGCAAAAACATCATCAATATCTCTTAGTTCCCGCTTGCTATTAAGCCTTTAAGTCTGGAAAGATTAGGTTGCAAAAACTAGGGGGTGATTGTGGTATCTAAATTTCTTATTGGTGCAGTAATTTATTTTGCAACTTCAGCTCAAGCTGCTGGCCCCATTGGTGGAATCACTGGCCTTAACCCTAAGATCGACACATCGATAGTTTCTATTCCTGCCCCGCCAAGTGATTGGAAAAAGTATCCGTATTATCCTGTCCAATCAAAAATTGAATTTCCAAAAGATGAGGGCCGTCACAAATGGAACTCAGCTCTTGAATGGTGGTACGTCGTTATGCACGTCACCGGAGAAACCACCGGCAACGAATACTCAGTTTTGGTTACACATTTTAGCAATGGTTATCGATTTTTTGATGTCACTAATATCACGAACAAAACTCATGTTAGCGGCACGACCAAAGGTAAATGGAATGCCCATGAGGGTTTTCTAGACGTCACCCAAATAACCCCCTATGGTGCTGACACCATGCGCACAAAGCGCGACGAAAAAGGTCAACTTATTCCCTTTGAATATGAAATGCACACACATCACTCAGAAATGGAATTACGCGCAGAAGTTAAAGCACTTAAAGCTCCCTTTATGGTTGGCGGCGACGGCTTAGTACAAATCGGCACAAGCGGTTGGAGTTGGTATTACTCCCAAACTCGGATGGAAGCTCGTGGTGTTTTAACGTATAAAGGAATCACAGAATCAATCTCAGGGATTGCATGGATGGATCACCAATGGGGACCATTTTTAATTTCACCTGTGCAGTTGGGCGGTGTTTTTGAATCATATGAATGGTTTTGTCTGCAACTTGATAATAACACAGAACTCATGACGAGCAATATCTATGACCGCAGTAATCGCTTGCCCCAAACAAGTGCTTATGGAGGTGTAGGAATAGTAAACCCTGATGGTTCTGTGGATGGCATTGTAAAACGCACGTATATACACAAACGATATTGGCAAGATCCTGTCGAAAAAATTTATATGTCAATGGGCTGGCAACTTATCGTTCCTGAATGGCAAATGGATCTCACTATAACTCCTAAGTTTGAAGATCAAATCGTACGCTTTCCATTTAAAGGTTCATTTTGGGAAGGAGCAGCTTCAGTCACAGGTACTCTTCGCGGAGTTGCCGTTTCAGGAAAAGCTTTTGGCGAACTCATGCATCATTTTCAACTCCCAAAAATAGCAGTTGGCGCCCTCAATAAAACCTATTCTGCTGATGAACTC
>Ga0163151_10003283_pt1 | contig 23480 bp, 19 predicted proteins | sample OliLakLV19MP5IB2_FD_145596 | JGI IMG/M metagenome (GOLD analysis project Ga0163151, IMG submission 145596) | Freshwater microbial mat bacterial communities from Lake Vanda, McMurdo Dry Valleys, Antarctica - Oligotrophic Lake LV.19.MP5.IB-2 | ecosystem: Environmental > Aquatic > Freshwater >...
GTCGCGGACACCATCGCGCCGGGCCTGATCATCTTCTGGAGCACAGGCCAGGCCTCGCGCCCCTCGGTGGCCCGACTGGAGGTCGGCGCTATCCAGTCGAGCGCGGATACATCCAGCTCCGCTGCGACGGCGTTTCAGCCGGGATGGATTGTAATGCGATATGACTGAGAAATTGCGAAAGCTGCTGCAGGTTGCTTTCCTGGCGCGAGCCGACGAAACTCCAGCCATCGCCGTAAGTCGCTGCGGTACATGGTATTAAGCCCCGTCCGTGCGGCCGTGGCATAGCGGTTGCCCGAGAGGGGAAGGGGGGGCCGCATTCCATCGCCTTCTGATCGCGATCGCCGCCCTGCTATTGTTCAACGACACCGGCACTTAAGTTGCAATTTGATAACTACTTGAGACCATCACCTCAAGCAGCTTGGAAGCTTGACAAAGGTCGATGGAATTACTAGCGTAGCTGAAATCTTCCTCTCTCCAGCCGGGCATATATGGCACTGTTTGGTCGGTCCAAGACCACGGTGGGCCTCGATATCGGTAGCGGATTGATCAAGCTGGTGGTGATCAATCACGGTTCAGGTGAACCGGTGCTGACGAAGGTGGCCTTCACCGCCGTTGCCGACGATGCGATCGTCGAGGGCGAAGTCATGGATCCCGGACTGGTCGCGGATGCCGTACGCGGCCTCTTTGATACGGTGGGGGTCAAGCCCCGGAACGTCGTGACCGCGGTGGGTGGCCGCGACGTGATCATCAAGAAGATCTCGATGGACCGCATGAAGGAGTCCGAGGCCCGCGAGGTGATCCGGTGGGAGGCGGAGCAACACGTGCCGTTCGACATGGACAACGTGGAGCTCGACTTCCAGATCCTGGATCCCGGGGCCGATGGGCTCCAGATGACGGTGCTCCTGGTGGCCGCCAAGCGCGAGTTGATCGAGACCAAGTTGGCGCTGCTGGCCGATGTCGGGGTGCAGCCGGCCATTGTGGACGTCGATTCCTTCGCCCTGCACAATGCCTTTGAGCTCAACTATCCGGAGGCCATGCGCGGGGTCATTGGCCTGGTCAACATCGGCCATGAAATGACCAATGTGAACGTGCTCGAGGATGGTGTTCCGGTGCTGACCCGGGACTTGGCGATCGGGACGCGCCGGTTTCGCGAGGATCTCCAGCGCGAGCGCGGCATCTCCAGCGCCGAGGCCGACCGGCTGCTCCAGGGACTCGAGGCCGGTGACGCGCTCGCCCCGTTTCTGGAGACCCGCGGCGAGGAACTCGCGGTCGGCATCGAGCGCGCCGCGGCCTTCCTCCAGACCTCCAGTCGCTCGGCGTCGGGCATCTCCCGGCTCTTTCTCTCGGGTGGCGGCTCGCGGATTCCCGGGCTCTCCCGGATTCTCGGCGACCGGCTCCGACTTCCCACCCAGCTTGCCAATCCGGTCGAGCGCCTTCGGGTGGCCGACGGGGTGTTCGACACCATGAGCATCGATGAGGTATCGCCGCTCCTCATGCTGCCGGTCGGCCTCGCCCTGCGAACCGCCGCTTAACCGCCACAGGCACGGACGCGCATGATTTCCATCAACCTACGGCCTGGTGCCAAGCGCGCCCCCTCCGGTCCCTCCATGGCCGGGATGGGCGAGCGCCTCAAGGGGCTCGGCTCCAGTGTCAAGGACCCGATGCGGGCCGCCGCCCTTGGGCTGGGGCTGGTCGTGGTCGCCGGTCTCCTCTGGGGCTTCATCAGCACCAGCATGCAGACCAGGACGCTCCGGCCCGAGCTGGACGGGGTCCAGGAGGAGAATCGCCAGTTCCGGACGCTGCTCGGGCAGATTCGCCGCGAGGAGAGGATTCGGGACTCGGTGGTGACCGAACTGATCACCCTGCGGCAGGTGGACCAGGACCGGTTCGTCTGGCCGCATATCCTCGAGGATGTCACCCAGGCGCTGCCGGCCGGTGTCTGGCTGGTGGGAATCGCCCCTGTTCCGGGCGGCGAGAGCGGCGTCACCGTCGATACCTTGGGCAACATCACCCGGGCTCCGCTTGAAGTCGAGATTACCGGCCGGACCATGGACATCCAGGGCTTTACCCGCTTCATGCGCCAGCTGGAGGATTCCCCCTTTCTGCACACCGTCACCGCCATTTCCGCGTCCAGCGTGATCGAGGCCAACCGGTCGGTCACGGCTTTCGTGGTCCGGGCGGCGTTCTCGGAGGCCGATTCGGTGTACATCCGCCGGGTGCCGGTCGCGCAGACGCTGGTGGGCAGTGGGGAGGGCAACTAGATGAACCCCAAAATGATTCCCATCTACGCCATCATCGTTTCCCTGGCGCTGGGATACATGGCGTGGTCGGGTGACGGTCTCAACCTGGTTGGCATCGAGGGCATTCAGAGCCGCCGGGCCAACGTCCAATCCATGCAGGATTCCATCGTTGCCCTCCGCGCTCAGACCGATAGTGTCAAGTCGCTGGTGGCCAGCGGGCGGGTCGAGGAACTCCGGGCCCGGGTCGAGTCGTATTCCGGTTCGCTGGCGCTGCTGCGCCAGTTTGTGCCGGAATCGAACGAGGTGCCCGATCTCATCGACGCCATCACCACCCGGGGCAAGATCCGCGGCGTGAGTTTTGCCGCGCTGACCCCGCTTCCGGTGGTGGAGGGGCCGATTCCCTACGAGACCCACAGCTACCAGATCGCGGTGATCGGTCGCTATGACCAGGTCGGCGAGTTCCTCTCCGACATCGCCAGTCTCCGCCGCATCATCGTGCCGGAAAACCTGATCCTGGCCAGCGCGCCGGCCGGTGCCGGTGCGGTCCTGGGAGATACCTCCAGGGCGGTCCTTGAGGCGCGGTTCATGATTCGGACCTACGTCAAGGCAGCGTCCAGCGCGGGGGTGACCGGTGGCAACTAGACCCAGCTCCCTGGCGCTCCTGACCCTGTTGCTGATGGCGTGCAGCGGCGGCGCCGATCCGGCCGCCGACGTCGCCGTGGATGATGATGGCAACCCGATTGCTCCGGCCGCGCCTGCCACGGCTCCCGCCGCGCCGCGACCGCTCCCGGCCCAGGTCCTGGCGGACGTGGATACGGTGATCCTCCGCGAAGTCTTCAGCTACGGCGGGGCCTCGCGGGATCCGTTCGTCTCCCTGGTGGGAACCGAGAGTTCCGGCCCGGCCGTCACCGACCTTGAACTGGCCGCCATCTACTACGTGGCGGGGAATGCCGGCCTGACCACCGCCGTGCTGCGCGAAAAGGTCAGCGGGCGCCGGCACACCGTTCGCACCGGACAACGCATTGGCAGGCTCTACGTGGCATCGATCACCGAGCTGGATCTCTGGTTTACCATCGACGACTTTGGTGTGCAGCGGCGTGAATCGCTGACGCTTCGCAAGCAGGAGGATGACATCCGATGAGAATGCTCACCCCGCTGGCCCTGACGGCGCTGCTGCTGTCGGCCGCCACCCCGATCCACGCCGCTCCCCCGGAGCGCATCGGCGAGGTCACCGCCGTCAGCCTCCGACCCGGACCGGGCAGGGCCGACCTGGTCATCAGCCTGCGCGGCGCGGTCACGGTCCGCGAAATGACCCTGGCCAACCCGCTTCGACTGGTCCTCGACCTCCACGGTGCCAGTCTGGCCCCCGGAGCCGAGTCGGCGTATGACGGTGTCAATCGTGCCGGCATCCGGAACGTCCGGGTCCGCCAGTACGAGGCCGATATCGTGCGCGTCGTGCTCGACCTTGACCAGATGCCGACCTACCGGGTCGAACAGACCGGCGACGCCGTGCGGCTCTCGTTCGGCACCGATCAGCAGTTCGTGGCATGGTCCACGGCAGCCGCAACGGCGGCGATGTCCACGGAGCCCGCCCCGGTCCGCCTGGCGCCCGAGGTGTCGCCACCGGCGCCTGCGCTGGTACTCCCCCAGGCACGCCAGGAGCCGCGGCTCACCGTGACCTGGAACAATGCCAGCATCCACGAGGTGGTGGCCGGGTTCAGCGCGATCAGCGGCCGCACCATCATCGTGGGCAAGGATGTCGACGTCTCGATCACCAATACCATCACCGACCAGCCGTGGCCGCAGGCGTTCAGCGCCATTCTCGGCGCCTATGGGCTGTCCGTGCAGGAGCTTCCCGGCGGCATCCTCCGGGTGGATTCCCCGCGTGCCCTCGCGGAGCTCGACTCGCTCGAGCCGATGCAGACCAAGGTGATTCGGATCAACTATGCCAAGGCGGGGGCCCTCAAGGGCGCCGTCGAGTCGGCCCTCGGCGGTCGGGGAGTGGTCTACGCCGACTCCAGCACCAACTCGCTCTTCATCACCGAGACCCAGTCCCGGATATTGGAGCTGGAGAGCTTTGTCCGCAGCCTCGATGTCCGCACCGCCAGTGTTTCGATCCAGGCCAAGCTGATCTTCGTGGACCGGACTGATCTGGAAGCCCTGGGGTTGCGGTACGACCTCGGCAGCCGGGACAACTTCTTCAACCGTATCCTCCAGCGACCGGACCCGCTCCAGGGCGGCCAGCCGTACGCGCCGGGGGTCAACGTCGTCAATCTCGGCGGCAACTCGGTGGCGGCCGTCGGCAATGCCGAGGCGCTGATCACCAATCCGGCACTCGACCTGATCTTCAGCACCGCCATCGGCGGATTCAGCCTCACCAGCTTCCTCAGCGCGCTGGAGCGGGTGGAACTCTCCGATGTGCAGGCCGAGCCCTTGATTCAGACCCTCGACAATCAGAAGGCCGAGATCCTGGTCGGTGAGGAAATCCCGGTCCGGGTGATCGATTACAGCTCGGCACAGTCCGCCGGTCAGGCACCTCGTGCCACGGTACAGTTCAAGGAGACGGGTATCCGCCTGTCGGTGACCCCCTCGGTCACCAACAACAGGCAGGTCTTGATGACCCTCGGCGTGGAACGCTCCGCGCTGCAGCTGCTGTCGGCGGCCGATCTTGGGTACACCATCAACCAGCAGAAGGCCTCCAACCAGCTCCTGGTGGCCGATGGCGAGACGGCGGTGATCGGTGGCCTGACCGTGACCACCGTGACGCGAACCCGATCGGGGATTCCGTTGCTCTCCAGCCTGCCGTTCCTTGGTCCCCTGTTCTCGTTCAACCAGGTGACCGAGAACCGCAAGGACCTCATCATCATGGTCACCCCGCGGATCATCGAGGATGGTGCCACGACGCCCTGAGCGTCCGGCGTCATCCCGCACCACCGCCAACGGGCGCGCCAGACGGCGCGCCCGTTCGCGTTGGCAGCGCCCGGGACGGACCCGGCGCGCTGCCGGCCCTGATTCAGGGTTATTTTTGGCCCACCCCATCCCGGAGCCCTTCCCCGTGTCCCTGCACTTCACCACCGCTGGCGAGTCCCATGGCAAGGCGCTGGTCGCCATCGTCGAGGGATTGCCGGCCGGGCTGCCGATCTCGGCCGAGGCGGTGGACCGCGACCTGGCCCGGCGGATGATGGGCTACGGGCGTGGCGCCCGCATGAAGATCGAGCGCGACCGGGTCGAGTGGCTGTCGGGAGTCCGGGCAGGGGAGACCCTCGGGTCGCCAGTAGCCATGCTCATTCCAAATCGCGACTGGAAGAACTGGGAGGATGTGATGGCGGCGGAGGGCGTGCCGGGTGAGCTCCGGAGGCGGCGGGTCTCGCGGCCCCGACCAGGGCACGCCGACCTGGTCGGTGTCCTCAAGTACGATCGGGTCGATGCCCGGGACATCCTGGAACGGGCCAGCGCCCGCGAAACCACCGCCCGGGTCGCCTCGGGGGCGCTGGCTCGTCGCCTCCTCGATGAGTTTGGGGTGGAGATCGGCAGCCATGTGGTCTCGCTCGGTGGAATCCGGGCGCCCGTTGCGGCCCTGCCGATTCCGCTGAATCCCGCCGCCGACGCGTCGGAGGTCCGGGTGCTCGACCGGACCGTCGAGGCCGAGATCATTGCCCGGATCGATCAGGCCAGGAAGGACGGCGATACCCTTGGCGGCGAGGTTGAGGTGGTGGCTCGAGGGTTGCCAGTCGGGCTCGGCAGTCATGTCAGCTGGGATCGGAAGCTGGATGGCCGGCTGGCCTCGATGCTGATGTCGATCCCGGCGGTCAAGGGTGTCGAGATCGGGATGGGATTCGAGGCCGCACGCCGGCCGGGATCGGGGGTGCACGACCCGATCGAGTCGGGAGAGCCGCTCGATGCCCGGGGCGGGTTCCGCCGGGTCACCAACAACGCCGGCGGGCTCGAGGGCGGCATGACCACCGGTGAGCCGATCGTGGTTCGCGTGGCCATGAAGCCGATCTCCACCCTGATGACCCCGCTGCGCACGGTGGACCTGAGCTCCGGGCAGGTGGCCGCGGCACAGAGTGAGCGCTCCGACGTTACCGCCGTCCCGGCGATGGGGGTCATTGCGGAGGCGCTGGTGGCGTTCGTGCTTGCCGATGCGATGGTCGAGAAGTTCGGGGGCGACTCCCTGGCCGAGATGCGGCGCAACGTCGAGGGGTACCTTGCCGCCGCGGGCCGGCGCTGGGCTGACCTGCGCCAGCCCCAAGGTCCAGAGGCGGAATGACGCGGCATCTCGTGTTGATCGGGTTGCCGGGATCGGGGAAATCCACGGTGGGGGCTCTCGTGGCCGACCTGTTGGAAATGCCGTTTGCCGACCTCGATCGCGAGATTGAACGGGAGTCGGGGATGTCCATCCCCGAGCTGTTCGCCACGCTGGGCGAGCCGACCTTCCGGGCGCTCGAGCGTGAGGCCATGGACGCGCTGCTGGGTGGGTCCGCCACGGTCATTGCCTCAGGTGGCGGCTGGGCGGCTCAACCTGGAAACCTGAGGGGCGCGGCTGAGCGGGCCGTCACGGTGTATCTCGAGGTCGCCCCCGTGGTCGTGGCAGATCGGATTGCCGGCGCTGGAAATCGGCCGCTGCTGGCCGACCCCGATCCGCGCGAACGGCTGGAGGAGTTGTTGCGGGCTCGAGCGCCCTGGTACCGTCAGGCGTCTTGTGTAGTGGGTGCGGGGTGGGGCTCCCCGGCCGATATCGCCTCGCGGGTCGTGTCGGTGGCCCTGGATGGTCTCCACCAACCGGAGGCACCCGATGATGTGGCCTGAGGCCACGGTCGTTGGTGGGGGCCTGGCGGGATGCGAGGCGGCGTGGGCGCTGGCCGAGCGGGGTATCGCCGTCCGCCTGCATGAGATGCGGCCCGACACCCCGACCGAGGCGCACCAGACCGGCCGGCTGGCGGAACTCGTCTGCAGCAACTCGTTCAAGTCGGTGGACACCACCAATGCCCACGGATTGCTCAAGGCTGAACTGCGCCGGATGGGCAGCCTCCTGTTGACCGCGGCAGACGAGTCACGGGTCCCGGGGGGGACTGCGCTCGTCGTGGACCGTGACCTCTTCTCAGCCGCAGTCGACTCGAGGGTTCGCGCCCACCCCCTGATCACGGTCGTGACCGGTGAGGCGCTGGAACTTCCCACCCCGGGTATCGTGGCCACTGGACCGCTGACCTCCAGTGCGCTGGCCAGCGCCATCGCCGGGCGGCTCGGCACCGAAGGGCTGGCATTCTACGATGCGATTGCGCCGATCGTCTCGGACGAGTCCCTGGAGCACGGTCAGCTCTATGCCCTCTCGCGGTATGGCAAGGGCAATGGCGATGACTACCTCAATGCCCCGCTCAATCGGGAGGAGTACGACGCCTTCATTGCGGCGCTGACCGCCGCCGACCAGTTCTCCGGCCACGACTTCGACGCCGTTCCCTATTTCGAAGGCTGCCTCCCGGTCGAGGAGATGGCGGCGCGTGGACCCGAGACGCTCCGGTTCGGGCCGATGAAGCCGGTCGGCCTTCCCGACCCCCGGACCGGTCGGGAGCCATGGGCGGTAGTCCAGTTCCGGCGCGAGGACCGCGCCGGGCAGATGTGGAACCTGGTGGGATTCCAGACCCGGCTCCGGATTCCCGAGCAGCAGCGGGTCTTCCGGACCATACCCGGGCTGGCCGAGGCCGAGTTCCTGCGGTACGGGTCGATTCACCGCAACTCGTACATCAACAGTCCCCGGAGCCTGGGGCCCGGGCTGGCATCCAGGGGCGGGGAACCCACCTTCTTTGCCGGGCAGTTGACCGGCGTCGAGGGCTACACCGAGTCGCTCGGCACCGGGATCCTGGCGGGCATCAACCTGGCCCGGCACTTTCAGGGGTTGGCCCCGGAGGTGCCGCCGCCGACCACCATGCTGGGCGGGTTGCTCCGGTACTTGAGAGACGCAGACCCCGAGCACTTCCAACCGATGAATGCCAACTTCGGGCTGCTCGATCCCCTCGAGGGGCGGTTCAAGAAGGCAGATCGTCGGGCCGCTCTGGCCGAGCGGGCCGCCCGGGACTTCGGGGAATGGGTCGGTCGGCTGTGAGCGCCGATCGCGTCAGCCAGTTTCTGGAGCACCTCGAGAAGGAGCTTGATCAGTCCCCCCACACGATCAAGGCGTATCGTCGGGACCTTGAGCGATTCCAGACCTTTGCCGACGGCTACTACGGCGGCAACTGGAGCTGGGAATCGGTCGATCGTCTGGGGCTCCGGGGATTCCTGGCGGAATTCGAACGCCGCGGATCTTCCCGCCGGTCGGCGGCGCGGGCACTCTCCGCGCTCCGGAGCCTGTACCGGTGGCTGCAGGTGCACCATGGGCTGGAGAACGCGGCGATCCGGGGGGCCCGGATGCCCCGGCTCGAGAAGCGCCTGCCGACCTACCTGCGCCAGGATGACACCGCACGGCTGTTCGAGGCGGCGGAGGGGCTCGCCGAGACGGAGGACTTCACCGCCCTGCGCGATCTGGCCATGCTGGAGATGTTCTACTCGTGTGGCATCCGGCTCTCGGAGCTGCAGGGGATGAACATGCGGGACCTGGACCTGCTGTCCGACCAGGTCAAGGTGCGGGGCAAGGGGCGCAAGGAGCGGATCGTGCCGATCGGGTCGCGGGCGGTCCGGGCCCTGCGGCGCTACTTTGCAGGGCGGGACGGGGTGCTGAGCCGGCCCGGCGCCGAGCGGGAGGCGGTTTTCCTGAGTCATCGCGGGCGCCGGCTCGGCGCTGGCTCGATCCAGAAGCGAATGCACCGGCTGTTCGATCAGATCGGGGTGGAGGGGCAGCGGGTGCATTCCCTGCGGCACACCTTTGCCACCCACATGATGGACGCCGGGGCCGATCTCCGGGCAGTCCAGGAATTGCTCGGCCATGCGTCGCTCCGCACCACCCAGGTGTACACCCACACCAGCGTGGAGCGGCTCAAGGAAGTGTACGCCAAGGCACACCCCCGGGCACGCTAGCCCCACGGAAACGGTTCGGTCGTGGGCATCTGTTTGTCGCTGCCACAGTTCGTACCGATACCCGATACCCGATACCTGTTCCCCATTCCCCGCTCCCCAGGCCCCCATGCACACCTTCCACGGCACCACCATCATCACGGTTCGCAAGAATGGCCATGTCGCCCTCGGCGGGGACGGTCAAGTCAGCATTGGTGATACCGTGGTCAAGTCGCGCTCCATCAAGGTGCGCACTCTGAAGGGTGGCAAGGTGCTGGCGGGATTTGCCGGCTCGGTGGCCGACGCCCTGAACCTTTACGAGAAGTTCGAGGAGAAGCTCGATCGCTACCCCGGCAACCTGCCGCGGGCCTCCGTGGAGCTGGCCAAGGACTGGAGGAGCGACCGGATCCTGCGTCGCCTGGAAGCGCTCCTCGTCGTCGCCGATGCAGAGCACAGTTTTCTCCTCAGCGGGGCCGGGGAGTTGATCGAGCCCGACGATGGGATTGTCGCCGTCGGGTCGGGGGGGAACTACGCCCTGGCCGCCGCCCGCGCCCTCCTCCCCGATCCCACCCTCTCGGCCCATGAGGTCGTGGAACGGGCGCTGGCCATTGCTGCCGATATCTGCGTCTTTACCAACCGGAACCTGACGATTCTGGACCTCTAGGCCCGCCGCCGGCCGGGGCACAGCTGCTGCCCCGGCGTGCCCCGGGCACGGCCTGACCGCTTACCTTTAGGCCATGACTGAACCTGAGCCAGCCGCGGCGCCGGCACCTTCCCCTTGGCTGGAAGAACTGCCCCCGCGCCACCTCGTGGCGGAGTTGGATCGTTACATCATTGGGCAGGATGCCGCCAAGAAGGCGATCGCGATTGCGGTCCGCAACCGCTGGCGGCGGGCCCAGGCTCCTGATCCGCTCCGCGAAGAGATCACCCCCTCGAACATCATCCTGATCGGCCCCACCGGGGTCGGCAAGACGGAGGTGGCGCGGCGGCTGGCGCGGCTGGCCGGTGCGCCGTTCGTCAAGGTCGAGGCGTCGAAATTCACCGAGGTGGGCTACGTCGGACGCGACGCCGAGTCGATGGTCCGGGACCTGGTCGACGCCGCCATCACCCTGGTCAGGGCCGAGCGCGAGGATGAGGTCTACGACGAGGCCGCCCGGCGGGCAGATGAGAAGCTGCTCGATATCCTCCTCCCCTCCCCACCGGCCACCACCCTTGACCCCGCCGCCGCCGGATTCGTGGTGACGGCCAGCGGCCAGGCGGCGCCCGCCACACCGGAAGCGGAGCAGCGTGAGCGCTCCCGCGAGAAGCTCCGGGCCATGCTCACCGATGGCTCCATGGATGATCGGGAGGTGGAGATCGAGGTGACCCCTCCGAGTTATCCTGGCCTGGACATGGTCCAGCCCCCGCAGGGGATGGAAGGCCCGGAAATGAATTTCGGGGAATGGTTGCGGGACATGATGCCCAAGCGCCGCAAGCGGCGGCTGCTCCGGCTTCCCGATGCCAGGCGGATCCTCCTCGACGAGGAACTCCGCAACATGGTGGACATGGACGATGTGGTGGACGAATCGATGGACCGGGTCGAGAACCACGGCATCATTTTCATCGATGAGATTGACAAAATCGTGGGCGAGCGCGCCACCGCCGGCCCCGACGTGTCTCGGGAGGGGGTCCAGCGCGACCTGCTCCCGATCGTCGAGGGATCGACCGTCCAGACGCGGTACGGCTACATCCGCACCGAACACATCCTGTTCATCGCGGCCGGAGCGTTCCACGCCGCCAAGCCCTCCGACCTGATCCCCGAGTTGCAGGGCCGCTTTCCGATCCGGGTCGAGCTCACCCCGCTCACCGAGGCAGATTTTGTGCGGATTATGACCGAACCGGAGAACGCGATCACCAAGCAGTACCAGGCCCTCGTGGCCGCCGAGGGCGCCGAGCTCGAGTTTACCACCGAGGGCATCGCGGAAGTGGCGCGGATTGCCGCGCTTGCCAACGATCGGATGGAGAACATCGGCGCCCGGCGCCTCCACACCGTCATGGCGAGCCTGATGGAGGACCTCCTCTACAACTTGCCGGACCAGGCGGCCAGCAAGACCGTCATGGATGGCGCCGCGGTCCGGGAACGGCTGGCGCGGGTGGTCAATGATGATGACTTGAGGCGGTATATCTTGTGAGGGTGCCGGGGATCGGGTGCCGGGTTGCGGCGGCTCCCTGCGCGTGAGCGTTTCGCGACGTCCCCACTGCCCTGCGCACCTTCTGGATCGACACCCGACACCCGACACCCGACACCCGACACCCGACACCTCATGTCCCCTCGCCACTTCCTTGCCCTGCCGGACCTGACCCGCCTGGAGGTGGAGTCCCTCCTGGACCTCGGGTTGGCCATGAAGGCGGGCCGGTGGACCGGCACCCCGCTGGCGGGCCGGACCGTCGGGCTCCTCTTCGCCAAGAGTTCCACCCGCACCCGGGTCTCGTTCGAGGTGGGGGTGGGCCAGCTGGGCGGCCACTCCCTGTTCCTTTCCCCGCGTGATGTTCAGGTGGGAAGGGGCGAACCGATAAGGGATACCGCCCGGGTCCTGTCGCGCTACCTTGATCTCCTCGTCATCCGCTGGCACGCCCATGAGGGGCTCGAGGAATTTGCCCGTCATGCCACCGTGCCGGTCGTCAATGGCCTGACGGACCTGACCCATCCCTGTCAGCTCCTGGCCGACCTGCTCACCATGCGGGAGGCGTTCGGGACCTTGGAGGGAAGGCGGGTGGCGTGGATCGGCGACGGCAACAACATGGCGAATGCCTGGCTGGACGCCGCCGCCTTGCTGGGTTTTGAGTTGCGCATTGCCTGTCCGGAGGGGTACGAGCCAGACCGCGCCACCTTCGAACGCGCCGCGGCCTCGACCCGGGTCACGGTGACCGAGGACCCGGCGGAAGCGGTCGTGGGGGCCCATGTGGTGTCCACCGATGTCTGGGCCTCCATGGGCCACGAGGAGGAAGCCGAGGCGCGGCGCCTGGCCTTTGTCGGCTACACCGTCGATGATGCCCTGATGCATCTGGCGGACCAATCCGCCATCTTTCTGCATTGCCTCCCCGCCCATCGGGGCGAGGAAGTCACTGCATCCGTGCTCGAAGGACCCCAGTCGCGCATCTGGGACGAGGCCGAGAACCGGCTTCATGCCCAGAAGGCGCTGCTGACCACCTTGATGGGCTGACGCCCGGGAATTCATCATGACGGACACCAGCGCCCTGAAGCTCACCCCGGTCCACCACCTGCATGTCGCGCTTGGCGGCAAGATGGTGCCTTTTGCCGGGTACGAGATGCCCGTGCACTATCCGACCGGCATCATGGCCGAGCATCAGGCGGTGCGGACCGGGCTCGGGGTGTTCGATGTCTCCCACATGGGGGAGTTCGAGGTCACCGGGCCCGATCGGAATGCCTTCGTCAACCGGGTGACAACCAACGACGTGGCCGCGCTGGAGACCGGCGGAGTCCAGTACTCCGCCATCCTCAACAGCGAAGGGACGTTTGTCGACGACTGCACCATCTACCGGTTCGACGACAAGATCATGATCGTCGTCAACGCCGCGAACCGCGCCGCCGCGTGGGAACACATCGTGAACCAGAAGGGTGGCGCCAACATCCGCCTCAAGGACATTTCCGACGATGTCGGGCTGCTGGCTGTCCAGGGGCCGAGGGCCGAGGCCGCCATGCAGCCGCTCTCGTCCATTGCCCTCTCGGGCCTGGGCTATTACCGGGTCAAGAGCGGCAGGATTGCCGGCATGGACTGCTTCATTTCACGCACCGGGTACACCGGCGAGGATGGGTTCGAGGTGTACTGCCGTGCCCGCGACACTGAGGCGCTCTGGAATGCCGTGATCACCGCAGGGGCGGTTCCGATCGGGCTCGGCGCCCGCGACTCGCTGCGCTTGGAGATGGGGTACGCCCTCTACGGGCAGGAGATCGACCAGACGATCACCCCGTACGAGGCCGGCCTGGGCTGGATCGTCAAGCTCGACAAGGGGTGCCCGTTTACCGGCGACAAGGCGCTCCGGGCCCAGAAGGAGCGGGGCGTGGTCCGCAAGTCGGTGGGATTCAAGCTGCTGGGGCGCGGCATTGCGCGGCCGGGCTATCCCGTCTGGATCGACGGCAAACAGGTCGACGTAGTGCGCAGCGGCGGCCAGAGCCCCTCCCTGGGTATTCCTATCGGCACCACGATGCTGCCGGCTGGCTCGACCGCTCCCGGGACCCAGTTTGAGGTGGAGTGCCGCGGCGAGCGGATCCCGGCCGAAGTGGTGCGCAAGCCGTTCTGGACCCAGGGGTCGGTGAAGAAGGCGTGATGGCGGCTCCGATCCGGGTCGGTATCCTCACCGTGTCCGATGCGGGGTCCCGCGGTGAGCGCGCCGACCAGTCAGGGGACCGGATTGCCGCCTGGACCCGGGACCACGGGGGGGTGGAGATCCGCCGCGCCCTGGTGCCCGACGAGACCGCACGGATCGCCGCCCACCTGGTCGAGTGGAGCGACAGCGGCGAGGTGGACCTTATCCTGACCACGGGTGGGACCGGATTGACGCCGCGGGACCTGACCCCTGAGGCAACCAGGGCGGTGCTGGAACGGGAGGCTCCGGGGCTGGCGGAAGCTCTCCGGGCCGACGCGATCCCCCGCTTCCCCAGGGCGGCGCTTTCTCGCGGGGTGGCGGGCATTCGGGGGCGCACCCTCATCATCAACCTTCCCGGCAGCATCGGGGGAGTATCCGACGGATTGCGCGTCCTGGCAGCGGTTGTCCACCACGCCGTGGACATGGTGCGCGGCGAGCTGACTCGGCACGACTGACATGGCCGCCCAAATCCTCCTGACGCTGGCCGATCTCGAAACCGCGGTGCCGCTCAACGCGGCCCTGGAGAAGGCCGGGCTGACCACCGCCCTGGTGTCTGCCGTCGATGATGCCCGGGCCGCCCTGCGCCGCGAAGCACCGGATGTCGTGGTGCTCTCCGGATCGGTGCACGAGCCGCCGGCGCTGCAGCTGGCCCACCAGGCCCGCGACATGGAGGTCCTGACCCTCGCGCTGCTTGAGCCCACCGATCCTGATCCCGACGACACACGAGGCCGGGTCGGGGTGACCATGACCTTGGTCAAGCCGGTGCCAGCCAACGACCTGGTCGAGGCGATCCGCCGATTGGTCGATCGCCGCAGGCTGCAGCAGCACACCGGGATCAGCGGGCAAAGCGCCGCCATTCAGGAAGTCCTCGTCAAGATCGAGCAGATGGCACCGGTGTCCAGCACCGTCCTCATCCAGGGAGAATCCGGCAGCGGCAAGGAGCTGGTTGCCAAGGGGCTGCATGACCTCTCCCCACGGCGGGGCAAGCCGTTCATCGCCATCAATTGCGCAGCGCTTTCCGAGTCCCTGCTCGAGTCCGAGTTGTTCGGGCACGAGAAGGGGGCCTTTACCGGGGCGGCCGAGCGACGGCTGGGGCGCTTTGAGCTGGCCGATGGTGGCACTCTCTTCCTGGACGAGATCGGGGAGGTTGCGTCCAGTATCCAGGTCAAGCTGCTGCGGGTGCTTGAGACCCGGAGCTTCTTCCGGGTTGGCGGCACTCAGGCCATCAAGGTCGATGTCCGGGTGGTGGCCGCCACCAACCGGAACCTGCGAGACCGCGTGGGGCTTGGCGAGTTCCGTGACGACCTGTTCTACCGGCTCAGCGTCCTCAACATTTACCTTCCGCCGCTGCGCGAGCGGCCGGAGGACATCCCGCTGCTGGTGCGCCGGTTTACCCGCGAGATCGCCCGCCAGCACGATCGGCCGTTCCGGGGGATCACCGCCGAGGCGATGCAGCGGCTCGTCAACGCCTCCTGGCCGGGGAACGTCCGGCAGCTCCGCAACCTGGTCGAGTCGATGGTGGTGTTGGCGCCCGGAACCGAGATCCGGGCTTCGGATATCCCCCCGGACATCCTTGCAGGGGCGCCCACCGTGCTCCCGGTGCTTGCCCGGGAGGGTGGCGGCGGTCGCGGGCCGGGGAACCAGGAACTGGAGTTCATCCTTCGGGGTCTGATGGATCTCCGGATGCAGGTCGAGGAACTGCGGCGTCGGCTGGACGATCGGTCCCGGGGCCGCGTCCAGGTCATCGAGGTGCCCGAGTCGAGCGAGATCATCCTGGACCCGATGGCCGATGGGGGGGAGCCCGAACAAACACCGGTTCTCTATCGGTCGGGGATGCGGATGGCCGACGTGGAACGGGCCGCGATCGAGGCAGTGTTGCAGGAGTGCGGCGGCAACCGACGCCACGCCGCCGCAGCCTTGGGGATCGGGGAGCGGACGCTGTATCGCAAGCTCAAGGAGTTCGGCCTCTCTTGACTGTCGCAAAATACGACACTCCTCTGGCACTGATTCTGCTTGACAGTAGCTAAGTCGAAGTCCGATATTGTATTCTCACGTTGGAGCGTCGTGACAGGCACCGTGAAATTTGTGATCGACGCCGAGCGGTGCGTCGCCTGTCTCGCGTGTGTCCGGGTCTGTCCGGTCAACGCGGTGGCAGTGCCACCTGACGGCACGGCGGTTCGGATCGTGGACGAGGCGTGCATCCAGTGCGGCCTCTGCGTTCCGTCCTGCCCGCACGACGCAATCGATGCGGCGGGGGACGTGGTGCGCACCCTCGCCCTGATTTCCGGGGGTACGGCGGCGCTGATCCTGGGGACCGAGTCGGCGGCGCACTTTTTCCCCGCCACGCCGGAGCAGGTGGTCAACGCCTGCTACGCGGCCGGATTCCGGGTGGTCAGTCGCGGGGTCATCGGCGATGAGCTGGTGGCGGCCGAGTACCTGCGCTTGTGGCGCGAGGGTGGCTGGGGAACGCTGATCCGTTCGACCGATCCGGTGGTGGTGGAGACAATCCGGCACCGGTACCCGGAACTTATTCCGTATCTGGCGCCTGTAGCGGTGCCGGCGATTGCCGAAGCCCGGTACCTGCGCAGCCTGCTGGCGATGGAACTGAAGCTGGTTTACGCAGGTGTCGTCCTCCCCGGGGAGCATCCGGAGATCGATGCCGCGATTACCTTCGGGGACCTCCAGGAACTGTTCCGGCTCAAGGGGATCTCGGTCGGCGACCAGCCCGAGTATTTCAACCGGGTGCCGCAGGAGCGGCGGCGACACCTCAGTGCGGCCGGCGGGATGCCGCTGGAACTGCTCCACGAGGCGCCGCATACCTCGGTCCGGTTCCGGAAACTGCGGGGGCTGGACGAGCTTCCGAAGCTGGCGCATGCGGTGGCGGTGGAGCGGCTCGACCTGGGCTTTGTGGACATCCTCTCGTGCGAGGGGAGCCTCGATCATCCGCTGGCCGGCCCGTCTGATCAGGTCTGGTGGCGCCGCCAGGTGGTGCAGAGCTCGGAGCCGCCGCGCAGCCAGCAGCCGGTGGTGGAGTCGGGGGTGGTGGCCAGTGTCGGGGCGGTGTTCCAGATCCGGCCGCTGCCGATTGCGCCCGACCCGATGGCGGTTCAGATTGTGCTCGACGACATCGGACTCGGTCCGAACGGGCGCGCCTGGGACTGCCGGGCCTGTGGCTACGCCACCTGCCGCGATTTTGCGGAGTCGGCGGTGGCTGGCCGCTCCTCCCTGCGGCAGTGCGTGCCGTGGCTGGCGCGCTCGGCGGCGGAGTCGCGGCGGGAGGCGGCGACCGACCTGCTGACCGGGCTGGCCACGTTCCGGGTCATGCAGGACCGGTTGCAGCATGAGATCGAGCGCAGCAAGCGCAGTGGTGAGCGGTTTACGGTGCTGTTCCTGGACCTGGATAAACTCAAGGAGATCAACGACCGGTACGGGCATGAGTCGGGGAACGAAGTCCTCCGCGCCGTGGCCCAGGAAATCCGGAGGGCGGTCCGCGCCTCAGACCTGGCTGCCCGGTATGGCGGTGACGAATTTGTTGTCATCCTGACGCGGACGGAACGGGCCGGCGCCGAACGAGTGGGCGAGGCATTGCGGGCTGGCATCGAGCAGGTGGGCCAGCGGCTCGGCCATCAGGCCGGCATGGTGACGGTGAGCATCGGGATTGCCGAGTATTCGCCGGAATCCCCGACGGAGAGTGACGTGCTGGAGCGCGCCGATCGGGCGCTCTATGCGGCCAAGGCGAGCGGCCGGAACACGGTGATCTGAGCATGCGGGGGACGAACCTCAAGGTAAAGGACCAGGCGACGTGACCGGACCCACGCCCGTGCGCCCGCAGGAGAGCTCCAGCCCCCGCATCAACGGTGGTCACGAAGTGATGCCCGATCCGTGGGGGGTCCGGCGCGCCGAGAACCTGCTGACCTCGCTGGAGGGGATCCTCTCGGCGCGGGTGGTGACCACCCCGCTCGGCGAGGTGAGCGAGATCCATGTGCTGGCCCAGGCCGGGTTGGTGCCCAAGCAACTGGTGCGGAACATCGAGTCGGCGCTGCTGGCCCAGCTGGGCCTCAAGGTCGATCATCGCAAGATCAGCATTGCCCAGACCGCCGACGTCCGGCCGCTGGAAACGCTGGAGAAGTCTGCGGTGCGTGAACGGGCAATGCAGCGCGGGGTGCTCTTTGAGGATTTGACCACGGCGGCGGGCGGCCGGTCGCAGCGGATCGGCATCTCGGTGTCATTGTCCCATGCCGGGCGGCTGGAGTCGGCCACCGAGGAGACTGCCGACACCCCGGTCGGACGGGTCGAGGCGGCGGCGCGGGCGGCGCTGGCAGTGCTCGATCGGCTGCTGACCAAGCACTCGGTGGCGCTCGAGGGTGTCCGGCTCGTGGAGGCCGGCGGCAAGACGGTCGTATTCGTGATGGTGCGCGGCCTGGGCGGTCGCGACTCGATGCTGCTGACGGGGACGGCAGAGGTGCGCGAGAGCGCCGAGCGTGCGGCGGTATTTGCGGTGCTGGACGCCACTAATCGATGGGTCGAAGCGCGGCGCTAGGCGCCGGGCGGGAACGGTGAGGTTGGGGCCGCGCGGGCGCGGTCCTGGCAGCGGGTTCGGGGGGTGGGACTACCCTGATTGAGAGGAAAGGACATTGCGGGAGGGGGCCCCGGTCTTCAGTAGTTTGTAGCGGAGACTGAGCGGCTTACAACAGAGCGGAGCGTCAGGTGAGCCATAGCGGGGCTTGCCACTTCCAGCGGGTATGTTGGACGCGAAGGGAGGTGACGCTCAATGATAGATTGGCTCGCAGCCGCGCTTAACTTCTTTGGACATCTGTTTCTGATGTCCGAGGGGCAGAGCTGGTAGTAGCGAAGCCGGTGCTCCTCTCCTACTTCTACGAATCTATGAAAGCCCCATCAGTTGTGCAGCGCTACGTGACGCTGGTCTCGATTCTCGCTGCCGCCGGCATCGTGCTGGCCTGGCAACTAGAGACGCTGAGTGGATTCGCTCCGCCAGATTTTTCTGGCGTTGTGGTGCTTGTGCTTGCTGGGCTCCTCCTTGAGGCATCGAGTATTAGGCTCAGGGGCGGCGACGCTGACGGATCGATCGCATTCGTCGTCCACATCTCTGCAGGTGTGCTGTTCGGCGGCTTTTGGGCCATACCAGTTGTGGTGTTTTCCACCGCTCTAGGCCAGATCGCAAAGCGCAATCCCCCAATCAAGATCGTGTTCAACGTCAGCCAGCATGTCCTCGCAATGCTTGGCGCGTTCACCGTCTATGCACTGTTGGGTGGTGAGGTGCAGCCGTCGTACCTTACACCGGGTGGGGCACGGGGGACTGAGTATATCGTGGTCCAGTTGGTTGCGCTCCTCCTTGCGGTGCTCAGCTATATCACCCTGAACTCGATTGCGGTCAGCTTCGTCGTTGCCCTAACGACGGGGCGAAAGCCGATCCACGTCTGGAGAACGAACACTCTCTGGGTTCTGGCGTATGACCTCGTCGCAACAGTTCCAGCACTGATCGTCTGCTCCCTCTATCTAAGGTTTAGTACCGCGAATCCTTTGGATCGGATCTGGTTTCTGGCAGTCATCGCGGGTCTTGCTTTCGTTCGTCACATCTACGTCAAGCTCAATCTCGTTCAGACATTGAGCGATCAGCGAAACAAGGCTTACGCCCAGCTTGAGCAGAATGTTAGAGATGTACTTGCGCTGATGGTTAAGTCCATCGAGGCACGAGACCCGTACACGTCTGGACACAGCCGTCGAGTTGGTGCGATGGCGAAGGCGATCGCGATCGCCTCTGGTTTGCCTCCGGAAGAGATAGGGAAGGTCGAGAACGCTGCGTTGCTTCATGATATCGGCAAAATTCACGCTGAGTTCGCACCTCTGATCGCGAAGGACAGTCGGTTGAGCCCGGATGAGTGGGAAGTTATGAAGACGCACCCCGTGAGGAGTGCAGAGCTCGTGATGCTTTTCGCCCCCTTCAGGGGCGAGGTGGAAGAAATCGTTCGTTTCCATCATGAGCGTTGGGATGGCAAGGGGTATCCGAATGGCTTGGCGGGTGAGGACATCCCATTGGGTTCGCGGATTATCATGATCTCTGACACGATAGACGCAATGACGACGGATCGGCCATACCGGAAGGCACTTGGTTTCGATGTTGTGGTTGCAGAGTTGCAAAAATACAAGGGCATTCAGTTCGACCCGACTCTAGTCGACGCAACGATGAGCTCTATGACGATTCGTCGGTTCGTTTCGGAGCCCGAGTTCCGGACCGAGCAGTCCGAGGGGCCTGCTTCGAAGATATTCGCCAAAGGACCGCTCCGCTCGCAAAGTTCGTTTTGGGAGGGAACCAAGAGCTCAGGGTAGAGTCGCGCCAGTCCTGCTTTTTCCCACGGCTGGCCAATTGCGATGCCGTAGGTTCTTCAGGCGGGTATCAGTGGGCGGAGGACACCCAGCCTGTCCAGCCAATCACTGACGCTTGGTGGGAGTCGAGAGAGTGTCCCCGCCGCCCGGGCTTTCACTAGTTCGCGCGCCGGGGACCTCGACTCTTCGAGCATCAGGTAGCAGCACGCGATTTCGACTTGGTCGAATGCGTCCTGCCGCTCAATGTCACCCAGGATTCGTCCCACGGCTTCCCGTGCTTGCTCAGGCTGTTTGGATTCCAGGGCAATGAGCGTAAGCCACCTAACGAATTTTCCCGTCCATCCGCGGTTGAGAATGTGATCGTTCTTGCCGGTTGTTCCTCGCCGGGCACATTCCATTGCCAGCGAGCGCTTGCCGAGCAAGAGGAGGATGTCAGCTTCGTTAAGGAGCATTGCTTGGTCCCCCCAGTCGCTGCTCGTGGATGGTGCTCGTGATAGGGCGTCATGGTAGCAAGCGAGGGCATCACGCTCATTTTGCATCGCACGCGCCTCTCCGATGTAAGTTGCAGCTCGAATGTAGAGGGTATAGTCCTCCATCCCGCGGGCGATTCCAATCGTTCTACGACCCCATACTTCTTGTTCGCGGTACTGACCCTGTCGCCCCTTCGCGATACTAATATTCACACTTGCCTTGCGCGCGAGGTACACATTGTCCAAGCGGCCCGCTAACCTATAGGCCTCCAGGCCCACTTCCTCTGCTCGTGCATAGTCACCCATCGCACAATGAACCGCGCTAAGGCTATTCACCAGGTTGACGTATGTCGTGTTGTAGAGTCCCGCTCGATTTAGGTGTTCCATCGCTGCGTTTGCGGAGTCGATGCATTTGTCGAGGCGCCTGACGCTGTAGTGAAGCGTCGCACGAGCGATCATGATGTGTGCCGCGTCCTCGGGGCGAGAGCACTGTGGTGCGGCCGCAGTTAAGGCCGTCCAGACCATATCTATCAACTGAATCGCTTGAACCTCTTCAACCATGCGTGCGGCGGTCGAAATGGCTTTGGCGCTTACGGAGATGCTTGCGGAGGTGATGGCAAGACCTAGCAACTCGGATATGCCCGCTTCTGCTAGTGTCAAATGGCTCTCGCCTGCATGGTGGCGTGCTGTAATCCGTAAAAGAGTCCGCCGATCTCCGAAGGTGTGATCATGGTTCTGAGGCAGGCTCGCAAGTGTCGTTAGTGAGCGTTCCCACATCGAAAGTTCCTGTTGAATCTCCGTGTGCAATAGGATCGCCTCGGTCCGAGCATCGCCGGTGAGAACACCGGTTGCGGTGAGTGCTGTCGCGAGCGCAAGCTCGGCCTCGTGTGGTGCACCGCTGTGAATCGCATCGCACGCGCCTTGGATAAGGTATGGCGCGGCCTCCGCCTTTCGCCCTCCCCTAACCAAGTGCCATGCTGTCTCCAGGCCTCGAGCGGCTTCCTCCCCGGCAGCGGACCGCGCTACTAGTCGGCTCGCTACCGCTGAGTGCAGTGATTGCCGAAGTGCTCCCGGCAAGCTCGCATATGAATGGCTACGCACGATGTCATTTAAAAAGTCGAGTCCGCTCGGAGTATCCCTCAGTACGTGCCTTTGAGTCAATTCTGACAATCCGATCATCACGTGAGAGCTGGTGAGGTCGGCAACGTTGTAAAGGTCAAGGTCGCTAATTCGTGAACCGAACACGCTCGCGGACTGCAGCACGAGCTTGGTGGTCGGAGTCAATTCTTGGAAGACCCGCCCGAAGAGGTGCAGGTAGGCACCCTCTGAAGAGGTAGAGGCGCCCCTCTCCGGATGCTCCCTCATCGACCGCACCGACAGCGCCAGGCTCTCACTGCCGTGCCGTTGCCAATCCTGCACCAGCAGCTGCAACACCATCGGGATCCCCCGAGCCGCCTGGAGCAGGATGTGCCGCTCGGGAGGCGTCGGGGGCTCCCGGTCCTTGGGGATCAGCCCCGACAACAGCTCGGAGCTCTCTTCCTCGCTCAGAGGCGGCAGACGCAGGTGCGTCATCCGCAGGTACTCCCCACCGCCATGAATTCGTGCCGCCCCCGAGGTTGCCTGGAGCTCCGAGGTCCGCATCGTCAGCAGCACCATTAACCGCACTCCCTCCAGGCGCCGGATCAGCAGGTGCAGCACCGTCAGGCTGACCTCATCCGCGAGGTGGAAGTCATCCACCACCAGCACCACCGGGTGCTCTTCCATGGCCGCTTCCAGCAGCGCCAGCACCCCCTCCGCAAAGTGCAGCCGCGCGGTTTCTCCCTGACTCTCGCGGGGCGCCGGCAGGCCAGGGAACCGTTCCCGGACCCGCGGCACCACCCGGGCAACCTCCGCCAGCGCGGCAGGTTCCGTGCTCGAAACCCCAGGCTTGTCCATCAACCCCGTCACCAGCGCGGAGATGGCGCCAAAGGGAATGGCGCGCTCCAGCTCGTAGCACTGCACCCGGGACACGATGGCCCCCTCCAGCGCTGCCGCCGTCGAAAACCGCTCCACCAGGGTGCTCTTCCCGATGCCGCTCTCGCCTTCCACCAGCACATGGCTCGGCACCTGCCGGCCGGTCGATTCCCAGGACTCATACAGGTGGCGGTACTCGACCGCCCGGCCCACAAATGGCCGGTCGCGCCACGGGTCGGTCTGGACCGAAGGGGCGCTGTCGGCCACTGGCCGTTCCAGGCCCCGTCGGCGCAACCGGCGCGCCATCTCTTCCACCATCGGCGAGGGCACGGCGTCCAGTTCGCTTCGCAGCCTGTCCCGCCACTCCTCGAAGACCCGGAGCGCCGCGATCCGGTCCCCGGCAAATGCCAGGGCCTCCATCTTGGCGCGGATCCCGTCCTCCGAAAGTTCGTCGATCGCCAGCAACCGGTCCGCCAGGTTCCCGATCACCCGGCTGGCACCGGTCCGGCGGCCGTGGTCGATCAGCCGGAGCAGGGCCGCATGAATCGGTGGCAGCCAGCGGGCGTGCTGACGATCCCGCCAGAGCATGTACTCCTGCGCCTCGCGGACGTCGAATCCGTGGAGGAAGGTGTCGACTTCGATGGGGGGCAGTTCCGGGGCCGGGAAGAGCTCGCCCGATTCGAGCCGGTCGAGGTCGAGCCGCAGGATGCTGTGGCGCAATCGCAGCACCTCGCGATTGCCCTCCAGGGCGCTGGGCCCAAGTGCCCGACGGATCGCCGAGGCGCCGGTGGCCAGGGAGTGCCGTGCCTCCGCCATGGGGGCACCGGCCCAGAGGAGGTGCGCCAGTTCGTCCCGGGCGTACTGGGCCCGGCGCTCCACCGCCATGAACAGCAGCAGCGCCAGGTGCTTGCGGCCCCGCATCCGGACCACCTGTCCGTTGGGGGCCCGGAGCTCGGGCAGCCCCATGCATTTGAGATAGTAGGTTCCGGCCACAGACCGATCCGTAGTGAGGTCGTCTGAAGCTTGCTGCGGAACTGTCAACCGAGGCTCAAACTCGTGCGGCATCGGGAGAATCTACGCCGAGATAATCCGTTCAGTCAGCCCCCGGGAACCCCAAAAA
>Ga0163151_10003285_pt1 | contig 23479 bp, 29 predicted proteins | sample OliLakLV19MP5IB2_FD_145596 | JGI IMG/M metagenome (GOLD analysis project Ga0163151, IMG submission 145596) | Freshwater microbial mat bacterial communities from Lake Vanda, McMurdo Dry Valleys, Antarctica - Oligotrophic Lake LV.19.MP5.IB-2 | ecosystem: Environmental > Aquatic > Freshwater >...
CTCGAAATCCACGAAAGCCTCAATGACGCTCTCGGAGCCGCCCACCGACTTGAACGCCTCCTCCGCTTCCGCCACCGAATCCACGCGACGCTGGCCTTTCCCGTCGTAGCCGAAACCGGCCGACTTGAGCACGCAGGGCGTCCCAATCTTCTCCACGGCAGCGCGCGCCTCGGGCGCGCTCTTTACGTGGGCATACGTCGGGATGGGAAACCCGTTGATCTTCAGAAACCCTTTCTCGCGCAGGCGATGCTGAGTCACGTGAAGGACGTCGGGGCGTGGGCGGACCGGAGCGAGCGCCTCGACCGCGCGGACGGCGGTGACGGGGATGTTTTCGAACTCAAAGGTGACGACTTTCACGTCGCGGGCGAAGAGGCGGAGCTGCTCGACGTCCTCGTAGGACGCCTGCCATTCCTTGTCGGCCACCTGGCCGGTGGGAGTATCGCTATCGGGCGAATAGGTGTGGACGCGGTAACCGAGGCGGCGGGCCGCGATGGCGAACATGCGTCCGAGCTGTCCGCTGCCGAGAACGCCGACAACGGAACCGGGCGCGATCAGGGAGGTCATGGGAGGCGGGTCTTTCGGACTTTGGAGGTCTGTTGATCGCGGAAGCGGCGAAGCTTGCCGCGAAGGGAGGCATCGCGCGTGGCGAGGATGGCGACCGACAACAGGCCGGCGTTGGTGGCGCCCGGAACGCCAATGGCAAGCGTGCCCACGGGAATGCCCGCGGGCATCTGGGCGATGGATAGCAGCGAGTCGAGACCCTTGAGCGCCCGGGATTCGACGGGCACGCCCAGAACCGGCAGAATGGTCTGGGCGGCGGCCATGCCGGGGAGGTGTGCGGCGCCGCCGGCGCCGGCGATAATGATCTGAAGGCCCCGGCGTTCGGCCGAACGCGCATAGGTGGCGAGCCATTGGGGCGTGCGGTGAGCGGAAACGATGTTCTTCTCAAAGGGCACGCCGAACCGGTCGAGAACCGCGCAGACGTGCTGCATGGTTTCCCAGTCCGAGGCACTGCCCATAATGACGCCCACAATTGGTTTGCGCATGGCTGTTGAGGGCTCATCTTTTAGCATTTTCGCCCGAAACCAGAGACGGCGCTTGATCTGCGGCCCGGTTCGTAATAGAAAATGACGATGAAGCGCGCGCCTTCCCTCAATTCCCATCCCATCGCCGCCGACGGCCGGCGGCTGGTCCGCTTTCTTGCGGCACATCGCTCGCGCCTGTCGCCGCTCCTCATCCTGACGCACGACTATCCGGACCCCGATTCCATCGCCAGCGCGGCGGCGCTGAAGTTCATCGGCGAGTCGGCCTTCGACATCAGGTGTACGATCGTCCACGGTGGCGTGATCGGACGCACCGAGAACCGGGAGATGGTGTCGCGCCTGAAAATCCCCATCCGCCGGCTGCGTCCGGGCGAGCTGGCGAGGAGCGCGAACGTTGCCCTCGTGGACACGCAACCCGCCTTCAACAACAACCCGTTTCCCACCGAACGCCGGGCCGCCATCGTTGTCGATCAGCACCGCTCCGACGACGCGCCCAAAGCCGATCTTAACATCGTCAACCTCGACTGCGGGGCCACGAGCGTCATCCTGGCCCAGGCGCTCTTCGCCACCCGCCGCGTTCCGCCGCCGAACCTGGCCACCGCCCTGGCTTACGGCATCCTCACGGACACGCTCAGTTTCTACCGGTCCCATGAAGCGGCGGTGCTGCGCACGTACCTGCGATTGTTGCCCCATTGCGACCTGCCCGTTCTGGCGAAGATCCAGAACCCCACCCGCTCTTCCCGGTTCTTCTCGACGCTGGCACGCGGCATCCGCCTGGCGGTTAGTTGCCGCGACGTGGTGATATCCCATCTTGGCGTGGTGGAAAACCCGGACCTGGTTTCACAGACGGCTGATTTCTTCTTAACCTACAAGGGCGCGCGCTGGAGCTTCATTTCGGGCCGCTATCACGGGCGGCTGTGCATGTCCCTTCGCACCGGCATCGAGGGAGCGGAGGCCGGCGAGATTCTTCGCGACATCTGCGGCGATCGCGCCAGCGCGGGCGGGCACGGCGGCATCGCGGGGGGAAGCTTCGAGGTCGGAAAGTCGGCGGGCGAAGCGGCGTGGCGCGCGGAAGAGAACGGCCTGCTCGTCCGCCTCCTCGAGCGGCTCAAGATCGGCGCGAGCGTGCCGGCGAGATTTCCTTTTCGATCAGACTACGGACGATGACAATGAATCACTCCATCCTGAAATTCTTCCGAGAGGTCGGCTTCTCCGGCCTCGCCGACATCATTATCATGTCGGTTCTCGTCTACGCGCTGATCGTTTTCTTTAAACGATCGAAGGCCTTCTTCGTCCTCACCGGCATCCTGATCATCGGCATTATTTATCTGATCGCGCGGGAGTTCAACCTTCAGCTCGTCGCGGCGGTCTTCCAGGGCTTCTTCGCCGTCATCCTGATCGCGGTGATCGTGATCTTCCAGGAAGAGATCAAGCGCCTCTTCGAGCGGGTGGCGATGTGGAGCCTCAATCCCCGCATGGCCGAGCAGAAGCCGGTCCGTTCGTCGATGGAAGAGGTGGAGATCCTCGTGCGAACCCTCACGGACATGGCGGCCGATCGCATCGGCGCCATCCTCGTCCTGCGGGGCCGCGACACCATTGTCCGGCATATCAACGGCGGCGTGGAGCTGAGCGGCGCCCTGAGCGAGCGCCTGCTGCGCAGCCTTTTCAATCCCACCTCACCCGGGCATGACGGCGCGGTCATCCTGGAAGGCGACCGCGTCATATCCTTCGGCTGCCATCTGCCGCTCTCGAAGGACCTCCGTAAAATCCAGCACGCCGGAACGCGCCACGCCGCGGCCCTGGGCTTAAGCGAGCTCACCGATGCGATGTGCCTTGTCGTCTCCGAAGAGCGCGGCACCATCTCGGTGGCGCGAGACGGGGACATCGAGCAGATCGCCGACGCCGACCGGCTCGCGCGCATTATCGAAACGTTTCTTCGGGACACCACGCCGGCCCCCATCAGGCGCGACTGGTCGAGCGGGCTGACGCACAACCTGCGCGAGAAAATTTTCGCCCTCCTCATGACGGTGGCCCTGTGGTTCGTTTTCGTCCATGAGGGCCGGCTGACCTACCGCGCGTTCAAGGTGCCCGTCGAGTACACGAATATCGACAAGGGGCTTTCCGTCAAGGAAGTGCGACCGCAGGCGGTCGAGGTCACCCTGTCGGGCCCGCGCCGGCATTTTTATTTCATCCGGCCCTCCCGCGTGCGGCTCATCGTCAACATGGGCGACATGAAAGAGGGCTATCAGTCCAAGCAGATCCAGCGGTCCAGCGTCTCCTACCCTGAAAAGCTCCGGCTCGAAAGCATTGCGCCGAACCACATCCGCTTCATCCTCGCGGCTAAAAACGAAACAAAAAGCTGAAACCGAACATTAATCTTCTCCTAATTGACTCTTAGGTTAAAAATAAACACTATGGGGCCCGGTATCCGAGCCCCCGATCGGCGCGCCGAGCGGGTTTGCGTCCAGTTGGATTGTGTTTGTCGAGATGCAGGCGGCGGGTTCCATAGGAGACGCCATGGGACAGAAACTTTACGTCGGAAATCTTCCCTATGACTTACCGGAGGAAGAGATTCGCACCATTTTCTCTGCCTGCGGACAGGTGACCAGTGTTCGACTGATCACCGATCGCGATACGGGCCGTCCCAAGGGTTTCGGGTTCGTTGAAATGTCCACCGACGCCGAAGCCGCTGAAGCCGTTCAGAAGTTAAACGGTTCAACGGTCGGCAATCGAAAGCTCGTCGTCAGCGAAGCTCGCCCGATGGAAAAGCGCGGCCCCGGCGGACCCGGCGGAGACAGGTGATCTCGGGCGCTCCTCGGCGCCGAGCCGGCTTCGGCGCTTTCGGGACCGCCTGCCTTCTCGTTCTCGCGTTCCATACCGGCTGCAAACGTGCCGCCGCCGTCCAACCGGGTTCCGAAGTCAAGCTACACTACACGCTCACGGTAGATGGTCAGGCCGTCGACTCCTCCCGTCAGGAGGAACCTCTCACCTTCACCAGCGGCTCCGGCCAGATCATTCCCGGTCTCGAGGAACAGCTTCAAGGCCTGAAAGCCGGAGATAAGCGCGCCATCGTGGTGCTCCCCGAGAAAGGCTACGGGCCCATCCGCCCCGACGCCGTCCAGAAAGTCCCCAAGAAAAATTTCAAGAACGCCGGCGAGATCAAAGTGGGCTCCACGGTCACCGCTCAGAACGGCGGCCGGCTCCTCCAGGCCAAAGTCACGTCGGTGGGAAAAAACGATGTGACCGTCGACATGAATCATCCGATGGCCGGAAAAACACTCAACTTTGATGTCGAGATCGTGAATGTTGCGAAGGGCGGGACGAGTTCTTAGGCGGGAAAGGCGGGCGTGAGACCTGGCTTCAACGGGTCGCGAAGCAATTCAGCGATTACCACCGAAGTCCATGCGGACGTTCTCCATCTCTTCTGTCAGTTCCATCACGTGTCGCGACAAGACGGCGTTCTTTTTCTCGAGTTCGCCGACGCGACGGAGCAGGAAGTCGATATCATCGCGCGTGACGCCGTCGGCCGACGGAGAAATGCCCGGGGCCGGGCTCAATTTTTTGAGAATGGATTCGAGGCGTTCCGCATCGGTCATGCGCTTCCTCCGAAGAATGTCGTCACGGGAGCGTACCAATTCTTATGAAGAGCCGGTCGTCTCGAAAGCCAGTGAAACCGAAGAAGAAACGAACAGGAGCCATCATGCCGATCAAATCACTCCTCCGTGGCGCCAAGACTGCCGTCACGGGCAAGAAAGCCGCCCCAGAAAAGACCCGGCCCGTGGCGGAATCCGCCCCCGAAGGGCGCATCGACTTTCCCAAAGAAAGCGAAAAGGTGGCCTCGGGCCATTACGCCGTCCGCATTTCGGCTCCGAAGGGATGGGACGTCGAGATCAACGCCGGCGGGACGGAATGGTGGGGATGCCGGGAAGCGGTGGGCTTTTACTGGTTCGACTGGTGGCCGGCGAAGCCCGGCCGGACAACCTTGTCGATCCGCGTGAAGTCCGGAAAAGGTCGCTGGAAGAAAGTCAGTGAGCGCGCCTGCACTGTAACAGTGGGTAACGCCAACTAGGCCTAGAAAACCTCGACCGACGGTTGCTCGTCCGCCGCCGGGATCTTTCCCGTTTCGACCAGCCTGAAACCCGCTTCCGTATAGATCACTTCGAAAGCCTTCCGAACCGTGGGGCTCACCGCCCAGAAGTGTGACGGCCGGTGGTTCCAGATGTGGTTCGCCTTCATGACCGCGTCATCCACGCTCCGCGTGGACTCGTCATCGGGAATCAGCGGTACGCTTTCCGAAAAATCTCCCCCCAGCCGATCGCACAGTTTCTCAAGCGTGCGCCCGAGCGCCTTGTTCTCGGCGTAAATCCAGGCCCGGTCGTTCCGATCGACCACCAGCACGTCCATGAACCGCGACTCGAAGTGCGTTCTCGAACGTTCGTATCCGAAATCAGTGATGAGCGAGACGTAAGTTGCCATCTGGGTGATGGCTTCGCGTCGCAGGCCGACGTTGAGGCCGCGCTCATTGCGAACGAACAACGACAGCGCCGCCCGCTTCTGCGTACCCGCGCGGAAGAAAAACGCTTCCATCCGGATCAGGCGGAGCTTGATGCCCCGAAGCCAGCGGTCGGCTTCCCACGCTTGGATCGGCGCGCGGCGCAGCGTGTCTCCCACCGCCTTGGCAAAGCCCACCCGCGCCCGTCCCGCGGCCGCCAGTTCCTCGGCGGCCTTGAGAAGGTTGAGCTCAAGCCAGGCGGCGGTCCCGAGGGCCGCCGCCTGGCCGGCTTCAATAAGGAGAGCGCTATTTGTCTGTTGCATCCTTCGACATCTTGCGGCCTTCGGACTTCCCGTCCTGCAGTTCAAGGAATTTTTTCTTCTGGTCGGGCTTGAGGATCGCGGCCACTTTGGCGTCCGTCTCTTCCTTGAGCGCGCGGCGCTTCTCGTTCATCTCTTTGCGAAGGGCCTTGTTCTTCTCTCGAGAGTCCTCGAGGACCTTGCGAACCGAATCCGCCTGTGGCTTCGAGAGTTTGAGATCGGTGGTCATGCTCGTCACGTGGCGCTCCACCTTCGACTCATGATCGTCCTGCGAATCGTCCTTCACCTGAGCTGCGGCGGCTTTGTCGGCCGGCTTGGTCGCGTCAGCGCAGATCGCGGACGTGGAAATTCCCAGTGCCAATAAAGAAACCATCCATGCACGTTTCATTCTTGCCTCCTGTCTGATTGAAATCAAAGCGTGAGCCTTGCCCTCATTCTACTCAGTTACGGGCGGCATGGCATGGAGGCCAATTTCCGGATTGTTCTCCCGGAAGTATTTGAGGGCCCATTCGGCGTCGAAGAGCAGCACCGGGCGGGCGCGAGCATCCTCGGCCTGCTGGGTGCCGGGAGGCAGGCGAAGGTCGGACAACAGGGCGGGGCTCACGCCCGGATCGATCCAGCGCAACAACTGCCAGGGGGTCGACTCGAGACGGGCGTCGGCGCCGTACTCGCTTTGAAGCCGGAACTGCACGACCTCAAACTGGAGGGGCCCCACGGCGGCCAGGAGCGGCGCGTTGAGGCCGTTCTTCACCTGGAAAGACTGCACGAGGCCTTCGCTCAGAAGCTGGTCCAACCCGCGGCGGAAGGGCTTGTACTTCGATGGGGTGGGATTGTGAATGAAAGAGAAACACTCAGGCGGAAAACTGGGAATTTCCTTGTAAACGATGGTCTCGTCCGTTGAGAGCGTGTCCCCCATCTCCAGGTCGTACCCGACCAGGCCCACGATATCGCCCGCGTAGGCCGTGTTGACGATCTCGCGATCCTGCCCGAACAACTTGTGAGAGTTCGAGAGTTTGAATTTCTTGCCCGTCCGCGTCTGGGTGACCAGCATGTCGCGCTCGAACTTGCCCGAGCAGATCCGGATGAAGGAGATGCGGTCGCGGTGGCGAGGGTCCATGTTCCCCTGGATCTTGAAGACGAAGGCCGAAAACGGACCGTCGACGGGGATCACACGCTCGGCGATTCGGCGCGGGGCCGGCGGGGGCGACAACGACAGGAAACCGTCGAGCATCAACTGTACTCCGAAATTGTTGGTGGCGCTGCCGAAAAAGACGGGCGTCACCTCCCCCGCGAGGACCCGCGCGGGATCGAAAGAAGCTCCGGCGCCATCGAGCATCTCGAGCTCTTCGGCGGCGCGGTGATACGTGTCGTCATCGAGGGCCGAGCGGACGGCCGCGTCGCTCAGACCATGCACCGCCACCGGCGCACGGAACATGCCGCCGATGGTGCGCTCGAAAAGATGGACCGAGTTCCCCTTCCGGTCGAAAACACCCCGGAACGACGGACCGTCGCCCAGCGGCCAGTTCATCGGAAAGGCATGGATGCCGAGCACGCTCTCCAGTTCGTCGAGCAGCTCAAGCGGGTTGCGCATGGGACGGTCACACTTGTTCATGAACGTGAAGATGGGAACGCCCCGCCGCCGGCACACTTCGAAAAGCTTGCGGGTCTGGGTCTCGATTCCCTTGGCGGCGTCAATGACCATCAACGCGGCATCGACGGCGGTCAGGACGCGGTAGGTGTCTTCCGAAAAGTCTCGGTGGCCGGGCGTGTCGAGGAGATTGACCAGACGGTCCCCGTAATCAAACTGCAGCACCGTCGATGACACCGAGATGCCGCGCTTGCGCTCCATCTCCATCCAGTCAGAAGCGGTCTCGCGCTGGTTCTTGCGCGCCTTGACCGCGCCGGCGAGCTGAACGGCGCCTCCATAGAGAAGGAACTTCTCCGTGAGCGTCGTCTTCCCGGCGTCGGGGTGAGAAATAATGGCGAAAGTTCGCCGTCGGCTGATTTCGTCGATCATGAGGGGGTAACCGGCGGACCCCGATGCGGGGCCGTCGAGTGAGGCGGGATTATATCAGGACAGCAGGGAGGTTAGACGACGCCGGAGCGCTTGCGGCGTTCATATTCTTCAAACGCGTCCATCTCGCGCAGCTCATCGTCCGTCAGAGCGGCGTCTTTTTCGCGGACCAGGAATGTCCAGGCAACAAAAGCGGCTGCGGTGGCCACGGCCACGGCGGATATCAGAGGCCACCGGGCGGCGGCCTTCTTGCGTCGTAACAAGCTCATACGTTCACCTCTGGAAGCAGGATCGGCTCCCGCTCTGCCTACCTTACGATCCTACCCTCAAAAAGTCGGCTCCGGAAAAATTATTACCACCCCTCCGGCTCCTTTTGTTTATCATCGTTTCGATGTCAACAACCCCCGTTGACGATTGGTCGAACCTGAAGGGACGTCAGAGGCCCGGCGCGATATTCGCGTCGGGTTTTTTTATTTCTGGACCTGAGGAGGTCGGCGAATGCTGAAAGGCGAGCAGAAGATCGACTATATGTTCTTCACGTGCGGCGGCTGCAATGAGATGCCCGAGTTCGAGTACGCCGGAACGAGCGGTTGCATTCCCACGCTCATCGCGATCTGCCGTTGCGGCAGCAAGACCATCAAGATTTTCAATCGGTGCGACCGGTTCCCGGTCGATCCGCGACAGTAACCCCAACGCCGGGCCGACCGCGCTAATTGCGGTTGGCGGCGAGCAGGTTGGCGTAGAGCTCGATCAGTGTATCGAGCCTCTCCACCTGTTTCTCGAAGTGAGAAAAGTAAACGGGGTCAGCCAGGCGGGCCGGGTCGACCTCTTCGATCGCCAGCGTCTCGGCCATCAGCGTCCGATACTCTTCGTAGATCTCTTTCAGTCCCTGTTTCATCTCATGACTCCGTACTCGATTAACGGGTCACTTGCCCCAAAGTTCCGGAGAGAAATCATTTTTTACGACGGAGTAAGCGCGGAACGCGCGACAAAAATAGGAAGGACCGGACGGTGATTTCCCGTTCGGCTGACGCGGTGTTGGAGTGGCGCGCTATCGGACGCGAATAGAGATTACGGGCGACAACTGACGCCGGGTGCGTTGTTCAAGCTCCTTGATCTGGAGCCGAATTTTCGCGACATGACGGCGAACACGCTCGATGTCTGAATTCGCGGCGGCGGCCCGAAGGTCGACGCGCGCGACAGCCTGAGTTACGTGGAGTCGGTCGTTCATCATCCTCATGCTATTGAGTACGTTTTAAGGTGCCGTGAAGATGGCGTTAATTTCAAATGAAGGGGTCTAGGGGCGTTGCCCGTACCCCTGCCCGGAGACGGTGGTGCAGGAACAGTCAACGCCGCTGAAGTTGAAGGCCAGCTCGTCTCCGGCGTTGTAGCCGTTCACGTCGATCTTGGAGACGCATCCCGGCGTGGTGGCGGTGAGAGTGATGTTAAAGGACTGCCCGGTCGTCAGCCCCGTCACGGTGCCTTCATTACCGATGGTCACACCGCTGAGGGCGGGAGCGAAATAGTCGCCGCGGATATTGATGTTCGACTGGGTGATCGCCATCGACATCGTCGGAGTGCTTCCGCCCATCTGGAACGTCCCGTCCCAAGCGCCAGACAGCGTCGGAGAGATCGGCCCGTTGAACAGGCCCGACTTTCCGGGGTTCTTGCACCCGATCACCGCCATCACCAATAAGAGCGCTGCGAAGTGGATCCGCATGAATTCAGTCTAACCGCGCGCCCTTAAGTTCTCATTAAAGGCCGTTTAAGATCGTCCGAACAAAGCCCGCAAGACGCCTCATTTCGTTCCGTTTTAACAAGGCGTTTTTCGCGCCCAGGCGACCGGCCCGAATGTGATATATCTAAGCGCCATGCGCGTATTGCCGACGGTGGCGGTTTCACTTTTTCTGATAATTGGGGGCGGCTGCGGGCCTCGAATTCACGTTCCCCTGCCGCCGGAGCCCGGCGCCCGCGCCAGCGAACCTTTCGCGAGCCCGCTGGACTTCTACACGGTGCTTTCGCCATTCGGGCGCCGCGGGTCGCGATACCACACGGGCCTGGACATCCGGGGCCGACGCGGCGGCGGAGACCCGGTCCGGGCATCCCGGTCCGGCGTCATCGCCCGGGCCCAGGTGATGAGCGGGTACGGAAACCTCGTCGAGATTCGGCATGACGACGGCTTCACGACCCGCTATGCTCATCTCCGGCGCTTCCGAGTCCGCAAGGGCCAAAAGGTTAAGGCGGGTGAAGTGCTTGGGGAAGTCGGCGCCACCGGCCGCGCCACGACAGAGCATCTGCATTTCGAAATATTGACGCCGGGATATCGATTCGTCGATCCCGCGCCGCTGATTCCGCGGCGACCGGCGACGGAAAAAAAGAGGGTGACTTAAACTTGTTCTTAAAATTTCGCGGCCTTCCCGACGCTTTGGCCGCTTTCGTAGAGAAGCGTCCTTTTGTCTGCATCCTGATCGTGATCGCCTACGTTCTGAGTCCGCTGGACATCTTCCCCGAGGGTTTCCTTGGGCCCATCGGCCTCTTCGATGACGCTCTCGTCAGCATCGCGGCCGTCTCGCTTCTCAAGCGCGCCGCGAAAGCCCGGATCGCCCACCGAAAAGCGAACCCGCCGGCGCCCAAGCCCGTGGCCAAAGCGCCCGAACGCCTTCCCCAACGCGAACCCGAGCGCCGGCCCGATCGGACCAACGACCGCTCCGACCGGCCGAACGATCGCCAGCAGCAGGACCGCTCCCGTCACGAGGGTCGTGGTCGTGGAGACCGCCACCGCAATCGCGGCCGCGGCGGGCGCGGCGATCGTCATTCCGGCCCCCGCCAGGACAACCGCCCCTAAAAACGAGAAGCGCCTCTCCAGGGGGACCAGAGAAGCGCTTCACACGAGATGGCGGAACTTTCCGCCAGCCGTTAGAGATTGGCTGTTATTCGGGCCAGAAGTAAATCATCTCCTCGACTTCTTCCCTGTCCTTCTTCAACAGGCCCATGACCAGCCACGTGGCCAATCCGGCGCCCGCCAGCAACGCCAATGCGGAAACCCAAGAGAGATCCGACGGGTTGCGACCCAGGAGCGCACGGGGCAGCGGCTTTCCAAAAAGATGTCGAATATTCATGGGTCCTTTCTAACACTACGCTCAGGCCACGGCAGAGTTCAAGCGGTCTTGTTCCCACCATTCCCGACCCGCCAGAACGCGCAGCGGAATGACGCTCGGCGCCACACGGACCACGAGAACCATGGAGCACTGATCGCAGGAATAGGTGCGGGCGTCGGAAACAGTTGTCTTGGCGCATTCCCCGAGGCTTCCCTTCCACCCGCAGCACGGGCAGAGCGCGCCGCGGCTCTCGTCCACGGCTCCCCAGTCGGCCATTTTCACCGGATTCGTGACTCGGTTTTCAACGATGTCCTGCACCATGGTGTCCCCCTTTTCTCGGCTCCAGGTCCGCCCGTTCGCGGCTGATCGAAGGGTGGTTCCGGCCCGGTTATTTGTCAAGATTTGTTTGGCCGATCTGTTGCCGTCACCGCATTGGCCGCGAGCCCATCCATGAACGTTCGAATCTTCACGTCGCCTGCCGTCACTTCCTATGCCTTTCCGGGCCATCCCGAGGCGCCCGCGCGCGTCTCGCGCACGGCCGAGCGCCTCAGGGCGAATGGCTGGGCGCTCGACCGCCCTTCGGTTAACGCGACCGAGAAACATGTGCTGCTCGCGCACTCGCGCGCGCACTGGAACGCGCTCAAATCCGGAATGTATTTCGATCCTGACACGGCGCATTTCGACGGCGTCGCCGAGGTTGCCCTCACGAGCCTGAGCGGTTGCCTGTCGGCGTTCGAGACGGCCCGTGAAGGCACGCCGTCGTTTTCGCTGATGCGGCCGCCGGGGCACCATGCCGCGCGCGAACGCATTGCCGGCTTCTGTTATCTCAATAACATCGCCATCACCGTCGAACGTGCGCTACAGGAGGTGAAGCGCGTGGCCATTATCGACATCGACGTCCATCACGGCGACGGAACCGAATCGATCATGAAGAACCGCGAAGGCGTCCAATTCATTTCCATCCACCAGGCGCCTCTCTACCCGGGCAGCGGCCTGACGTCGGCGGGCAATTGCCACAACTTTCCGCTTCCGCCCGGCACGGGAGAACGCGAGTACCTTCCGGTGCTCGAGCGCGCCATCGCGATGACCATGGATTTCAAACCCGACATCCTCGCCGTTTCCGCGGGTTTCGACACGTTCAAGGAGTGCCCCATCGCGCAGTTTCGGCTCGACATCGGTACCTACCGGAAGATCGGTCGCATGATCGCCGACACGAACCTTCCGCGGTTCGCCGCTCTTGAAGGCGGCTACGCCGACGAGATGCCCGAAGTGGTTGAAAGCTTCCTGACCGGGTATGGGGAGTGATGGGTTAGAATGAAAAACGTGCCCACCACCATCCTCAGTCTCGAAGAGCTGGCCAACTCCTACTGCCTCATGATGGCCAACGCCTACCGTTTGATTGAAGACGGAGAGAAGCTCAGCGCCGCCGGCCGCGCGCTCGGGGCCATCGGGTGTTTCCAGGCCGCGACCGCGGAACTCGTCCGCGGACATCTCATCGGCCAAGCGGTCCTTTTCGAGGACAGCGACGTCGACGCCTGGCGCGTTTTCTGGGAAACCGTGGGCGACCGGCGGAAACTCATCGACGTGCTGGAGAACGAGATCCATCCCGAGATCTACCGCGGCGAAGACGCCCGCCGCCGCTATGACGTCGGGTTCTCCCTTCTCAAGCTGGACTTCGTTAACAACACGTTCAACGCCGCGAAAGGACAGTATCGCCCGCCTGGCGATGACCTCAGCGGCTTGCCTTCGATGGAAGTGGCGGCGAAAAGCTATTACGAGTATGTCATCGGCGTGTACCACGCCTTCAATTTCTACGGCCTCCCGAACCCCGCAACGCAGGCCCAGACTTTCTGGGGACTGCGCACGGGCGCCCGCAACGCGCCGCTCGTCCGCTGAGCGAAGCCATGCCCCCGTCCTCACTCGCCTCCATCGCTGGCTTCCGCCGGCTCATGGTCAGCCGGTTCATTTCGAACACCTCCAAACAGATCCGCATGCTCGTGGTGATGTGGCAGGTATGGGAACTCACCCACAAACCGCTGATGCTGGGTTTCGTCGGCCTGGCCGAAGGCATTCCGTTTATTGCAGCGAGCCTCGTCTCCGGCCATTTCGTGGACAGGCATGAAAAGAGAAAGCTGCTTCTCCTTTCTCTCAGCGGAGCGGCGATGGCGGCGGCCGGGCTGGCTTACGTCTCGCGCCTGCCCACGCCTTCGCTTCTGGCGATTTACGTGCTGATCGGCTTCTCGGCGCTGTGCTCGAGCCTGGAGCTACCCACGGCGTCGACTTATCTCCAGACCATTGTCCCTCGCGACATTTACTCGAAAGCTGCCGCGTGGAACCTCACGACTTACGTGAGCGCCACGATCCTGGGCCCGATCCTGGGCGGATTTCTGATCGCGCGCCACGGAGCGTCCGCGGTCTATGTGCTGTCGATGATCGGCGCTGTGACGGCGGTCGCGATCGCTGCGCCGCTGCCGCGGCTTGCGGCAATGGCGCCCAGGCGCGACGAGTCCACCCTCGCGGGCGTGGCCGACGGACTCCGCTTCGTGTGGTCGAAGAAGATCATCTTCGCCTCGATGGCCATCGACTCTGTCGCGGTGCTTTTCGGAGAAGTGATCTTCATTCTGCCGGTGTACGCCGACCGCCTCGGCGTCGGCCCGGTGGGGCTGGGCTTTCTGCGCGCGGCGCCCGCGGTGGGCTCCTGTCTCGTTTCGCTGGTCGAGGCGGTGCGGCCCATCATCCGGATCCGGTGGGACTGGCTCGTTCGCGCCGTGGGCACTTTCGGGATCGCGCTGCTGATCTTCGCTGTGTCGACTTACTTCCCCCTGACGTTTCTCATGCTCGTCATCGGCGGCGCCGCCGACGGAACGAGCGTGATCATCCGGCAGAGCCTGTACCAGGCGCACACACCCGATGCCTACCGCGGCCGGGTGGCCTCGGTGAGCGGCATCTTCATCTCCACGTCGAACGAGATCGGCGGGTTCGAGTCGGGCCTCGCCGCCCAGCTCATGGGTACGGTGCCGTCGGTCGTCTTCGGCGGCGTCATCACTTTGATGACCGTGGCGTTCATGCACTGGAAATATCGCGGACTCGACGAGGCGACCGCGCGTGAAAGCTAGGTCGCTCGCCTTCGCGTTCACGCTGACCCTCCTGGCCGGCTGCGCCGCGCGCACGACCATCGCTCCGCCGTGCCATGACTGCCGAGACATCGACAAGCGGATCAAGACGGGCAAGGTGGCCGGCGAGCGGCTTGAGATGCCGAAAACGGCCGCGCTTTTCTACCGCGGTAAGCCGGGAGCGGTGTGGTCGACGGACGGGTGCCTGCTCGCGCGCGCCGACGCCCTCATCGACGCGTTGCGCAAAGCCGACATCGACGGGCTCAACCCGACGGAATATCACCTCAAGGCGCTCGAGCGACTGAGGAAACGCTGGCCGGATCCGGCCGATGCGGCGGCGCCGCCGGACCTCGTGGCGGACATGGACGTCCTGCTCACCGACGCTTACCTTTTTTACGCCAGCCATCTCCTGGGAGGCCGAACGAACCTCGAGATGGCGCGCGCGCAATGGTCCATCATCCGCAAGAAGGCGGACATCGTCGAACTTTTGATCGGCGCGCTGTCCGAAAACCAGGTGCCCGAATCCCTCAAGCCGCTCGCTCCGCCGCATGCGGGGTACCTGCGGCTTCGCGCTGCCCTCGACCGTTACCGCAAGCTCGCCCGCGCCGGCGCCTGGCCGCCGATTCCCGAGGGCCCGCTATTGAGACCCGGCGACAGCGATGAGCGCGTCCCCGCGTTGCGACGCCGCCTGGCGCTCGAGGCGCTCGCGGAGCCGCCGGCGCTCTCCACCACCACCTTCGATGACGCGCTCGCGCGAAACGTGAAGTCCTTCCAGGCCACGCGGGGCCTCCGGCCCGACGGACGCATCGGCGCCGAAACGCTGGCCGCCATCAACGTGTCGGTGGACGACCACATCAACCAGGTCAAGTTCAGCATGGACCGGTGGCGCTGGTTGCCATCGGAGCTCGGGAAGCGCTACATCGTGGTGAACATTCCCGAATTTCATCTCTTCGCGTTCCAGGAGGGACGCGAAAGGATGGCGATGCCGGTGATCGTTGGCAAGAATAACGACGACACCGCCACGCCGGTGTTCAGCAACAAGATGACGTATCTCGAGTTCAGCCCGGAGTGGAACGTGCCGCCGCGAATCGCGTTGGAAGAAATGCTTCCGACCGTCCAGATCGACCCCGGCTATCTGCAGCGAAACCACCTGGAAGTTCTGGTCTCCTCGCGGGGGGCCTGGACGGCGGTGGACCCGGCGTCGATCGCGTGGTCATCGGTCACCGCGGTGGGATCTCCCTACCGGTTCCGGCAGACGCCGGGCCCGTGGAACGGCCTGGGCCAGGTGAAGTTCATGTTCCCCAATGATTACAGCGTGTACATCCACGGGAATGCCGAGCCCGGGCTGTTCGATCGGCGCCTGCGCACGTTCAGCCATGGCTGCGTCCGCGTGGACCGGCCCATCAACCTCGCCCGCTGGGTGCTCAACGATCCGGACTGGACGCTCGAGCGCCTGAAGAAATACATGAACCAGTCGAAACCCATCACGGTGCCGCTGGGAGAGGCCCTGCCCGTGTACCTGGTCTACTTCACGTCATGGATTGACGACGAGGGGCGATTGAACTTTCGGGAGGACATTTACGGGCGGGACCAGGAGATGCGGAACCGGTTCTATCCGGCGAACTAGGAAGCTTTGGCGGGCGTGATGTGGGAGCGAAGGGCGTCCCAGGTGAAGGCGTCGGCGGCGCCGGGCTGATCGAAGAAGAAATCGCCGACGATCGGCTCGACCTCGGTGCGCCAAATGCTCTCGAGCGCTCGGCCCGCGTCGGGCCGCAGGAAGTAGGTGATGCCGATCTCAAATCTCTTGTTCGCGATGCGGCGGTTGATGGACTCCAGCACGCCGATCAGTTCCTCCACGGGCACGTCGCCAGAGCCGCGATGGAAATTCCGGAGAACTTCGAAACGCGGCCCCAGCTCCAGAAAGGCGAAACGCCGGCGAATGGCGGTGTCGAGAAAAGCGTTGGAACGGTCGGCAGTGTTCATGGTGCCGATCACGCGCACGTTGGCCGGAACGCGAAAGCGCGTGCCGCCGGAAAGCTGAATCTCCTGCCCGCGATGCTCCAGGAGATAGAGAAGCTCGCCGATGACCGAGGCGATGTCCGCGCGGTGCATCTCGTCGAGGATCAGCACGCACACGCCCGAGCGGCCTTCGGCCTCGCGGCAGAACTCAACGAAACGGCCGGGGATGGCCACGGTGCGGGCCTCGCGTCCAACCGTCGATGCGGGGCGGCGCGCCTCCACGAAATCTTCGTAGCTCACGCCCGCATGCATCTGGATCAGTCGTGAAAATCCGTCGTTGCCGCCGATCAGGTGCCGGGCCAGCTTCTCCGCCATGAATGTCTTGCCGGTGCCCGGAGGGCCGTAGAACACGGCCTGGCCTTTCCGGTCGATGGCAGAAAGCCAGTCGGTGAGCTGGGCTTCGGTGAAACCGCTTTCCTGGGCGCACTGTGAAATTGAATAGGCGGCGTTCTGCCGGTGCCGGGCGCCGAGCACTTCCAGCTCCTCCATGACGGCGGCCTCCGACGCGCGCGCCACGCCGCGCGTACCGGGTTCCACTTCCCGGCGGGCCGGGGCCGCGGGACGAACGCTTTCCGACCATGAGCGCCCTTCCACTTCACGAGCGAGAACTTCCAGAAGATTCTTAGGAGCGATTCTCTTCTCCTCGATCTTGGGCTCGTCGGGACTGGGCTCTTCGGGCTTCGCCTCCGCGCTCACCACGGCGGCCTGGGCCGGCTGTTCGGCTTCCTCCGCTTCTTCAGGCTCGAGGCGTGAGGCTTCAACGAAATTTTCAAATTCTTCTTCGGCGACGATGGCCGGCGCCAAAGCAACCACCACCGCAGGGACTGCGGTCTCGGCCGCTTTCGCGAGGGCCATTTCCGCCATGGCCAGTTCGGCGGGAGCCGTCCTCACGCCGGCGGCAATGGAAAGCATGTCGATGTTCTGAAGGACGACGGTTTTTTCCACGAGTGACGTGACTTCGTGCGCGTCGGCCGCTTCGGCGAGGACGACAGCCGCCTCCGGTTCCGTTGCCCGGGGAAGTTCGATCGGAGCCACGTCGGCCGGCTTGGCGAGGGTCTTTTCCGCAAAGGGGTCTTCGTCGAGCGCGAGCTGGAGAACCGGGAAAAGACGCACGATGGACTCGGCGACGGAGGAGGAGAGGCGCGATCGCGACGAGCCCAGGATCTTCTCGCGCGGAACCGTGAGGCCGATGCGGATCTCTTTGTTCTCGCCGATGAACGACTCGGAGCGGAAGGCGTTCGAGCCGTCGGCGCCGCGCACGCGGTTCGCCTTGAGGCCAATCTGGTCGGAGGCGACGTCTTCGAGCCACGCGGTCATCAGCGCCTCGTTCTTCTCGAAGTTCATCTGGAACCGCTCGAGATAGAGGCCCATGAACCACTCGATGGAGTATCCACACTCCACGCCCTCTTCGGTGAAGATGAAGAAAAGCTGGGGCTCGCCGCGCCATTTGCCGCCCTTGCGGTAGAACGACACGTTGAGAAACGCGCGCGTGCGGTCCGTTCCATAGGCCGTGAGCGGAACGGAGAAGAACTGCGCCTTCACGGGGTCCGGCAGATGGCCGAGCACTTCACGGACGAACGCGAGCGCGGGCTTCTCCAGCGAGGCGTCGCGGCGCGACTTGTCGGCTTTCTGGCTGAGTGGCGCGCGCCCCATCGTTTCAAGAATCTCGAAAGCGGCCTCATCGAGCGCCGACTCCTTGTGACGGTTGCCGCGCCCCTTCGATGCGTCTTCGCTTTCGCGGTCGATGTTGATGATCTGAAAATCAGCGCCATTCGACGCGGGCGGAGCGTCGGCTGCGGCGGGCGCGGCGGCAGCCGGAACGGCGTCTTCCTTGGGCGCTTCCGCCGCGAGCACTTCCATCTTCACGGGTTCAGCAACCGCGGCGTTCTGGGACTCGACGTAACAGATCCAGATGAGACGCTGGATAACGGGCATCTCCACCATGCTGCCGTCTTCAAAATGGATCGCCACTTCGCGCGCCAGTTTCTGAATGCGAAGGTAGACGTCGCCCTTGAGGCCGTCGAGCGCGAAAGGCTTGCCCGCGAACTCCAGAAACCACGCCATCGCCTCGGTCTGAACCAGGCAGTCCGTGAACGGATGGACGAGCATCAACAGGAACGTGGGCAGCGACCAACCCACCGGAAAGCCGCATGACGACGCCTGATCGGCATAACGCTGAAGGCGGGCGGGGCTGTCCCCATCGCCGAACATAAGCTCAATCACGGCGGCGCAGAAAACGGGTTTGTCCATCTTGGGAGAATGAAGCGCGTCGAGTTCGGCGAGCGCCGGGGCGTTCTGGCTGGCGGCGTTGGCCGAGCGTCCCACGAAATCGATCCGTCCAATAATCTCATCCCAACGGCGTTCGTCGGCAAGCTGGCGGAGGCCCGCTTCGTTGAGAAGCTCAACGCCTTCCAGGGTATCGGGGCGAAGGGCGGCGGTGTCGCGGAAGAACCGCTGGTCGGAAAATCCCGACCACCGCGGGTAGCGGCGTTTGAGAAGGGTGAGCAATTTGTCGGTTTTTTCCTGATTCAGAAGCATTTGTATTTGGTCCTCGCCGTCATGGATGCAATCTTCTTGCCATCCCAAAAGCCCCCAAATCGTGGTTTGCTTGCCGCCCCATGCGATCTATCGTAAAAGTAAGGCTGAATTGCGGGCTCTTTTCCCGCCCCCGAGGTACCACAAATGCTCCGAAAATACGCCCTCGTTGATGGAAAAATCAGCGAAACGACCCAGGAATCCGCCGTTTTGTGGATGTTCGTTGACCCCGATTCCCGGGAGCGGGAGCTGCTGAGTTCGACCCTCAAGATCGGCGAACACAACCTGGCGTCCGCCCTGGACCCTGATGAGATGTCCCGCGTAGAAGTGGAACTCGATCACACCGCGCTGCTTTTCAAGTATCCCAAGCATTACCAGGCCACGGACGAGTTTCTGTTTCGGGTCGCACCCGTGGGCATGTTTCTCTTTCCCGAGCGGCTCATCGTGATCATCCCCGAAGACGTGCCCGTGGTCGGAATTCGTTTGTTTGAAGGCGCCACCACGCCGCGTGTGCTTCTCCTCAAATTCATCTACCGGGTGACTTACCGATATCTCGACCATCTCAAGGCCATCAACATGATCTCGGACGAGATTGAAAAGAAAATCAGCGTTTCCGTTGAGAATCGCCACCTGCTGAATCTTTTCAGCCTGGAGAAATCCCTGGTTTATTACCTCACGGCCATCGGAGCGAACAGCGCCACGCTTGAGAAGCTGAAGAACATGTGTTCGCGGATCGGGTTTTCGCCGCAGGACATCGAGCTCCTCGACGACATCATCATCGACAACCACCAGTGCTACCGGCAGGCCGAGATTTCTTCGAATATCCTGGCCGGCCTCATGGACGCGCGCGCCGCGCTGGTGGGCAACAACCTGAACATCCTGATGAAGAAGCTGAACCTGATCACGATCGGCATCATGGTCCCGACGTTGGTCGTCAGCGCTTTCTCCATGAACGTGAGGATCCCTTTGGCGGAACTTCGCTATGCGTTCTGGATCGTGATGGGCCTGGCGACCGCATCGTTGCTGGGCGTGCTGTACTGGTGGAAGACGAAGCGACTGTAAGGCTTACAGACGCTGGCCGTGCCCCTGGCAGGCCAGAAGGTAGGCGTAAAGGTCCACGAGCGCTTCGAGCCGCTCGCCCTTGAGCAGGAGATCGTCGATGGTGCCCTCCGCGATGGCGTCCGCCAGCGACATCTCGTTGAGCGTCATTCCGAGTTTCATCAGTTCATACCGATAATCGGCGTAGATTTCCCTGACCGGCTGATTCATGGATGTGTCTCCTGGCTCACGAGGGGTCTAACGCGCCGGCGCCCCTCCGGTTCCTCGAGAGCGCCTCGCTTGACAGACCGTCCTCCGTTTTGATAATCACTCACCCATCGGTGAGGATTTACTTCCAACTTGCCCCGGCCGATGTACAACAGGGTGCTAAACGCTACGACCCGTGCTAGCTTGCAAGTTGGCACGGGTTTTTTATTTTCAGGGACAAAATTTTAAGGACCCAATGAACTTCAACCTCAACTCATCGATGTGCAGCGAGAACATGGCCATGTGTACCATGTGCATGGCCATGCGTTGCCCTGTCGGTGGGGAGGCCGTTTAACCAGCAAAGCCTCGTTTCCAGAATGAACCCACTCTCCGACAGGGCCCAGAACTCGAGAGTGGGTTTTTTATGTCCAAGCGAAGCCAGGCCGCCAACATTTAATAATCAAGGAGACATGACCATGAACCTCAAGAAGTTCCTCAGCGCCGCGCTCGTCGCGTCGCTTCTGCCGGTGGGCCCGGCCTTCGCCAAAGACATCACGCTTCTGAACGCGTCCTATGACCCGACCCGCGAGCTCTATCAGGACTTCAACGAAGCCTTCGCGAAACTCTGGAAGGAAAAAACCGGAGACAAGGTAACGATTAACCAGTCTCACGGCGGATCCGGAAAACAGGCCCGATCGGTGATCGACGGCCTCGAGGCCGACGTGGTGACCCTGGCGCTGGCTTACGACATTGACGCCATCGCGGAGAGGGCCCGGCTTTTACCCAACAACTGGCAGACGCTCCTTCCCGACAACAGCGCGCCCTACACCTCGACCATCGTGTTCCTCGTCAAGAAAGGCAACCCGAAAGGAATCAAAGATTGGGACGACCTCGTGAAGCCGGGCGTCCAGGTGATCACGCCGAACCCGAAGACCTCCGGCGGCGCGCGGTGGAACCACCTGGCTGCCTGGGGCTTTGCGCTGAAGAAGTTCAACAACGACGAGACGCAGGCGAAAGACTTCCTCTCGCGTTTCTACAAGAACGTGCCGGTGCTCGACTCCGGCGCCCGGGGCGCCACTGTGACCTTCGCGGAACGCGGCATCGGCGACGTTCTGGTCGGCTGGGAGAACGAGGCGTTCCTCGCGGCCCGGCAATTCGGCAAGGACAAGGTCGAGATCATCGTTCCTCCGACAAGCATCCTGGCCGAGCCGCCCGTGGCGGTGGTGCAAAAAACCGCGGCCCGCCGCGGCACCGCCGAGGTGGCGAAGGCCTACCTCGACTTCCTCTACACCGAGCAAGCGCAGGAGATCATCGCGAAAAATTATTATCGCCCGCGCTCGGCCGCCGCGCTGGCCAAGCACAAGGGGCAGTTCCCCACGGTGACGCTCTACACGATCGAGCGGTTCGGCGGATGGCAGAAAGCGCAGAAGGAACACTTCACCGACGGCGGCATCTTCGACCAAATCTACCTCGCAAAATAAGAGGTATCGTTGTTGGCCCCTGACGGACCGCGTCCGTCAGGGGCCTCCTTCGTCAAATGCCCAGAAATACAAAACACATCCTCCCCGGGTTCGGGCTCTCTATGGGCATCACGATGCTGATGCTCGGGCTCGTCGTGCTGCTCCCCCTGTCCACGCTCTTCTTCCATTCGTCCACCCTGGGCTGGAGCGGATTCTGGGAGGCCGTAACGTCCCCGCGCGTTCTCGCGTCGCTCCGCCTCACGTTCGGGGCGTCGTTCGCGGGCGCCCTCATCAACGCGGTGTTCGGTTTGGTCGTGGCATGGGTCCTCGTGCGATACGAATTCCCGGGAAAGAAAATCATCGACGGCATCGTCGACCTTCCGTTCGCGTTGCCCACGGCCGTGGCCGGCATCACCCTCACGACGCTTTACGCGCCCAACGGCTGGGCGGGCCGTTATCTTGAAATGATCGGCGTGAAAGCGGTTTACAACGTCGTCGGCATCACCATCGCACTCACGTTCATCGGCCTGCCGTTCGTGGTCCGTACAGTCCAGCCCGTGCTGGAAGACTTCGACCTGGATATGGAGGAGGCCGCTGAGATGCTCGGCGCCTCGCGCCTTCAAACGGTGACCCGCGTCATTCTTCCGGTCCTCATTCCGGCCATCGTGACCGGGTTCACGCTGGCGTTCGCCCGCGCGCTGGGAGAATACGGTTCGGTGGTCTTCATTGCCGGAAACATGCCGATGAAAACCGAGATCAGTTCGCTGCTCATCATGACCAAGCTCGAGCAATACGACTACGCGGGCGCGACGGCGATCGCCGTGGTGATGCTTGGCATTTCCTTTGGACTGGTTCTCCTCATCAACATGTTCCAACGCTGGAGCCGCGCGCGACAGGGAGAAATTTAATGAGCGCCACGGTGTCACGCGTCGTCAGGGGCATGGGAGCGGGCGCGGTGCGCCCCAAGTTGACTGAGCCCCGGTGGGTTCGCATTTTGCTCACGACCATCGCGCTCGGCTTCCTCAGCGCTTTTCTCGCCCTGCCGCTCGTGTCGGTCTTTTACGAGGCGTTCCGTCGAGGGGCGGCAGCCTACGCCAGCGCGATCATGGATCCCATCGCCCTGTCCGCCATTTGGCTGACGCTCCTCACGACGGCCATCGTGGTGCCGCTCGACATCGTGTTCGGTATCGCCGCCGCCTGGGCCATCACCCGGTTCGAATTTCGGGGAAAGACGTTCCTGATCACCCTCATCGACATGCCGTTCTCGGTGTCGCCAGTGATCGCGGGCATGATCTACGTGCTGATCTTCGGAGCTCAGGGCGTGTTCGGCCCCTGGCTGATCGACCACAATATCCGAATCATCTTCGCCACGCCGGGGATTATCCTGGCCACCTGGTTCGTGACGTTCCCTTTCGTGGCGCGCGAGCTGATTCCCCTCATGCAGGCCCAGGGCGCCGACGAGGAACTGGCTGGTCACGTTCTCGGAGCCAGTGGCCGGCAGATTTTCTGGCGAATTACGCTTCCTAACATCAAGTGGGGCCTTCTCTACGGCGTTATTCTCTGCACGGCGCGGGCGATGGGCGAGTTCGGAGCGGTCTCGGTGGTTTCTGGCCACATCCGCGGGCAGACCAACACGGTTCCGCTTCATGTGGAGATCCTCTACAACGAATATAGTTTCGCCGCGGCGTTCGCGGTGGCGTCACTTCTGGCCCTCACCTCGGTGGTGACGCTGGTGGTGAAAGCGATCATCGAGAACCGGCTGCGCGTGCAACTGACCACGGGAGAACCATGAGCATCAGCGTTTCCAATTTATCCAAGCGCTTCGGCACCCTCGCGGCCGTCGACAACGTGAGCTTCGACGCCCCACAGGGCGCCCTTCTGGCCCTTCTCGGCCCCAGCGGATCGGGCAAAAGCACGCTCCTGCGCATCATTGCCGGCCTCGAGGAGCCCGACACCGGCCACGTCCGCATCATCGGCGAAGACGCCACTCAGCAAAGCGCGCGTGAACGCAACATCGGTTTCGTTTTCCAGCATTACGCGCTTTTTCGCCATATGACCGTGGCCGCCAACATCGGCTTCGGCCTCTCCGTCCGCAAAGAGCCGCAGGAGAAGATTGACCACCGTGTGAACGAGTTATTGA
>Ga0163151_10003290_pt1 | contig 23447 bp, 20 predicted proteins | sample OliLakLV19MP5IB2_FD_145596 | JGI IMG/M metagenome (GOLD analysis project Ga0163151, IMG submission 145596) | Freshwater microbial mat bacterial communities from Lake Vanda, McMurdo Dry Valleys, Antarctica - Oligotrophic Lake LV.19.MP5.IB-2 | ecosystem: Environmental > Aquatic > Freshwater >...
CATTTTATATTTAATCACGTAACGTTATTTTTATATTACAAATTACATTTTATTTTCCTTTGCGCCTTTGCGTCTTTGCGAGACACTATTTTTTTTTCACGCAAAGCCGCAAAGGCGCAAAGCCGCAAAGATGTGGCATGAGTTTAAATTATTGATTTAATTTTATCCTTTTATTGCTGCCTTGTTTCATTTTATTTCTCACAAATCCGAAAAGATTTATTTTTCATTAATATTTTTTATTTGATTTTAATTCTTCATAGAATGTAAGATAACTGATATATCTTGTAGCAGCAATTTCGCCGGCTTCTAAAGCCTCCAAAACAGCACAACCCTTTTCGTTGATATGGAGGCAATCGTTGAATTTACATTTATTCATTCTGCTCCTGATCTCCGGAAAATAATGTCCCAATTCGTTAGGATCAACATCCAGCAAACCAAATTCTTTTATTCCCGGACTATCAATAATATTTCCACCGAAAGGAAGAGTATACATTCTTGCAAAGGTTGTGGTATGTAAACCTTTTTCGGTGTATTTGGAAATTTCTCCCACCTTCAGATCTAATTCGGGAGCGATACAATTAACGAGAGATGATTTTCCCACTCCGGAATGGCCGCAAATGAGTGAGGTTTTATTTTGTAGGAGCTGTTTTAACTGATCAGTATTTTCATTTTTGGTTACCGATGTATAAAAAGAAATAATATTTAATTCGTTGTAGGTAAATATCAGTTCCTTTAATAATTGTTCCTCCCTTTCTTTTAGAATAAGATCATGTTTATTAAAAATAACTGCGGACGGAATATCATATAAAAATGCGGTGAGTAAAATTCTGTCAATAAATCCGTGTGAAGTGCGCGGTTGGGCAATAGATGCAATAATTACACACTGATCGATATTGCTTGCAATAATATGTTTGTATTCTTTTTTATTTGGTGCAGAACGAATGATATAATTTCTCCGGGGATGAATTTTATTTATATTTCCTTCCCCACCCACACCTTCAAAATCAACAACATCTCCAACTGCAATTGGGTTTGTTTGTTTTTTGTCCTCGAGACGAAATTTTCCTTTAATACGACAAATAATAATTTCCCCTGAGGGTATTCTAACCTCATAAAAACTTCCGGTGCTTTGAATTACTGTTCCGGTCATACAGGAATTAATGATTTAACAAAAAACATCATCGCGAAGATTCTACGGACGCCGAGTGAATGGCAAAAGAAATTTCGCGAATAAGAGAAGGGTCTTTTTCAATTGCATTTCCTACAACGATAATATCCGCTCCGGCGCAACAATTTTCGTATGCTTTTTCAGGAGTTTTAATACCACCGCCGATAATAATGGGCAAATCAGTGTTTTTATGCACTGCTGCGATCACATCAGTAGGAATTGCCCTTTTGGCGCCGCTGCCGGCATCCATATAAATCAGTTTCATCCCCAATAACTCTCCTGCCATAGCTGTGCAGGCTGCAATTTCAGGTTTATCGGCAGGAATTGGCGTAGTATTAGAAATGTAACTCACTGTAGTTGGTGCTCCTCCGTCAATTAGAATATAGCCGGTAGAAATTGCTTCAATACCTGATTTTTTAACGTAAGGAGCAGCTAAAACCTGATTTCCGATCAAAAATTCGGGATTTCTGCCACTTATCAGGGAAAGAAACAGCAAGGCATCAGCCGAAGGACTTACCTGTTGTATGCTTCCTGGAAAAATTACGACAGGAATATTGGAATGTTGCTTCAGGTATTTGATGGTGTTTTCCAAATAATCGCCGATAACAAGGCTTCCGCCCACAAAAAAGTAGTCGACATTGTTTTCATTTCCCATTTCCGCCAATTGCTTCAATGCTTTGGCGTCCACCTCATCTGGGTCGATCAGCACCGCAAACTTTTTAAGTCCTTTTTTACGGTCTTCGGCTATTTTATGGTAAACGGTGTTTTGCATCTGTTTTTGCCGACAGCTATCGCCATCAAGGCAAAAATAGGGTTTTTTCGATTGTTACGGAAAAGGGGGATGTAATTTGCCATACTAAATTCAAAATCCGACCATTTTTATTACACCAATTTTCCTAAAAAAAAACCTGCAAATCGGATCGGTTAAATCCTCTCTGCAGGTTTAAAATTATCATTATCTGAAAATTATCTCACTTCCACTAATTGTATATCACAACTAATTTTTACCTCCTCACTCACCAAAATTCCACCACCTTCGAGAGCGGCATTCCAATTTAAATTCCAATCTTTGCGATTTATTTTTCCGTTGATTGTGAAACCGGCTTTTGCACTTCCCCAAGGATCTTTTAATACGCCGCCAAATTCAACATCTAATTTAATATTTTTTGTAATCTCCCCTATTGTAAGATCGCCATACATTTCGTAGCTGCCATCGTGATCAACCAATTCAAATTTTGTTGGATTAAAAGTGATTGTAGGATTTTTTTCCGCATTAAAAAAATCTTCACTGCGCAAATGTTTATCGCGACCTTCATTTCTGGTATTTACGCTTGCTGTTTCTGCAGTAAATGTGATAATAGAATTTAAAAAATCTTCCCCGCTTGTTTCTGCTTCAATGGTATATTTTTCAAATTCGCCACGCACTGTGGTTAACATCATGTGTTTAACGCTGAATCCGATGCTGGTGTGCATTGGGTCTGCGATCCATTTTACCCTTGTAGTTGATTCTGTAATTTGCATTGAAATTGTTTTTTTATATGTTAAAAATTATTTATAAAATATAAAAAGGGAAAATTAATTTTGTTGGTATAAAACCATGGGAATTTCCATAATTAATATCTCTGCATTTTCAGATACTGCATTAATATTAAACCGCTCATTTTCCCAAACGCCAAATCCATCTCTTTCGTTCAGTAATTGATCATTTACTTTTATATCTCCTTTCAGAATAAAAAAATACACACCATTTCCTTTTTTGTGTAAGGAATAATTTACTTCTGTATTTTTTTCTAGTTTTCCAATATTAAACCAGGCATCCTGATGTACCCATACACCTGCATCATTTTTTTCAGGAGAAAGAATCTGTTGCAATTTATTTTTGCTGTCTTCCGCATTTAAGGTGATTTGATCGTAACGCGGTGTTACATTTTTTTTATTCGGAAAAATCCAGATCTGTAAAAATTTTACCGGTTTGTCTTTATTCTTGTTGTATTCGCTGTGCGCGACACCTGTTCCGGAACTCATTACCTGTACATCACCCTGTTTTATCACGGTTTTATTTCCTATATTGTCTTCATGTTCTAGGTCGCCTTCCAGCGGGATGGAAATGATCTCCATATTATCATGCGGATGTTTACCAAAACCCATTCCGGCAGAGACGGTATCGTCGTTTAATACGCGCAATACACCAAAATTTAAACGTTCCGGGTCATAATAACCCGCAAAGCTGAAGCTATGGTAGCTGTTCAGCCAGCCGTGATCAGCATGTCCGCGGGAATCTGCTTTGTGTAAAACCGAGTTTTTCATAATAATAGTTGTTGATTGTACTAGGAGTTTTGTAATATGTGTGTATATACATATAATTATGCCGAAAAGTTCATTATCCATCTATTTTTTATTAAATGCCTCGGAAAAACGTATACAAACGGTAAAAAATAGGAATTTTTTGCGGTTTTTGTTTAGGGGTTATATGAAGAATGGTTGGAATTAAAAAAAATTATTATTATAATTTTAATCTCAAAACACCAAACCCCTGATTTTGGCCCCAACGCCGATCCTCTCCGGTTGATGTTTATAATATGGAAGGGGAGGAGATATATCAAATGGAGTTACAAAACCAATTTACAGAAATAAAACTTGAAGCTCCAAAGGGAATTTATTTTGTAGAAATAATTGCAGGAGAAAGGCCTTATACAAAAAAGGTTTATTTGAATTAACAACTATGTTAAACTATCATTTTTAATGACTGTGGAAAATGAAAAGTAATCGCTTTAATATAAAAACATATTCTGCTTTTGCCTGCGCATTTCTTATAAACGCAAATACGCAAGCAGAAGTAGAATATACAGATATAGTACCGGACATTACTTTTGATGCAGATTTTGAAAGTGATGGGGTAGATATGGATAATAATGGCACAATAGACTATGCATTTTTAAATTTTTCATATCCGTGTTATTATAATCCATGGTATTCTTTCATAGAAAGAATTTTTGTTGGGCCTTATGGAACTCCATTAAATGAAGTTGCAGGTACAGAAAATATTCTACATTATTTTCCATACGCCTTCGGTTATGGTGATATTATTAGCGAAGATATTGAGTTTTATAATTATGGATTTCAGGAGATGGCGTGGCGAAAATTTATTTCTTTAGAAACTGCTTCCGGCGAAATTATTACCGGAACAGGTTAGGGAGGTGCATGGTATCCCGAGAAACTTGATCATTACCTCGGTGTTCATTTTATAGATGAAAATGCAGATTATCATTACGGTTGGATACGCTGCGATGTTAAAGATGAAGGCAGAACATTAGTAATAAAAGATTATGCGTACGAAAAGTTTATTGAGCATGAAATTATTGCAGGAGACACTATTGGCTATCATCCTTTTGCACATGATACAATTGTATTGAACCCGGGCACAGGAATTGAAAATGTATTAACCGTTGCTCAGGTTTACAGCTTTGAGCAGAGTATTTATATTCAGTTAGCCGAAGTAATACCGCATGCACAGGTAACTGTTTACGATCTTGCGGGTAAAGAAATTTATACCTCTGTAATGAATACACAATTGACGGAAATTCCGGTAAATGCACCAAAAGGAATTTACCTTGTTGAGATAATTGCAGTCGAAGGGCGTTATACGAAAAAGATATATTTGGATTAATTTTCTACTGAAAAATTGACTATATTTTCTTCCATTTTAATGCGACAAATATCGTAAAGAATACCAATGCTTACCGCTTTAATATTCAATTTAAAGGCATTAAAAATTACTCTTTTAAATATGATTGAATTCCAATTCTGATATATATCGCAGTTAATTCTATGTAACAACATGGTATTAACAACAATTCAATTGATTTTCCGGTAAAAACCTTCAGGATCCTTTCAGGCAAAGGATTACAGCGGATTTTAGGTTTGTTTTGAAAATGCGTATGTTAAGTTAATGTTTCGAATATAGAGATAGGGGTTAACCTTTTGTAACCTTTTTCTTAAGCTAAACTACATTTTTACGAGCTTCCAAATTTTTTTATGAAATCTTTTCCCCATTTACAATGTTTATTTCAACATTAGTTGTCAGTCTTTTGAAACATACGCATTAAAAAAAAATATATGTGTACGGAGGCAATGTAGGGTATAACAAACGTAATACGATTTATAAACAGGGTCGTGGAAAAATAGCACTTGTTTGTAAACAGTTTAATTGCATACTTTCGTAAAACCTCTCGAAAAAAATCCGAGAGGTTTTTCTGTCAATAACCTAATTGAAACCGTTACCAAGATCGTCTAATATGGCCAAGAACAAACAACACAGCACTGGGCTAAATTTTGCCCGTTATTTCACCAAAGAAGGAGTGAGTCCCTTCGATATGTACGAATTCGAACTTCGTTCATCCGTTATTCGCAACACTACAGGCGATTCGGTTTTTGAAATGCACAATGTAGAGGTTCCTAAAGAATGGAGTCAGGTGGCAACCGATATTCTTGCGCAAAAATATTTTCGCAAGGCAGGGGTTCCACAACCCGACGGAAGTTTAGGCAGTGAAACTTCTATTAAACAGGTTGCACATCGTTTGGCAGATTGTTGGAAACAGTGGGGTGAAAAACATCACTATTTTGCAACGGCAAAAGATGCAAATGTATTTTATGAAGAATTGGTATATATGATAGTGGGGCAAATGGCCGCTCCAAATTCACCGCAGTGGTTTAATACCGGTTTATATTCGTCGTATGGCATAAAAGGAAAGGCACAGGGACATTATTATGTTGATCCTCAGACAGGAGAATTAAAAAAATCGACTTCTGCATACGAGCGCCCGCAGCCGCATGCTTGTTTCATATTAAGTGTAGATGATGATCTTGTTAATCCGGGAGGAATTATGGATCTGTGGACACGCGAAGCCCGTATTTTTAAATATGGTTCGGGTGTGGGAACTAATTATTCCAAAATTCGCGGAGAAGGAGAAAAACTTTCCGGCGGCGGAACATCCAGTGGTTTATTGAGTTTCTTAAAAATTGGTGATGCTGCTGCCGGCGCAATTAAATCAGGCGGAACAACACGTCGCGCAGCCAAAATGGTTTGTCTCGACCTGGATCACCCTGAAATTGAAAATTTTGTAGAGTGGAAAGTAAAAGAAGAAGATAAAGTTGCCGCATTAATTGCCGCGGGATATTCTTCCGATTATGAAGGCGAAGCATATCGGACCGTTGCGGGACAAAATTCCAACAATTCGGTGCGTATTCCGAATAAATTTTTTAAAGTACTGGAAGAAAATGGTGACTGGGAATTAATTGGTCGTTCCAATGGAAAAGTTTTCAAAACGGTAGAAGCAAGAAAACTTTGGGAAAAAATTGCATACGCTGCTTGGCGTTGTGCTGACCCGGGAATGCAATACGACACTACTATTAATGAGTGGCATACTTGTCCGCAATCAGGACCAATTAATGCATCCAATCCTTGTAGCGAATACATGTTCTTAGATAATACTGCATGTAATCTTGCCTCCATTAATTTGCGCAAATTTTATGATGACGATAAATTAATATTTAATGTAGAAGCATTTGAACACGCTTGTCGCATTTGGACAGTTGTGTTGGAAATTTCTGTATTAATGGCGCAATTTCCAAGTAAAGAAGTTGCACAATTATCGTATGAATTCAGAACATTAGGTTTAGGTTTTGCGAATTTAGGATCAGTATTAATGATCTCCGGAATTCCATACGACAGCGATAAAGCCCGTGCAATTGCAGGATCTATTTCTGCTATCATGACGGGTATTTCTTATAAAACATCCGCAGAAATGGCAGCATCTCTCGGAACATTTAAAGGATACGATTTAAATAAAGCAGACATGATGCGTGTAATGCGCAATCATCGTTATGCAGCATATAATGCAGCAGATAATTATGAAGGTTTAGAAATTAAACCGATGGGAATTGATCAGGCATTGTGTCCGGATTATTTATTAAAAGCCGCTTGTAATGCATGGGATGGCGCTTTGCAATTAGGGGAACAACACGGATACAGAAATGCGCAGGCAACAGTAATTGCACCAACCGGAACAATTGGATTATTAATGGATTGTGATACCACAGGTGTAGAACCGGATTTTGCGTTGGTGAAATTTAAAAAATTATCCGGCGGTGGTTATTTTAAAATAATTAATCAATCTATTCCACTCGCATTAAAAAATCTCGGATATAAAGATGAAAGTATAACAGAGATCGTAAATTATGCAAAAGGAACAGGTACCTTAAAAAATGCACCGCATGTTAATTTCGAAACCTTAAAACAAAAAGGATTTACCGAACAAGAAGTATTACACGTTGATAAAGTTGTAGCTGCTGCATTTGAAATCAGTTTTGCATTTAATGTATTTACTTTAGGAGTTCCCACTTTAGAAAGATTAGGATACAGCGAAGAACATTATACCGAACCCGGATTTAATTTATTGCGTGCATTAGGATTCACCAAAGAACAAATTGAAACAGCAAACGATCATATCTGCGGAACAATGACTATTGAAGGTGCACCGCTGTTGCAGGAAAAACATTATCCTGTTTTTGATTGTGCAAATAAATGCGGAAAAATTGGGGAACGTTATATTCATCAGCACGGACATATCCGTATGATGGGAGCTGTTCAGCCATTTATTTCGGGTGCAATTTCAAAAACAATTAATCTTCCGCACGAAGCAACAATTGAAGATATTGAAAGCTGTTATTTAATGAGCTGGCAATTGGGATTAAAAGCAAATGCCTTATATCGCGACGGGTCAAAATTATCGCAACCATTATCAACAAAAAGCGATTCGAAAGAAACTACCGAAGCTCCAAAACATGTTTGGACATCAGAAGAAGTTTTGGAGGCTGCAAGATCTATCATCATGCAATCAACCGATACTATTTTCAAACGTCAATTATCGAGGGTGGTGGAACGAAAAAAATTACCATCAAAACGTTCCGGATTTACACAAAAATCGAAGATCGGCGGACAAACAATATTTGTGAGAACCGGTGAATATGAAGATCAAACACTTGGAGAGATCTTTATTGATATGCATAAGGAAGGAGCATCTTTCCGTTCGTTGTTGAACTGTTTTGCCATTGCAGTTTCCATCGGATTACAATACGGGGTGCCATTGGAAGAATATACGGATAAATTTACATTCACCCGTTTCGAACCGAGTGGGCCGGTTGATCACCCAAACATTAAATTCAGTACTTCTATTGTTGATTATGTATTCCGTTTACTGGCGTTCGAATATTTGAATAGAACAGATCTTGTGCATATTGCACCGGAAGAAATGGAACAACGCGAAGTAAGCACGCAGGATATTTCCACAGAAGCAACAGGAAACTATCCGGTAACAGAGCCAATAGCTGAAAAACAAAACAAAAAAGAACCGGTTGAAAAGAAAACTGCGGTTAAATATGAAATTTTAGACGCAGCAGAAGCCGCCAACAAATCGCTGATGGGAGATGCACCTCCTTGTCCTAAATGCGGTCATACCACCATTCGCAACGGCACTTGTTACAAGTGTTTGAATTGCGGAGAGAGTTTGGGATGTAGTTGAAACGTTAAAGTCTGATAAATTATAGAAACCGCCTTCAAATATTGATGGCGGTTTTCTTATTTTGTGCAATATTCAAGCGTATGAAAAAGATCCACATCTTGTTACCCTCCCTAGTATTGATATTTGCCTTTGTTTTTTTGCAATATTCCTGCATGGCAAAAAAAGAAACTCCCGAACAAATTGCGCTTAATTTTTTTGATCTGTTATACAATAAACACGATCTCGAAAAAGCAGAATTATTGGTTACCGATGCAAGCAGAGAAAAACTCAGAAATGATTTTAAATTTATTGAAGGAGCCTTACAAATTGTGGAAGAAAAAGATCCCACACAATATGATTATATTATTGCAAAAGAAAAAACAATTATTAAAAATGATTCTGCATTTGTTGTTGTATCAAGTTCGTTGGATACCACTGCAATGAAAATATTATTGTTGAGTATAAATAACAGTTGGAAAATTGATTTTAATTACGATGAACAATTAATGAATACAGCAAACAAAGATCTTGTAAATGATGTGTTGAAGATCATGGAGAGTTTTGTTGATTCAGTGGGAGTGCAGACGGATACATTGTTGGCGAGGTAGGAATGGGTATCGCGAATCAAGAAGTGGATTAATTTCCTGTGGTTGGTGAGAAACACCAACCACGGCGTACAATTTCTGCCGGATGTTTTCCTCTTCGCCATTCTGTGGTTGGTGAGAAACACCAATCACGGTGAAAATAATTAATTCCCCGGGATGAGAGTACAGACAGTCCCACCAGACTCCGCTGCTTCATTATTCCTAAAACGGATTCTGATATTCCGGATTATTTTTAAATCCATCGTCGGTTAATGTTTTAAGAAATGCAATTATGGCTGCTTTTTCATCGGAGGTTAACTGAACTCCACCTTGAAATGCGAATTGCATAAAATTATCGGTAAAAGGTGTGGGATTTACGTTTTCGCTGTAAAAATCAAGCACTTCCTCTAATGTTGCGAAACGTCCGTCGTGCATATAGGGAGCAGTTAATTCGACATTGCGCAGCGAAGGTGTTTTAAATTTTCCATAATCCAATGTATCTCCTGTAACTACTCCTAAACCGGCATCTAAAAAATTGACAAAGGTTAATATGGAATCAATTCCATTATTGCGATATTGAAAATCGGTAAATAATCCGGCATTTATTCCGTGGCAATGAAAACAATCTCCCCCATCAAGTGCATTAAATAATTCGAATCCCTGCACTTCCTGATCTGTTAAAAATAATTCACCGGCAGCCGCTTTATCATAACGCGAATTACCGGATACAATAGATTTAATAAATTGTGCAATTGCATTTGCAACATCATCGTTGGTAATTTCTTCCACTTCAAAAGCCTCATAAAACATTTGAGGATAAAAACTGCTATTGCTTAATTTAATAATAACATTCGGCATTATTTCATGCATCTCTAAAGGATCCTGAATTGGAATAATTGCCTGATCCTCTATTGTTGTTGCTCTTCCATCCCAGAAAAAACCATTGTCAAAAGGAGAATAACCTAAATTATATATTGGCATTGCATTTCTTTTTCCCGGCAGTCCATCAATACCAATACTGAATTGAGTGGTATCTGAAAATGCATGATGCACACTGTGACAACTGGAACAGGATTGTGTGCTGTCGCCGGATAAAATTGGGTCATAAAATAATTTTCTTCCGAGAGCAACTCCCTTGGCAGTTAAGGGGTTATTTACGGGATATGGAAATGGAGGTATTCCCCCAACTGCAACTACATTGTACGGAGTAGCATCATATACCCAATTGGTTGCATTCGGATCTATGTCTGTTATTTCCGGATCAATATCGCATTGTGAAAAAAACAGTATTATTCCGAAAAAAAGTAAAAGAGTTAAAACAGAAATATTGTTTTTCATTTTTAAATAGTTCAACAATTTTGAAATGATTTTATAAATTGATAATTATACATTAATTATTTAAATGCCGGATCTGAGATAAATTCTTCATCAGTTAACGCATTTAAAAAATTAATAAGATCACTTTTCTCCACCAAACTTAAATTAAATGGTTTTATTAATTCACTTTGATTAACATGTCCGCTACCTCCCAACATATACTGATCTATTACTTCTTCCAAAGTTACAACGGAACCATCGTGCATATAAGGTGCCGTTAAACCAATATTGCGCAAAGTGGGAACACGGAATTTTCCTACATCCTCCTGTAAAAGTGTTATTCTAGCTCTACCGGAATCGGCACTGTAATTAGAAAAATATCCGTTGTTTTGAAAGGTATTATCCGTCAACAAAAAACCCCCGTGACAACTGCTGCAATTGAGTTCTGTACTGAAAAACAGGTCCATCCCTATTTTTTGTGATGTAGTTAATGCGGATGTGTCTCCCTGATACGTATACTTATCGTAAGCGGAATTTCCACTTATTAAAGTTCTTTCAAATGCTGCCAAAGCACGTGTTATTCCAAATGGATCGGGAGTTTTGCCAAAAACTGCTTTAAATTCTTCAACATAATCCGCATTTTCATTTAATCTGTTTACCAATAATACCATATTAAAATCCATTTCAAAATGTGTTTCAATAGGAACATAAGGTTGCGTTTCCAAATTTGGATTGCCTCCATCCTTTAACATAAGAGGATAATAAACAACATTGGCGAGGGATGGAGAATTTCTAAAGCCAAGCCTTCCAAAAACACCTTCACTTATCGATACATCATCACTAAAAGCAAGTTCTGCCTTATGACAACTTCCACAGGAAATAGTGGAATCAATAGAAAGAATTGGATCGTAAAATAATTTTTTTCCGAGATTTATTTTTGCTTGTGTTAAAGGATTATCACCAGGAATATCCGGATAAGGAAAACCAGCCGGAATAATTAAAACATACTTTTCATCTTGCATATCAATTTCATCATCCACCGAGCACGAAAATATGGATAAGGTTAATACCATAAAAAAACATAAATAATTCGTTTTGTTCTTTTTCATGTTTTAATACTCCGGAGAAAACATCTCGAAAATATTTCCATAAATAATATTTGCGAGATCAACATTATCTGTGGAGTGCGTGGTATTATCTGTGGAAAGATCAACGCTGTTAAAAAATGTTTCCCATTGCGTTTTCAGGTGGCAAATATTTTCCAGACCTTCACCAATTGCCACCGGCAGATCAATTTCAATAGTTGCAACAAAGTGATCACTGCCCAGATGCATTTCAAATAAACCATCCGGATTATCGGGTATACCATCCCCGGTTACATCTGCTTCACCATCAATTCTCACAAAAATATACCCGAAACTCCACCCCCAATGCATGTTCGGGAACTGGGCGCCTAAAGGATCTCCAATTTGGTATAAAGAAGGGTCGCCGTGGTTTGTTACGGAATCCAACCCAATGTCGAACATGATCTTTGTGTAATCACCCGCAGGGAAGTTTCCTAAACTATATTCCTCAACTTCCGGACTCATAAGTAAATAAACCCCTTCTGCCGGGGTTTCCATTCCATCAGCATCCACCAATTTTATTGCTGATATGTAGTATTGCACCAAATTGAGTTTGGTTTCTACTCCACCAAGGTTATAGGTGCTTTCTTCTACAAGTTCCTCTAAACCAACGTATTGGTGCATGTGTAATTCAACTGGAAACGACTCATTATACAAACATCCTACATTTACTTCTGCCTCCGGATCGTAGTTTAGGGCTGCCTCCTCCGTGCAACCTTCTATTTTTTTACAGGAATTGAAGTTTATCAGCGTAAAAAGTGCGGTAATGGTGAGGAGAAGGCCTTTAAATCTCATGTTTCTTTCTTTTTTGAGGTTGGATGTATTGTAAACTATTATGTAAAGTTAGATGTTATAAACCCGAATTTGATGACTTTTGTTGCAAATGCCAGCTACAATTCAGTCATATAAACGTAAAATGTATATCTTTGTATTGATGAAAGCAGGTTTGAAAAATTTGAGTATATATCTGATGACGGCAATTTTATTTTTTGCCTCCACAGGGTTTACTCTGTTTTCTCATTTCTGTTTGATGGAGGAAAAACAGACGGTTTCTGCGCAAAAAATGGAGGATTGTTGTGCAAAAGAGCCATTAACTTCTACAAGTAGCCAAGCATTGAACAGCAGTAATTGTTGTATCGACAATTCCACTTACATAAAATTTGATTTTATCGGTGCAACAGCACGAGTGTTGGAATTTACGGACGTTCCGCTTTTTATTACAATATTTAATGCAGAGCCGAAAAATATTGCTACTACATATTCAGGATATATTTTCAAAGATCTGCCACCACCTTTATCAGGCAGAAATATTCTGTTGAACAAACAGGTTTTCCTTATTTAATCTATTACAGTTTAGTTCCCATTTTTTCACCAGGTGAAGAAATGATATTTTATTTTAATTAAACTTACTGTAATGAAATACCAAATAATATTATTTTTAACTTCCGTTTTATTTTACAACAGCTTACAAAGCCAAACACTTAATGGTCATGTAATGAGTGCCGATGAAGATGGCGGTATGACGGCCCTTCCAGGCGCTAATATCGTTTGGTTAAATACTACATCAGGAGCAACAACAAAAGAAGACGGATCATTTATACTGGTAAAAACCGATCCTTCACAAACGCAATTTAAAGTGACCTTTGTAGGATTTAAAACCGATACCATCACTGTTGGTGATAAAACATCTTTTCATATTATGCTTAATCCGGTTAAGGAATTGTCACAGGTAATTATTGAAGGAGAAAGTTCTGCATCTTCTATTAATACGGTAAATCCGGTTAATATGGAATCGCTCAATAAAAAAGAGTTATTAAAAGCGGCATGTTGTAATCTGAGTGAAAGTTTTGAAACCAATAATTCCGTAGATGCAGAATTCAGTGATGCAATTACGGGTGCAAAAACAATTAAATTATTGGGGTTGGATGGGGTGTATTCTCAGATCATGATGGAAAATATGCCGGGAGTGAGGGGATTATCATCAAGTTATGGATTAACTTATATTCCCGGTCCCTGGATAGAGTCCATTCAAATTACAAAAGGACCGGGTTCCGTTGTGAATGGATATGAAAGTATTACCGGTTCCATCAACACAGAAATAAAAAAACCCTTTCATGTGGAAGGGGAAACATTTTTGTTGAATTTATTCGGATCAAATTCCGGAAGGTATGAAGCAAATGTGAATTACAAACATTTATTCAATGAAAAATGGAGCACCGGAATTTTTACGCATACAAGTCAGCTCCATAATAAAATGGATCATAACAACGATGGGTTTTTGGATGTGCCTTTAAATGAGACCTATATTCTGATGAATAAATGGAATTATTTTTCCGGTAAACAACATGAAGCGCAGTTTGGAGTAAAATATATTGCTTCGGATATTAGCGGAGGTCAGGTAAATTTTGACCCGGATGAAGAACACACGGTGGAAAATGGTTACGGCGTTGGAATAAATACACAAAGATTTGAAGGATTTATGAAAAATGGATTTGTGTTTAAAAAACCAAATACTTCCATAGGTACCATTGTGAATTACGTATATCACGAACAAAATGCTTTTTACGGATTAAATAATTATGCAGGAACAGAACGATTTGCCAATGCAAATTTTATTTATCAATCCTTTATTTTCAATACAAATCATAACTACAAAATAGGTGCGAGTTTTATGGTGGATGATTATAACGAAAGTTTTGATTCTGTAAATTATTTGCGCACTGAATATGTACCAGGTGTATTTATTGAATATCATTTTGTGAGTGGCACGAAATTCAGTTTACTTGCCGGAATTAGAATTGATAATCACAACTTATATGGTGTATTTACCACGCCGCGTTTGCATTTAAAATACAATCCCACATCAAACACTACCTTTCGTGGATCAGTTGGAAAAGGATATCGCGTAGCAAATGTTTTTGTGGAGAACAGCAATGTACTTACAAGTTCCAGAACTTTAATTATTACCGAAGATCTGTTACCGGAAGAGGGATGGAATTATGGAGTGTCTATGATGCAGAGTTTCAAATTAAATCAGCAGGAAGGAACATTTACTTTAGATGCATATAGAACAGAATTTGTGAATCAGATAGTGGTGGATCTGGATAGCGATTACTCTGCTGTTTATATCAGCAACCTCCATGGGGAGTCATTTTCCAATGTTTTTCAGGCGGAAGTGAATTACGAAGCATTTAAAAACTTTGAACTGCGCGTTGCTTATAAATATATTGATGCAAAGTCAACGTATAATAATGATCTTCTTGAAGTGCCGTTAACCAATAAGCACAGAGGACTGGTAAACTTTGCTTATGATCTAAAAAAATATGGTTGGGTTTTTGATTTTACAACTCAATTCTATGGCAAATCAAGATTACCGGATCTGACAGAAAATAATGATGCGCATTTTTGGGGAGATTACTCGGAGCCCTATTATTTATTTTTAGGACAAATAACCAAAAAGTTCAAAAATCTGGAGATCTATGTCGGATCAGAAAACATAAACAATTACACACAACATCAACCAATTTTAGGCTTTGAAGAGCCTTTTGGAGCGGATTTTGATGCATCTGTAATCTATGCTCCAATAATGGAACGCAAATTTTACGGTGGATTGAGATGGAGTTTATATTAATTATTATTATTTTCACAGGGGCTGATGTTATTACTCAGCAACAAAAAAAACAAAAATTATGAAATCGAATATTAAAAAAGCTGTTGGCTTAATTGTTTTTACATTAATGATTACGGCCACAAATACCATTTTTGCTCAAACCGCAGAAACGGGAAAAAATTATGTGGATATTAAAACTTCTGCGCAATGCGGAATGTGTAAAAGCGCTATTGAAAAGGCAGTTAACAATGTTGATGGTGTTAAATCAGCAAACCTTGATCTTGAAACAAAAATTGTAACAGTAAAGTACGATGTAGCAAAAACAAATACAGATGCATTAAAAACAGCAATCGTAAATATTGGTTACGATGCGGATGAAGTTGCTGCCGAAACAAAAGCGTATGAGAATTTGCATTCTTGTTGTAAGAAAGAATGACCTTCTTACTCCGAAGTGGTTGGTGAAAAACACCAACCACGGCATTCCGGAATTTGCATTTTTGTTGTAAGAAAGGTTGACGTTATTTGCAGTGGTTGGTGAAAAACACCAACCACTGCATCCACGGTATTCACTATACCCGATTCCATTTTAATCCCTTATTTATTTATCACAACTTTTATCATCTCCGTTTCATGATCAGAGGTGACAGATAAAAAATAGATGCCGGCGGAAATATTTTGCAGCGGAATTTTATTTTCTGATTTTTGTATAATAAGCGATTCATACACGATACTTCCATTGGAAGAAATTAATTTTAGATTATAAACATTATCCGCCCCGCTCACATTTACATATAATTGATCGGATGCGGGATTTGGGTGGACTAAAATTTTTATCCCCCCAAAAATATTTACTATACCAACCGGAAAGGTAGTAACCTGTTTATCCATTGAATTTTCGGAAACAGAATCGGAACAATGTATTGTTACAAAAACGGTATATAATGTTTCGGGATCTAGATCGCTGAAGGTGAAACTCGTATCGCTGGTGGAATAAAATGTTGTATCGGTTCCGGATATTATATAAATGGTATAATCATCATAATTATCATCACCTGGCCACTCTGCGGTGAAAGAAGTATCTGTGACATCGGAAATATAGATCACTTGCGGTGCGCTGCATTCGGGTAAAATTTCTACAGTAAATTCAAACGAATCTTCACAAATACCATCACTCACGAAATGGGTTATTACATAAATACCCGGAATGGCAGAAGATAAAACAAGCGTTCCAAATTCATCTGCAAATAGCAGTCCGCCAGGAGAAGAAGAAAACATTCCTGTGTCGCCAAATATTATTGGTGATGGGTCAACATCATCTGTATAATAAACAGCGGATGCATATTCGAATGTTGCCACAACGTCCGGTTGAATAGTAATTTCTGCCGAATCCAATATTAAACATCCCGCTTCAGAAATGCCACTGAAATAAATATTAAAAGTTCCAGAGCCTGTTGTTATAATGTCAATTTCACCGGTTAAAGAATTTACCACGGCATCAGAATAAAATTCACCGGTAATAATTAAATCAATTATCGGAATAGGATCAACATCATCTATACAAAATGTATCCTCTGCAAATTCAAAAACATTTACATCACTATTATCTTCTATCCATATTTTGCGATAAACGGAACAAACTCCCGGAGCGGTGTATTGAATTAAAAATTCTCCGCCACCGCTCGCAAGTAAATTTATTTCCCCTGTAATAACATCAACTATTGCAACATCCGAATAAAATATTCCGCCACTTAATCCATCTATAATTGGAATTGGATTTTCTTCCTCTATACAAAAAGAATCTTCCTCAAAATAAAAATCTGACTCGCGCGGAGCTCCGTAATACACAAATCCTTTTCCATCTGCTTCCAGAATTTCAGTATAACGATATGCGCCAACCATTATATCGCTGTAGCCATCATTATTAAAATCTGCATTTCCACCAACATGTCTTCCATAATATCCACTATCCTGATTTCCTTCACCGCTCCAGCAATAATTTAATTCCACACCATCCGGACTTCCGAACCAAACAAAGGCAGCTCCTTCATCCAAAGAACCGTTATCCCAATATTTTGAACCTCCAATTATGTCGGCATATCCATCATTATTAATATCGCCTGCTCCGGCACAACTGTATCCGAATTGCGCCTGATTCTGATTGATCTCCCCAAACCAGGCAACTTCTGTTTCCAAACCATCAGCAGAACCATGGTAAACAAAAATGCGCCCCTCATTTCCGGTAGCGGTATCATTTTCGTAAAGGAGCGCTGCCACCACCACGTCGTCATATCCATCTCCATTCACATCGCCTGCTCCATCCACCCAATGCCCGAAATTGCATTTTTTTTGTCCGCTGCTTACCATCCAATCGGGCGTTTCATTCAAACCAGTTGCAGAACCATAAAAGGTTACCGCTAATCCATCGTCAATATCGTCGAAATTGTATTGATTTGCACCAATAATCACGTCGTCAAACCCATCGCTGTTCACATCACCGGCATAATTTACCGGAAAACCGGAAATAGCTCCTTCCTGATCAGCCTGCCAACTCCATCCGGATTCCACGGGACCGTCGGCACTTCCCCAATACAGCCAGGTTTTTCCCTCCTCCAACTCCGGTTCATCCCACATTTTTGCAGAAATGAACAGGTCGTTAAATCCATCGTTATTGATATCTCCCCCCAAAGCAACCCCGCTTCCAAGCAGTGCAAAAATTTGATCGTATTCAATTGTCCAATCGGGACCGGTTAAACTTAATCCGGTTGGAGAGCCGTACCACAAAAAAACACTGCCTTCATTGTATTCGCCATTGCTCCATTGTAAACATCCAACTGCAATATCACTGTATCCATCGCCGTTCAGGTCTCCTCCATCGCTGGAAAAACCTAAAACAGAACTGTCGTTATCCGATTCGTACTGCCAGGCTGGCTCTGATTCCAAACCTGTTGGGGAGCCGTAATAGAGATATACTTTACCCTCCTCGCCGTTGGTTTCTTCCGGATTGGAATAGTCAATTGCAGTAATGATCATATCGTCGAATCCATCGCCATTTACATCGCCGGCATTGCTCATGCTCCAACCCAATGCTGTATAGGTGAGTTCTCCGTATTGTGACCAGCCTGCTCCCTCATAATATACCTGTGCGCGGCTCTGAGAGCAACTTAACACGATTAGCAGGCAAATAAGGGTGAATTTTTGTCGCATACGGAAGGATAGTAGTTCAAAATTAGCAGTTTCCATGATCAAATTGGATTTATATTCAGGTCAAGCTTTACCTAAATGCAGTTATTATCTTTTAGAAGCTATTGATTCTTACTAAAAATCTGTGTAACTTTGCACTCGCCTTTAAACTTTTTCATTTTAGGGGAAACTTTTTAAGCGGTACTTCGTTCTTAAAACACCACCAATCAATTCACAAATTAAAAGAGGTCTTTTAAAAAATGCGTCAGCTAAAGATAACCAAATCGATCACCAACCGCGAAAGCGAATCATTAGAAAAGTATTTACAGGAAATAGGTAAGGTAGACCTTGTTACGGCTGAGGAAGAAGTAACCCTGGCGCAAAAGATCAAACAAGGCGACCAAATGGCATTGGAGAAATTGGTGAAAGCCAACCTTCGATTTGTTGTTTCTGTTGCTAAACAGTATCAGCATAATGGTTTGTCGCTGAACGACCTTATCAATGAAGGAAATGTGGGTTTGGTAAAGGCAGCACAAAAATTTGATGAGACCAAAGGTTTCAAGTTTATTTCTTATGCAGTGTGGTGGATACGTCAGAGTATTATGCAGGCATTGGCAGAACAAAGCCGACTTGTACGTTTGCCTTTGAATAAGGTGGGATCATTAAGCAAGATCAACAGAGCATTTTCCGAATTAGAACAAAAATTTGAGCGTGAACCAACTTCCGACGAATTAGCAGAAGTACTGGAACTTGCACCGGAGGAAATAAAAAATACCTTAAGCGTTTCGAGCCGCCATGTGAGTGTTGATGCTCCTTTCGATGATGGGGAGAACAGTTCATTATTAGATGTATTGGAAAACAGAGATACAGAAAGAACAGATGAGAAACTGGATTATAGCCATTCACTAAAGGTGGAGACGGAAAGAACATTGGCCACTCTTACAGAGAGAGAGCGCGATGTAATTAAACTTTTTTTCGGAATTGGTGTTCCATATGCAATGACTTTGGAAGATATTGGAGAAGAATTTGGATTAACACGCGAACGCGTTCGTCAGATAAAAGATAATGCGATAAATAAATTGCGTTCGAGCACTAGAAATAAAGCTTTAAAAGCGTATCTTGCACAGTAAAAAATATTGAGTAGCTAAGGGTTAAATCAGGCAACTCAAAAATTAGTGTTTTCATGGGGATCCCCCGGTAAAATTTGTCGCAAGGCAAATGGAGTCGGGGGTTTTTTTTGTCTGAGTTGAATGCGGAGAAAGTTGTAGGGGTATTGGGACAAGGGAAAACAAAAGATGGGATTTGGTAAAATTTCGGATGCAAAAAGGGGGAACGCTGATGACGCGGATTGAGCGGATAAAAAAGATAAAAAACTGTAGATGATGCAGATTAACAAATAATTACAGCTTCCTGTGGGATTTGGTAAAATTTCGGATGCAAAAAGGGGGAACGCTGATGACGCGGATTGAGCGGATAAAAAAAGGATAAAAAATAGATGGATAAAAAAAGAATAATGGTTAAAAATGGGAACGCGGATTGAGCGGATAAAAAAAAGATAAAAAAAAATGTAGATGATGCAGATTAACTAATAATTACAGGTTCCTGTGGGATTTGGTAAAATTTCGGATGCAAAAAGGGGGAACGCTGATGACGCGGATTGAGCGGATAAAAAAAGGATAAAAAATAGATGGATAAAAAAAGAATAATGGTTAAAAATGGGAACGCGGATTGAGCGGATAAAAAAAAGATAAAAAAAATGTAGAAGATGCAGATTAACTAATAATTACAGGTTCCTGTGGGATTTGGTAAAATATCGGATGCAAAAAGGGGGAACGCTGATGACGCGGATTGAGCGGATAAAAAAAGGATAAAAAATAGATGGATAAAAAAAGAATAATGGTTAAAAATGGGAACGCGGGTTGAGCGGATAAAAAAAAGATAAAAAAAAATGTAGAAGATGCAGATTAACTAATAATTACAGGTTCCTGTGGGATTTGGTAAAATATCGGATGCAAAAAGGGGGAACGCTGATGACGCGGATTGAGCGGATAAAAAAAGGATAAAAAAATGTTGGAAATGCAGATAAACAAACAATTAAAACTATCACTTTAATTGTTTTCGATAACTAAAAGTCCTGAAGGGAAGATACATCTTGTAGCCGCGGACTTCAGTCCCTGCGTAACGCAACGAGGGGCATGAGTATCGGGACAGGGAACACGCGAAAACAAACGGTGGGATTTGGTGCAATGGATAAAAATAAATTAACTCCGTAATTTGATAATATTAAAATGCTTGATATAGTTATACTTCGAACGATTAATCTCCAATGTTACAAACTGCCCACTGCCACTGCCATTGCCCACTAATTCACTTCCACCCTTTTTCCTCTTTAATCATTTCATATTTTTCGATCACGATGCGCAATTGTTCCTGCATTTTTTTTTGATCGGAGACACTTGCATGTGGGTTTATATCGGGATGATATTTTTTTGCTAAGGTGTGATATGCCTTTTTTAATTGTTTTTCGGTGCACTCGGATGTTAAATTAAAAACGGAATAAATATTTGTTTTTTGTGAGGTAGTTTGTCTAGGATAATTGGTGTATGTTGATTCCTTTTTTTTATTATAAAACTGATCAAATAATTGTTGTACTTTTTGTTCCTCCAGTTCTATATGCGCAGCAACATAATTAATACTTCTTTTGAGTTTTGCGGTATCAATTTGCGGATGGGCGGATATACTAAATAAAAATTCGATCAGATTGATTTTATAATCCTGTTTTGCTTCCACCCGAACATGCTCACAAATGGCTTCTACCAGAATGCGCTGACGCAATAATTCGCGAAAAAAATTCAATCTGTTTTGTATGTAAGGTTCGCCGAATTGGGCGACCAAACGAGCGCTTAATGTGGAATCAGAAAAAGAATTTTGTAGACCCACAGTTTGTATTATAAATGCAGCCAACATTAAAAAATTTAATCGTTGGTCAACAGGTTTTGGCTGTGTTGGTTTAGGTACAAATTGGCCATCAAAAAAACATCCAATAATAAATCCGATCAAAAATCCCCTTCCGCCATCCAGAAAAAATCCGAATACTGCTAACAGTAATTTGTGATATCCAAATGGTTTGAATAGAAATTTTCCATTAGTAGTTTTTAATATTACTAGAGTAAGATTTTTATTAAAAGCCACGCTATTTTGCTTTGGAGGTAAAGGGTGAATTTTTAATTCTGAAACGCCAGGGTATTAATTTAAAGGGTCCTTCGAAATTCATTCCAACACGTGCACTTGAAATAATATTGTTATTGGAAACGGGTTCGGCATGTTCAATCCAAATGATGTTTTCTATTAACGATATTCCGGTGTTATTTGTTGTAAATCCGAGGCATTGTGATACAAGACCCGGACCGGCAGCAATACCATTATAACACGTGGTCAATTTTCTTCTTTTAAGTATCATATCCATTCCTTCAATAGGTTCAATTGCTCTTATTAATACTGCATGCGGATCGTTTTTTTCATTGGTAATAACATTAAACAAATAATGCACTCCGTAACAAAGATATACGTAAGAAACACCACCTTCGGCATACATTATTTCTGTGCGAGGGGTAAAACGACCGTTGTAGGCATGACATCCCCTATCCTCCCTGCCACAATATGCCTCTGTTTCGCAAATAATACCTGAAGTGCGTTTACCGTTAAAATTGGAAACCAATATTTTGCCGAGCAGTTCTTTTGCAATTACTACCGTATCCGACCTTGTATAAAATTCCTTTGTTAGTTTCGACACTTCTGATGTATGAATTTATCCCTAAAGATATTGTATTAAAAAGCATTTATTTATTGCCGGGAAACACATAATACAACTGTTTCCAAAAAATCCGGTTACTCAAGTTTGTGTAACTTAGCGCTAGAGAAACATTTGTTGCTACAATTATGAACGGAAAATTATATTTGATTCCAACCATTTTAAATGAGGAGGCATTACATGTTATTCCTGCTTATGTGCATGAAATTACCAAAACAATAAAAATATTTTTTGCGGAAAATGAAAAGACCACAAGAAGATATTTACGTAAAACAGGTTATACAGCTTCCTTTGATGAAATTCCCGTTTTCCCCTTAAATGTAAATACAGAATACAACGAAATTTCAGGATATATTAATTATTTAAAGGCTGGAAATGATTGTGCATTAATGAGTGAATCAGGAGTTCCGGCAGTTGCAGATCCGGGCAGTAGTCTGGTGAAATTATGTCATCAGAATGGCATCCAAATTATTCCGCTGGTTGGCCCTTCTTCCATACTTTTGGCATTAATGGCCAGTGGGTTAAACGGACAAAAATTTTTGTTTAATGGATATGTCGCGGTAAAACAACCTGCGCGGAATACTCAAATTAAAAAAATGGAAACAGAGGCGAGAAGTGGTGTTACGCAAATTTTTATTGAAACTCCGTACAGAAATAATGGATTATTGCAAGATGTGTTTAATTGCTGTAATGATGCTACTCAATTGTGTATAGCAAGTGACCTTACCGGAGTAAATGAAAATATAAAAACAAGATCTATTGGAGAATGGAAAAAAGATCCACCGGCAATGGAGAAAGTGCCTGCGATTTTTTTGTTAGGGAATTGATTTGAAGGGGATTATTATTATACATGGGAAACAAATTGTAAATAAAAAAGGAAAATGCGGATTAGGAAAATGAAAAAAAGATAAAAAAATGGAAGGGGGGAAAAATAATTAATGGAAAAAAAGGGGAACGCGGATGACGCGGATTGGGCGGATAAAAAAAAGATAAAAAAAGGGAAGGATGAAAAATAATTAATGAAAAAAAGGAGAACCTGCCAAAGAAGGGGCAGGCAGGCGCGGATAACATGGATCTGGCGGATAAAAAAAAGA
>Ga0163151_10003296_pt1 | contig 23431 bp, 17 predicted proteins | sample OliLakLV19MP5IB2_FD_145596 | JGI IMG/M metagenome (GOLD analysis project Ga0163151, IMG submission 145596) | Freshwater microbial mat bacterial communities from Lake Vanda, McMurdo Dry Valleys, Antarctica - Oligotrophic Lake LV.19.MP5.IB-2 | ecosystem: Environmental > Aquatic > Freshwater >...
CTGAGATTGCTATCTTCATCAATTGCTTTGGAAGCCGCTTCAATTGCGTTGGAGTTCTTCCCCATCGCAAGATATGCGCGCGCTCTTGCGTAGGACAACACGGCCATCTTGTTGCCGGCCGCTTCTGCTTGATCGAAATCGGCCAGGGCCTGCTCGTAACGTGCTGATGCAAGAAAGGCCAGTCCTCGACCGAACAGAGCTGACGAATTGCCGGAGTCCAGTGTGAAAGCGGAAATCGCCTCCTTGTAGTTACCGGCGCGCAGAGCTCTAAGTCCTTTGCTGGAATGTTGATTGGACCAGCTTGATGATGCCGTCCGTTCAATAATAAAGCCCGCGAAGATGGCCACGCTCAGAATTACGACACCGAACAATGTCAGATCAACTGCCCGCAGAAATTTGGCTTGCAAGTAAGTGCGTCCATCCTCATCTCTGTCGATTTGAGCAACGAACCGCTTCGAGTCTGGCTTTTGCCCAGCAACAATGGAATTCCGCAGGTGCGAAGCCTCATAACCATATTTGCCTTGTGCCTGCGGCATTCTCGGCGACGGAGCCTCAACGGCGGCATTCACGCTCGGCCGGTCAGAATCGGTGGCTTCTGAAATGATTGGGGCGCCAGGCTGAGGCTGCTGAAAGCCTGAGATCGAAGCTTGGTTTGCAGGGGAGTCGGTGAAGCTTGACGTACTTTCGCTGAAGACTAAGTTTGCCCCAGCGCATTGCTGGTCAGACTTGGTGTCGGTATTTTTGCCTCGATTATTGGCGTGTTGAGAAAGAGGCTTTTCAGATCCCTGACGCTTGCGTGGATTTGAGGTTAATGCCGCTAAGACAAGGCCCAGTTTAGATTTGGAAAGGTCAATACCGCCTTGAAAAATGAAGTCCTGCATTTGTTCAATCGGGCCAGGTGGCGCCTTGTGAGTCTTTGGCGCTAGCTTAGCTTCATAACGGTAAAGCGCTTCAAATTCGCCGTTGGCATCGGATAGAAAAAATGGAGAGTCACCGCCGCTTTCAACCAATAGCGATGGCTCGCCAATGGCTGCTAAGTCCGCAAAAATATCCAGTCCTAGAGATTGCTGAAGATCCGCCATGCCACTTTCATCCGCTCGGGAAAACGAAAACGCACCGGATTGCATCGACATTATCGTCTTAAGCGCTGTAGTGCCAGTCTCTTTCGTCCCAAGCAAAAGCGCCCCCGTCACGTATCGTCCGCAAGAAATACCGACGCGTCCATTGGTTTGATCGGAAAGGACAGTTAGGATGCCTCTTTGAACGTCGGAAAGCGCGCCGACCCGGTTGAAGACCTCGGTGATACCACCCACGTCAGTAACATCTCCAGAGAGGACCGCGCGTCCTTCACTGGGTGACTCGGTTAAATCCGTGGCCGATGAATTGGTGGTCATTTTGCAATCTCAGCTTCCGAGCCTGATATACCCGGCTTGAAAACTGTCTCAACCGGGAATTAACTGGCAACACTTATCGGACGATTGAAGGCATGCGGAATTCAGAAACGGTATATCGTGTGACGTCTATGGTCTTAACCGCTGCCGTTGTGCTGTGCACTCTGGCTACCGCCCTCAACCGTCGCCCGTCGTCAGATGCCAATGCTAAGTCCCTGGGCGATGACGCCGCCAGCATCGTTGACAGATCGCTCACCGGCAAAAATGCCTCCATTCCGTTGCCACCAGTTGCACCGGTCAATCCCAGACAACAGGCTCGACCAGATCAAAGTGCCATTTCAGCGTCCGAGAACTCTGCACAGGGATCGACCGGCAATGACAAGATGTCTTCAGCCGAAATCGAAAATGCGGTTTTGAAGGGCCAGGCTCTGGCAGCAGCCGGTAATGGACGCGAAGCTGTCAGGACATTGATGCAGGCGCTTGGGAAACATCCAGAAAATGTTCGCTTACGAATAGCGGAAGTCAAATTACTGATCTCGTTGAACAGAGGCGCCACCGCAAAAGCCGTATGCAAAGCTGGGCTAACCGACACAATTTCGGCAGCAGATCGCGCCAAATTGGAAATACTGCTGCAAAGTCTGTGAACTCGCCAGCGCTGCACCAATTGCCCCCAACCTGGCCAAATATATCGCTTCGCTGCCGCCTGAATTACTGAAATTCACCGCGTTTGCCTAAAGTCCTACGTGGGTAAAAACGTCCTAGATCGAGCATGAATGATTCTGTGCGCTTTCAAACGCAAAAAACGGCGTTCAGGTCCAACACCGCTTGTAGAGAGCTCAACGCCTTAGATAGAGGTTTTACTTATGACGTATTCGCTTACTCGAAGCAGCTCGTTGACGGAATCATACAAGTCGGCGCGAGGAAAGGTTGCGCGATCAAATGTAAAAATGCCACTTAGTGTCAACCGCAACAGGACACACCGAGGCTCCGTATTAGCAGAGGGTGTTGTTGCACTGGGCTTAGTCATAGCGGGGGCAGTTGGGGGCACACTCCTGTTAGTCAACGCTGGAGTTGCAACCTACTACAAAGAGAAGCTCGGTTTCATTGACAATCAGGCTGCCATTTATGCTGCCAATCAGGCTAATTTAGGTCTAAACAGCGATCAGGTTCAAGCTCAGACAGAGACGTTTGTCAACGACCTGCTTAGAGCAACGGGGATGCCGGAATCGGAGGACATAACCACGACCGTTGATGCTGACAAAGTTACAGTGGCCACCAGACTTGCGAATATCAGCGTCATCGGTAATGGCACTATCTTGCCGGCGTTCGTTTCTGTACAGGATCTTTCTGTTTACAAGCGGGATCGTGCGCTCTTCCCGGTTGTGATCGACTGTAATGACGGGAATAGCGGGCGATTGTATGTAGCAGCGTACTGCGTGCAAGCACCAGTTTTGTCACCAACTGTTGCAGCTACAATAACGGGAGGGCCATCTGTCGGGACAAAGCCCGCAAAGATATTCGGGAAGGGTATCTTTTCTGCTGGATACTACGCAGCCTACCCCGCTGGCACCCCGTCGCCAGCGCCTTGACGTAGTAATGCCAAGCTGAAATCAGCCCTAGGGTTGCGCGTGGCAGCGAATCACTTAGCTTAGTGAGGCTTAGCCCGGGCAGTGGTTTTTGCATTAGCCGCCGCAGACGAGACCTTTGCCTTAACTGGTACAGCAGCGGCCGGCGCCGCAACTGGAGCAATCACCGGAGCCGAAGCTGACGCGCTGTCAGCCTTCATCGGAGAAGCATCAGAAAAGCCGATGTCCTGGAGGAGGCGATATGCGTTACGGCCCGTTTCGGTTTTGGGCTCGGACGCCACGATGTCGACCAACGGTCCTAAAGCCTCTGGATAACGTCGCTGGCCAATCAGAAATTCCGCTTTAAGCAGCATCGCCTGGCGCTTTAGTTGGCCGAAACGCAGGCACAATTGGCGCTCGGACTCCGCCTGCGCCTTTGTTCCGTCAAACTTGACGAAGGATTGATAGAGACGCCAGTGGGCGTCCGCCAAATCGGATAGCCAGTCACTGTATCCATTTATTGAATCTTGAAAATCTTTCGCCCGAGAATTGGGCATAGCGTTGCGCATTTCTTCCAGGCGCGCCAGAGCGTTCCCGGGATTTAACGGAAGTTTGTCATATCCGCCGGATCCACCAGGCACAAGCCCGGGCCCCCCATAAGCGCCTGTCGTGAGCGGCGTTCCAGGCACCGGAGCTGAAAATTTCGGAGCGCCTTGAGAATTCGTTGGATTCTGACTGCCCCCGGGCAAAGGTAAGCCACCTTGTGCATATACTACAGAAGGACCAAATAAAGAAGTTACAACGACCAGACCTATAATTTGCGCCCCTTTGAGCACGTATATTGGTAGAACCATAAGGGCACATCCTCGCGTCTAATGGGCGCTGCACCGATGGCGCCCGCTGCGTGATTCTAGCAAATAGATGGTTGAAGTCGCAGAACGCACAACGGCGCTGTGTTACGATTTGCTTAGAGTCACTTCACTTACCAATGATTCTCCGTCGGAGCCCAATTTGAAAACTGATAGAAAAATGTCCCTCAGGGTGGCAAGAGCATCGGTTGCATTTGCAGCGGCTCTGTCGATGTTCCTCTCGCCAGTAAGCGCGTCCTACGCCAACGTGGGCGAGGCAGCACTGACGCAAACGCCGTTGTACAGCCCGACCGACAAGTCGTTCGTAAGCAAATACTTGCATCCCGGGCAGTATATGCCCCTCAGTGACGTGAAGGCTGGGATGACCGGTTACGGCTTAACCGTATGGCACGGGACAAAAATTGAAAAGTTCGACTTGAAGGTCATTGGCGTAGTCAAGAAAATCCTCAATGGGCGCGACGCCATCCTCGCCAGGTTATCCGGCGGAGAGATGGGCAAGAATTGCGTCATTAAAGGAATGTCCGGCAGCCCCTGTTACATCAACGGAAAGCTGATTGGCGCAGTATCGTTCGGCTTTGATTTTTCCAAAGATCCCATTTGCGGCATCACGCCGATTGTCGACATGCTGGATGCCTTAGCCGACAACACTCTGCCTAAGGGTTCAATAGCTCATCTCAATGCGCCACTATCTGCGGTGCCGAACGGTGAGACAGGCGATATAACCAACACCAGTGGCGGTGGCATGCGGATGACGCCGCTAGTTTCCCCAATTTCATTGACAGGATTTTCACCGCGCGCGGAAGCTTACCTGGCAAAGAAATTCAAGGATATCGGCATGGGAGTTTCGTCCGGCTCAGCAGGAGCAATGGACCCACAATTGCTCAGCGGCACGGCCGACAAAGATATCAGGCCAGGCAGCGCTGTGGCTGTACTGCTTGCCAGCGGTGATTTCAGCATGGCGGCCACCGGTACTGCAACTGCACGTTTCGGAGATAAAGTGGTGGCGTTTGGTCACCCGTTCATGCAGGGCGGCTCGATAGATTTCCCCATGGCAAATGCCTTTGTACACCAGGTCATGCCTGGCTACAACGTATCCTTTAAGCTCGCTTCGCCAACCAATATAGTTGGTTCCGTCACCGCTGATCGCCCGTGGGGAATCGGCGGAAAGATGAACCGCCCATCCAAAATGATTCCGGCAACCTACACTGTTGTAGATGAACCGCGAAAGATCTCTCAGACGTACAACGTAAACATCATCGACCATCCGGAGCTTACACCGGACATTCTGGCGGCGACCGCTGCTTCGGCTGTGGATGCTACCCACCAGACAGCCGGCCCATACGTAGCAAAAGTCGAAAGTCGATTCGAAGCAGACGGCATCGAGCCGATCGTCAGAACGGACCGCTTCGCCACGGGGCTGGCACCGAAATCATTTATGGATTTGTTCATGAGCGGAGATCCTGTCTCCCGCTATGTGAGCCGAACCGCAAACGCCATCACAAACAATGATTTTCAGAAGGCCTCAATCAAGAAAGTCAACTTGAAGATAACTATTCAAGACGGGCACGAAACGGCAAAAATCGAACGTGTGTACATGGACAAGTCCTTCGCAGCACCGGGCGAAGAGGTTAAAGTCACCGCTGTGCTGAAGCCCTTCAATCGAGATGAAGTTGAAGAGACGATGACCTTCAACGTGCCTCGCGATGTGCCGGACGGCAATATGTTGATTGGTATTGCCGGCGGTCAGGACTATGACTACATAAAGAATCGCCTAGGTATCGTTGAAGCAGAACCGGAAAACGTCAAACAAATTGCGCAGAAGATTCGCGAGGAAGGTCGCGGTGATCAGATAAGTTTGGTGGTCGGTCTACCAGAGCAGTCTCTTATGATCAGAGGCACTAAGTTGGTCAATCCGCCGGCTTACTGGACAAAAGTCTTTTTCTCCAATCGCCACACCAAAGGGCCAACATTGGTCAAAGGCGAAATGAGACGCACCAAAGACGAACCGTGGATGCTCTTCGGCAGTCATATTCTGGCTATAGAAGTTCGCTCACCAGATAAAGCCTCGGCGCGGCAGGCACCATATCCAATATCAGCGCCGTCCACAAATGACGACGTATCAATTACTGAGCAAGCCCAAAAGGCAATGACCTCCGTTCCTTCAGCGCGTCGCGGCTCAGCGCGATCCGGCGGCGGTTCTGCCGGCGCTGCGGCAATCACTCTTGCCGGGGCGGCCGCTGTCACCGTAAGCAACAGCAGCAGCTCGACCTCCACAACGTCCACGGCTCCCAAAGCCACCACTACCTCAACTACAATCACGGCGTCCACCGGCAAAGATTATCCTCACGTGCGGCCAATTCAAATCTGGCGTCAGGACTCCGACGAGGAATTTCGCGGCGGAAAGATGGACGATGCAACTGTCGATAGTTGGGGTCGCATCTCTCCTGGATTTCAAAGCTTAGGCAACAGACAAATTTCATCTGAGAACCAGATCTGGTCCGGCGTTTGGGCCAACGAGTATTTCTATTATGGTTCGGCCGATGAACTATGGCGCTGGAAAGGCGCTAACACCAAACCGGAGAAAGTGGCGAAACTGGAAGGACTGTTTATTCCGGCCATGACAGCAGATTCCAAAGGCATCGTTTATGCGTCACCAGTGCCCTCCGGACACGTGTGGGCCTTCGACACCAAGAATCCAGCCGTCAAACCTCAGATTGTCTTCAAAACCAGCGAACCGATCATTGCCAGCCTAACGGTAGACGACAAAGACAATCTCTACGCAGGCACTGCAAGCACCGGCAAGGTGTACAAAATCGACGCTGCCCGTAAATCATCAGTCATTTTAGATTCCGGGCAAGCGCACGTCTTGAGCATGTTCTACTCAAAACCGGAAAGCACGCTGTACATCGGCACAGGGGAAAGAGGCTCTGTGTACTCAATTGATCAGACAGGCAAGACTCGGGCCGTTTATCAATCCGCTGACCATTTCGTAACCGGCGTAGTCAAAGACTCAAAAGGCGATCTCTACGTGTCGTCAGCAGCTCCTGGACACCTGGTGCGCGTTATCCCATCTGGTGAAGCAACCACACTTGCCACCAGCGATGCGTTCTATACGTTGCACTATGATCCGGACACGGATTCAGTGATATCGGGCGATGCAGAAGGTGATCTGACAATGGCCTGCATCGACCCGCTAACAAAGCAGGCCTACTTCATGCCCGTCTCTCACACCGAACAGGAAGCAGTGCTGGCAATAGCCTCGAACGGCAAGAACCTGTATGCCGGATCTTCCAATCTTGCTGTTCTTAGAGAGTTTCGCATGCAGCTATCGGAAAGGCCGCTGTATACCTCCGCAGTCAAAGATGCTGGCAGACCATCTCGTTGGTCCAAAGTTCATACATATGGACCTTTCAACGAGCGGAACCAAGAATTAGCAGCAAAGTTGAAGATCGAAACCAGAACAGGTGAGACAGCAAAACCAGACGAGACGTGGGCCCCATGGCAGTCTTCCGGATTGCTGAACGATAGCTTTACAGTCACGTCACCGACTGGTCGTTACTTCCAATACAAACTATCGTGGGACACTTCAAAGGATAAAATCGGCGCTGAAAAGATTGATAAGCTGACGCTTGGTCGAATCGACACAACGTTCTTGCCAACAAATACAATTCCGCAAATTTCGAACATCTCTGTTAAATCCGGACTAGCCATAGCCGGCAAGCAGGAGATGTCCGTCACCGGCACCGACTCGGACGGCGACAATTTGATGCTGTCGATCGACGTTTCACCTGATGGTGGCATCACATGGAGCCCACTCAAGGAAGAGATTCGCTCGAAAAACGCCAAAAAAGACGAGAAAAAGTCCTCCGCGATTGTCTCTGACGATGAGAACACTGTCTCTGCCGATGGCAAAGACAAAGACAAAACGTCTAAGGACGATTCAAAAGATACAGTGAAAACTTCGTCTGACTCGGACAAAGACAAATCCACAGATGACAAGTCCGAAGGAAAGTCCGGTGAGACACCACCAGATGAACCGAAAGGAGACGTTCCCAACGTTTCTATCGAGGAGCCCGCACTTGAGCAGTTAGACACCCCGCAGGAGACCGCACGTCAGAAGCGTGGCAAAGAAAACGGCGGTGACAAGAAGGATGAAGAGAAGAAGCCCGACGCAGACAAGAAGGCCGACGACAAGAAAGCCGATGCTGATAAAGACAGCAAATCCTCCGACAAAAAATCGAAAGATACCAAAGTCGCCAAAGATGTGAAAAAGAAAACTACACCACGTGCGTCAGTAACTGCCAGCACTGGTGAAGGTTCGAAATCGTCCGAAGGTGGCTCCACAACAGAGACCTTCAGCTATAGCTGGGAAACAAAGAAGCAGAAAGATGGCAACTACCTCGTACGGTTCACGGTGGACGACAAACTGTCAAACCCCACCGGTGCGCAGCAAACGGTCAACCTCCGCTCGGTGATCGTGGACAACACAGCACCTGAAATTGAACTCATAGATCACAAACGACAGCCCGGCGGCAAGCTAGAATTCAAGGTCAAAGCTGGCGACAAGCTAACGTCAATTGCCAATGCTACCTATAAAATTGACGATGGCGAACCATTTGCGTTGAGCTTTGAACCTGATTCAATTGATGGATTGGAAGCCAAACTAATCGCTTCCGGTGTCAAGGTCGCATCAGGATCACACAAAGTCGAGGTCAAGGTCAGTGACAGAGCCGGCAATACAGCCACCAAAACAATCACGGTCCGGTGAAGGCGCTATTGCAGCAGAAAGGCTAAAACGAATATTTCGTACCAAGCCGCCACAAGAGCTTGTGGACGAGGCGAACGAGCCTGGTCGCATGATGAAAAAAACGCTAACAGCGTTTGACCTTGTGGCATTCGGTGTTGGCGCGACAATCGGCTCCGGGATTTTTGCATTGACAGGCACTGCCGCCGCCGGGCAGGGCAGCGCAGTTCATGACTGGATGTCGACTCCGATATTGAATTTCATGTTGAACTCTCCGTTAGGTAGAGACGGTGCAGGGCCGGCGCTTGTGGTGTCATTTATGATTGCCGCATTTGCCTGCGGTCTAACCGCCCTGTGTTATGCAGAACTGGCATCGATGATTCCAGTGTCGGGCTCGGCTTACACATTTGCCTATGCGGCCCTTGGTGAAATAGTCGCCTGGGTGATCGGATGGGATTTGATTCTTGAATACGCAGTTGGCAACATTGCAGTGGCGGTGAGCTGGTCAGACTACTTTCTGCAGTTTTTCCACGGAATGACCGGCCTGAAAATACCATTGTGGCTCACAACAGATGCCGGAACGGCGTTGACGCGCATCGCTCTACCTGCTGACAGTCCACTTCGTCAGCTATATTCGAGCATGGATCTGCCGGTCCTTTTCGGCCACCCATTCTCGATGAACGTTCCTGCATTTGTCATCGTCGCGTTGATTACATGGCTGCTCGTCGTCGGTATTCAAGAAAGCGCCAGACTCAATACCTGGATGGTCTTCATCAAAACCGCCATATGCCTATTTTTCATCGGCTACGGGTCGATGTACGTCAATCCGCAAAACTGGGTGCCCTTCGCTCCTAATGGTTTCTCCGGTATCATGGGCGGTGCGGCCATAGTCTTTTTCGCCTTCATCGGTTTTGACGCAGTTAGCTCCACAGCAGAAGAGACTAAAAACCCGCAGCGCGACATGCCAATTGGCATGATTGGCAGTTTGATAATCTGTACGCTCCTTTACGTTCTGGTTTCTCTTGTGCTGACCGGTATCATGCCGTATCAAAACTACGCCAATGACGCAGCGCCTGTGGCTTCAGCTCTTGCTTCCACCGGAAATCCATGGGCACAGATGATTGTGTCTGCCGGAGCGCTAGCTGGTATGACATCAGTGCTTTTGGTTTTTCAGTTAGGACAGCCGCGCATTTTTATGGCGATGTCACGCGACGGTTTACTTCCACCGTTTTTCGCAAAACTGCACCCCAAATTCCGCACGCCATTCATCCCAACGATCTTGACCGGCGTTTTCGTCGGCGTTACCGCCATGTTCATTGACATCGGTCAAGCCGCTGAACTTTGTAACATTGGCACACTTTCAGCCTTCATCTTGGTTTGTGGCGGGGTACTCGTGTTGAGGCGTACAGCCTCTGGTATGCATCGCCCGTTCAAGTGCCCACTTTCGCCCACCTTGCCCGTTCTAGGCATCATTTCGTGCTTTGTGCTTATGCTAAGCCTGCCCGTAATAACCTGGATGCGATTCTTCCTGTGGATGGGCGTTGGCATGGTAATTTACATGGGTTACGGACTTCGCAAGCGACCGCTTGAAAAGGATCCATCTACTTAGGAATGAAGAAGATAGACAAGTCGCTTCTGCCTGACGACTACAACACTAATAAAGACGAAGACGGCTTCTACGCAGAATTTTACGAAGACGGTCAGCTCTCTCATTACGGTTTCTACTCAGACGGTGAGTTGGACGATCGTTGGGCAATCTACCTGGAGCCTGATGGCAACGGTGCTTTCGTGCAGCGCACGGTGACTGTGGACTTTGCGGTAGAAGAAGAAAAGGATAGCAACAACGGACACCACCCGGAACTGACACCGGAAGAGGAAGAAGAGTACGAGGAATTCGTCACTCACTGGGTGAGCCGCATTCACGAAGATGGAAGCGCCATCACGCCTCGCTGCTCGTTTTGCGAGAAGACCAGCGTTGAAGTTCGCAAACTCATTGCCGGTCCAACTACATGCATCTGCGACGAATGCGTTGCGTTCTGCCAGGAAATTTTGTCCGAAGAAACAGCAGAAAACGAAGACGATTAGTCCGGGAGCGCCGCCGTCCCGGCGGCTTTTAGTGCAGCTTTTTCTAATGCCCGCGGGACGACGGCGCTCCCAGCAATCTCAAAATTAGAAGGGCAGGCTTGCGCCTGCCCTTCTAATGGTGTCAAAACAATTGACTATTTAACAGTCAATTCTTTGCCGCTGCGGATCGTTTCGTTCTTCGTTGTGACACGAGTCTTCATGCCTTGAAAGTGAGATTCGATTGTTCCAGCCGATACTGGAATGCGGATTGCTGATTCGCATTTCGGAACGCTCACGAAGAGGATTCCGCGATCCATGCGAGCTTCGATTTGCTCACAAATGATTTCGGTTTCGAATTCGAAGTGACGTACAAAGAAGCCGCAAGGCATTTCTTTGTGCAGCATGGTTGCTCTTTCTTCGAACATGTTCGGTGTGCGCTTAGCGACGACTGTCAGAAGATTATCTTCTACTTTCAGTTCAACATCGTCTAAAACTACGCCAGGTAGGCAGATTTCGAGAACGAATTGATCGTCGAGTTCCAGAATATCGGTGTGCGGGCATGCTGTGCGCAGTTCGTTGTTCCAACCGTAGTTGCTGTTGGTGTTAACGAATGGGCTGTTTTGTTCGCTCAAGTAGCGGTTGGTGAGCGGACGATAGCCGCGACCATACTGGTTACGAACTTGGACCGGATATTCTCTGGTCAGTCTGCTGTTAAACATGAAGTTGAACCTCCAACTTTTCTCTCTCTGTACGGAAACGCGAAACACCAAGCCATGAACACCGCTGTCCATGCGCTTCTTCGTTTCGGATTCCAGACTCCGTGAACGCTAGTTTAGCTGAAGAGAATTTATACAGGACAGTTATTCAGGATCCGATTCGTTTTCCTGTTGTGATCTTTTGGATAGTGAGTTCCACCCCGTATCCATACCGATCAAGCACAATCAATATATATAAACTGAAATTCAGACAAGGCATATGACAATCCTGTCTTTTCGCTACTTGGAAACAGTTTGGACAGTTTTCGAGCCTGTTACTTTCACAGATTTAAGTTTCGTGGAATCAGAAGACATAGGCTTCACCGGTTTGGCTAGCAGCGGTGGTTTTCCTGATTTTTTGGCAGCCATCGCCTTCGGATTCTCGCGTTCAAGCGCTTCAAGCCTCTTGCCTACGCGAGCCAGGTCCGTCTTCACGTCAGCCAGACGCTGATCGATGTCGTTGTCAGTTTCTTCGGCGTCCTGCAGCTCCTTCTTAGCTGTCTTGACGTCCTTTTTGCTTACGACCCCTTCCGTATACAAAGATTCGAACTGAACAATCCTGCCACGACACTCATTAATAGTTGCGGTGCGTTCGGCAGCTTTCTTGCTCATCTGCTGATTACTATCCTCAAGACGCTTCTTCATACGCTCAAGATCCGGACGGGCCATGAAATCCAGCGGCACACCAATGGTTGAAAACTCCATAGCTTCCCCCTGATGCCCGCCCAATAGTGGTATGTGCGGCGGCGGTGGCGGAATCATCATTTTGCGTGCTGCACTTTTCTGGGTTGGCGGGGCGGCCATAGCCTGTGCCACGCTAACGCACAGCCACAGAGCTACCAAGCAACAGCGCTGAGCTCCAGGGGCGGCGCTGCGCGCAGCCCTCCGTGAGAAATTGATTCTAAGCGGCTCTGGGGGTGCCAGTTTCACGATGTAAGTTTCCGAAATGCCTGAGCCTTGAAATGTAGAACTTGTCTCCATTGTAAGGTATCCTGTCCGCATGGATTCAAGCATTACCATTCTTTTCCTTGGTGATGTTGTCGGCAAACCAGGTCGCAGAGCCGTCGCCTCATTCCTCGGATCCGAAGCAAAGCCACAGTCAGACGTTGTTATCGTCAACGCGGAAAACATGGCACACGGTTTCGGCGTAACCGAAACCAATGTTAAGGAACTGCTGGAAGCCGGCGCAGACATTCTGACTGGTGGCAACCACACTTTTGATCGCAAAGAGATATTCGGCTTCATAGCGCAATATCCGACGATGATTCGTCCCGCCAACTACCCAGAAGGCACGCCCGGCGCGGGAATGTATATTCACACCGTTGGCGATACCAAAGTTGCGGTTATAAATCTGCTTGGCAGAGTATTTATGGATGCAATGCGTTCCCCATTCCAAATTGCTGACGAGCTGATTGAGAAGGCAAAAAAGGAGACGAACATCATCTTCGTCGACATGCACGCCGAGGCCACCGCCGAAAAAGTTGCATTGGGCTGGTATTTAGATGGGCGAGTGTCGGCCGTTGTCGGCACACATACTCATGTTCAAACAGCCGACGAGCGCATTTTACCCAAAGGTACTGCCTATATTACTGATGCCGGGTGTTGCGCTCCGATAAACAGCGTAATTGGCATGGACTTTGATGCAGTCTTTCGACGTATGATTCAACAACTACCGGCTCGGTTCGAAGTAGCAATTGGTCCGGCCGCCGCATGTGGTGTCACAATCAAAATTGACAGAGAAAGCGGCAAAGCAATTTCCATTGAGCGCGTCCGCTACGTAGAAACTGACAACGCCGAGAGCGACTAACCATGTCTGTTGATTTGCACTTGCATACCCTTCACTCAGATGGCAGCTGGTCTACGGCAGAGCTGGTCGAAGCCGCGATCGAAAAGAATCTCAAAATCATTGCTATCACCGATCACGATACCGTTGCAGGTATTGAGGAAGCAAGAGCGATTGCCGGAGAGCGAATCGAAATCATTGCCGGTATCGAAATTAACACCGTTTATCAAAAAGACTCGACACGCAAAGATGTACACATTCTCGGTCTGTTCATCGACGCAACTCACCCAGCCTTAGCGGCGATTATTCAAAGACAGCAACAGGCACGAAACCGGCTTGTCGATGACACCGTTGAGAAATTGAACTCGCTTGGTGTGCCGTTGACTCACGATATGGTTCAGGAGTTCGCGGGCCAGGGCTCAATCGGCAGACCGCACCTGACCAGGGCAATAGTAAAAGCCGGTGGTGCCGAAAACATCAATGACGCTTATTCACGATTCATGGAGCGCAGCTCGCCTGAGTACATTGCTCGACATTCGATCCAACCGCATGAGGCAATCGAAGCAATAAATGCATCAGGCGGGATCTCGTCCATCGCACATCCCGGAAAGGATCCGGAAATCGAGCAAATAATTTTGGAGCTTAAGAAAAAGGGCTTACGTGCAATTGAGGTTTTTCACCGCAGTCACAACCTGAAGCTGATTAAGCACTACATGCGGTTTGCCGCAAAGAACGATATGTTAATAACCGGGGGCTCCGACTGCCACGGTCCATCAGATGGATACCCGGCATCGGTAGGAACAATTCGTGTACCACCGGACGTGGTTTCAAACTTAAGAGCGGCGTTAAAGTAGGATTTAGATATGGCATGGAAATTTTTGGATTCGGCAAAACCAGCTAGCGAGCGGTATCGCGGCGAGATGAAGCACAGCATCGACGCCTGGTGGGCGCATTTTCAGAATAAGCGAAAAAACATCGAATCGATGCTGGACGGCAAGACCAAATGGGATCTGGAAGAGTTCATGGCGGAGTCGCTGCAAAGCATCGACGAAAGTCTGATGTGGGAATTCGGCACCGAATTGGACAATAAATACCAACTGGTAATTACGCCGGAAACGGAACGCTATCTTCGACCACTGGTCGAATCCATAATTGAGTCTGCACCAAAGATCTCGACCTGGTCTTTCTTCGGTTATCGCCAGCCGCACGGCACCGAAGAAACAGCGGAAATTGTCGTAGAGCAAACTGGTATCAAGCTGGCAGATCTACGATTTGACGCCAGAATGGACGAAGAGCACCTGATCGACGTCCGCTTCGCGCACGTTCAGCCCAAATCAAAAGAATCGCTGGCTGACGCTGTTTTCATGGCTAGCGAATACTTAATTGGAGAAGAAATTCTGGATCGCTGGATCGGCGACATGGAAATTGACGCCGAAAACACGACAGACTTCAAACCGCTAAGCGAACTGCCAAATAAGATAGCCTCCCTGATCGCGCAAACCCAGGCAACGATGCCGGAGCAACATTTGTACAACGTGCGCGATTCCCTGGCAGTAACAGCATTTACGGCAGAACCGACGGAAGAAGATGACGACACCACCGAGCGCTTCGACATGGTGTCAGCCCAAACTCGATTGAAGCAAGTTTGGCAGGCCGCCCACAGCGGTTCTCCTTTTGATTCGTGCCGCTTTTCCAAGCACGGCGAGAAATTCTGCTATCTAAAGTTACAAGGTCTCACCGACTCTGCCAAGATTGACTCGCTGGAATCAGCTATTAACAAGGCACTTGGCGAGAAGAAACTTGGCTGCACTACAGGTAGTGCAGTGGGGAAAGGACACGGTTATATCGACCTGTGCCTTCAGGATGTTCAACAGGCAATTCCGGTGTTACGCAAAGTCTGTGAGACTGAAGCCAAATCTACCAGAGGCTGGTTGCAATTCTTCGACGCCGACTGGGCCAGCGAATGGGTGGCAATCGGCGGAGAAGCATCCACACCTCCAGGAATGATCGAGCACTAAAATCCAGGGCGCTGGCGGGGCGCCCGACCGCTTCATGTGTAGGGGTGGGCGCCGTGCGCCAAAGGTGCCGGCGGGACGCCGGCGCTCCCAGAATCGGCAAGGAGGCTTACTGCAATGCTTTGTCGATTTGAGCTGAAATGACTCCGGCTTCGACTTCGCCGGTCTTCGTCCAAATTGGTTTAGCTTGCTTGTCGAAAACGACTTCACACGGGATATAGCCCTGATAATGCGCCTTGATTAGCTGCTTGGCCGTGGCGTTGGCAGGCTTATCGACGTCAATGACAACGAATTTCACAGTCGTCAACTTGTACTTCTTGTACACCTCGACGATACGCTTGGCCTGTCGATTAGAATTCAAGTCCCCGGCAGCAGCAAAGAAAAGCACCGTAGGATGCCCGCTGGTAACGTCTACATCGTCCATTCTTTCAGCCAAAATCGGGAAGCCCTGGTCGAGGTCGTGCACAAATGAGATGCCATCGCGCATTCGCAAACTGTCAGCAGCGCTGACGGCCGGCATCAGCGCCAAGAAAGCACTGCAAAGTACTAAAGCTTTGGTGGAAAACATAATTGCAAGTTCCCGCTACAAGTCGCGTGTCATGCCAAGCATTAGTCTCTATTGTATAACCGATTGAAGTCACTTGCTTTAACGCAATGCACCCATCGAGACCATCGCTGCTGCTCATAACTTGAAGCGTACTCATATAGGGATCGAAGCAATCGCCTGCCACTGTCAGTGGAGGCACAAAACACGTAACCAGGCAGACCGGGAAGCTGAAACCGCTTAGCCAAAGTCTTCGGAGCCTGACGATCAACAAGCTCAATTGTGATCTCGCTACGCAAGCAGCGGTCGGCTATAGCCTGAGCCGGAGTTGTCAGGCGCTCCCAGAGCCATCTGGCCAAAATGGCCTGCGCCGGGACCATCGGGTCGGCGTTGTGCAGGTATTCGGCGAATGCTTCGAGAATCACGGATGAGTCCTGTCTGTTTTTTTGTGTTAATAAAAAAGAGCGAAGATTAAACCTACTCTGGTGTTCCCAAACTTGAGCTTAACTACACCTTGCGGAAAGCGGAACACGGTGTAGGGAGGGCTTTTCGAGAATCAATGCTACTAAGTTACACCTACCGGCCGTATCGCGCAAGCTGCAAAGAGGCATCTATTGCAGTCAATCTTATTGTAAAATTGACAGCGAAGCCCTGCGTAGCACGTAAGCTACCAGAGTAGGCATCGAACCGGCAAAAGTCATTACGATGCCCAAGAAACAAGGTCTCTCGAGCTTTGATGGCACAGACCAGGCACCTGTCGAACAGATTTATGCTGTAGGAGCGCTGCTTCTTGTAGCTCCGCTCATACAGAGCCGCTGCGGCCCGAAGGTTGAGACTCCTAGATAATCGCAAGGAAGAGATTCCTGCAAAAGTTTTCGGCTATCCGGTGCGCGTACGTGCCTCAGGGAAAAACTGCGGTTTTGTTCGTGGAGAGAAACGATCATCAAGTCAGCAATAACCAAGCCTGAACCAACGGTTCAGGGACATTCATCCGTTGTCAGTCCCGACGGCACATTGAGTGCGGTTCTCGTAGAAGACCTTCTCTTCCGCGTGAACAAGCCTGGGCAGTACCTTGGCAATGAATGGGGAGCCTACCTGAAGGACTTTGATGCCGCCGACGTCAGGCTCTGCCTGGCCTTTCCCGATATATATGAACTGGGCATGTCCAACTTCGGACAGCGCATTCTTTATCAGATCGTCAACAAGCGCGCAGAATTCATGTGCGACAGGACATATGCTCCAGTCAGCGACCTTGAGCTGCTCATGCGCGAAAGAAATATTCCATTGTGGGGCTGGGAGTCGCGACGCCCGCTGGATCGCTTTGAACTGATCGGTTTCTCACTGGCCTACGAACTTTGCTATACAAATGTCCTCAACATCTTGGAGATGTCCGGAATTCCTATAGAAACTCAGCATCGCACAGCTGTATTTCCGCTCTTGTTTGCTGGCGGACCGGCAACGGTCAATCCAGAGCCGATGGCAAATTTCCTCGATTTTTACATCATTGGAGACGGCGAAGATTCAGTCCCCATGGCTATGGAAGTGGTCCAGACGTTCAAACGCGAACATGACTGCAGCGCTACCGGGGAAACGGCCTTAGCTCTTCGTCGCGAATTGCTTATCAAATTAGCTAAAGAAGTACCAGGCGTTTACGTTCCTGCTCTTTACGAGTCCACTGACGGATCACATCCGGTAAAACCGGTCGTTGAAGGTATTCCAGAGCGCGTTCCGCGACAAATCATGCCCTTGAACGCAGATAATCAACCGGCCGGCGGTATCGTGCCTTACCTGGCGCTGGTTCATGACAGACAGGTGCTTGAAGTGCGGCGCGGTTGCGACCGCGGTTGCCGCTTCTGCCAACCAGGCTATACGTTCCTGCCCGTCCGCGAGCGCAGTACCGACGAGCTGGTCGAAATCAGCAAGAAAGCCCTCGACCAGACCGGCTATCAAGAATATTCACTATTGTCCCTTTGCGTAAGCGACTACACCAGCTTGCATGAGACCGTGCGAGCGCTTAATCGCGAACACTCGAGCCGCCGCGCTTCGATGTCGTTGCCCAGTCAGCGCGCTGACCGCATGAACATGGAAGTTGCAGAAGAACTCAAAGCAGTTCGCAAAAGTGGTATCACTCTTGCACCAGAAGCCGGCACCGAAAGATTGCGTGCAGTGATCAACAAGGGACTATCTCACGAACAGATCATCTCCGCTATTGAATCAGCTTTTAAATCGGGTTGGGCGTCCGTCAAACTCTATTACATGAATGGACTGCCGTTCGAACGAGACGAAGACCTTCAAGGAATAGTCGATACGCTTCTGGAAGCTACCGAGAAATGTCGTGCCATTCGCAAAGCCGACCCCAAGACTTTCAACCGCGATATCGAATTCACTTGCACTATTTCAAACTTCGTTCCCAAGCCATTTACACCATTTCAGTGGTTCGGACAGTCGTCACCTGCGGCTTTCCATAGAAAGGAACAAGTGCTGCGAGACATGCTTCGCAACGCACGGCTGCATAACGTCAAGCTCAATTTCACAGACACCAAGACCTCCTTGCTGGAGGCGGTAATATCTCGTGGCGATCGTAAGGTCGGCGATCTAATTCATCTTGCCTGGAAAAAAGGCTGCACATTCGATGCCTGGGATGACAGACTGCAATTCAAACTCTGGCAGGAAGCAGCATCTGAACTCGGTATTGACCTTGAAGACCTCGCTTGCAATGAGCGCGAAGTTGGCTCAGCTCAACCGTGGGATGTTGTCACTGTTGGTTTAGCTGCTTGGTGGCTCGTAAATGAATGGAAAAAGGCGACGGAAGTGAAAGAAACTGCTCCCTGCAGTGAAAATACTTGCCATGCCTGCGGCGTCTGCACCGAGCTCGATACCGTGCACGTGCTGGCTAATCCGCCAGATGTGGTGCTCGGCAAGAATCCCTTCGTCAAGAAAGTTGAGCCGGCACCGGTACCAGCTATCGATCAGACCCATCCCTCGCTGCAGTTCGAGGCCCCCAAAGAAGCACCGCCGAATACGACTGTTACCCGAATTCTCTTTGAGTTCAAGAAAATCGGTGACTTGAAATTCGTCGGACACCTGGACCTACAACACCTATTCAACAGAGCCGCAAGGCGCGCACGAATCTTCGTGGCCTACTCCGAAGGATTCAACCCGAGCCCCAAATTATCGCTGGCCCTTTCCCTGGCTCTTTACAGCGAAGGCCTGGCCGAAATTGGCGAGGTTGAGTTAAGTGAAGACATATCCGCTGAAGAATTCACGCGGCGATTGAATGCTCAATTGCCGAAGGGTGTTCAGATTTTGCGCGCACGAGTAGTGCCAACAATTGGCAAGTCGATTGCTCAAGCAGTCGGCAGAGCCACTTACAGAGTTCGGCTCAGTCCATTGAGCAAGGAGACAGTTTCGTTGGATGCTGGCACCATCGAACGAAAACTATCCGAAATTCTTAGTCAACCTGTTTTGGAAATGGAAATGGTACCCAACAACAAAACAAAAAACAAAAAAGGTAGACACCGGCGTGGTTCTCATTCTCAGGGTCCGGACGAGCGCAAGGAACCATCCACGCGCGACATCCGCCCAGGTATCTATTCATTGAAGGTCAGTGGCGATAGTGCCACCACCATAGAACTTGAGTTAGCTCACGGGCCGAAACTGCACGTCAAACCTTCGGATGTCCTGAAGTTTGTCGCAGAAGAAGCCGATTGGCGCATTGTTCGGGTCGCATTGGCAACAGACGACGGTAGTCCGTTGTTCGACGCTTAAGTCCCGAAGGCGCTCTTTTCCCTCATAAAAAGGAAACTTATGAAGAAGTCACTGTTAATCTCAGAAGCCGACAACATAGCGGCTCTTCTAGAAAACGACCGCGTTGTGGAATTCTTCGTAAATCGCGGCGAACTGTTACTCGGAGATGTCTATACGGCAGTAGTCGAGAACATTCTTCCCGGGATTGATGCTGCATTTGTGAATCTCGGCAAAGATAAGATGGGTTTCTTACACGCCAACGATGTCCCCGGACAAGGTGCGCTGAAAGAAAAATTGGTGCCCAAGCAGAAACTGCTGGTACAAATCACCAAAGAGCCCACCGGACACAAAGGTCCGCGCGTATCAACGGCAATCAGTTTGCCGGGTCGCTTCCTGGTACTTGTACCGGAAGAACGCGGCGTCTCGATTTCCCGTCGCATCAGCGAAGCCAGAGAACGCGCTCGCCTCAAGGCAGTCGTCAACTTGATGAAGCCTCCGGGTGTCGGTCTAATTATCAGAACTGAAGCAAAAGGCCAAGGCGAACAAGAGCTGTTCGAAGACTTCGAGCAACTGTGGGATCGCTGGCAAACCATCGTCTCCGACGGCGAAGCTTCCATCGGACCGACGCTGATTTATCGCGACCAAGATCTGCTCTTCCGTGTAATCCGCGATGCTTACTCCAATGACGTTAACGAAATCATCGTTGACACACCAGAAGGACAAAAGCGCGCTCTCGATTACATGCAAGGCTGGGCCAGCCGTAACACAAAGGTGTTGCAACATCTAGGCGATGAGCCACTGTTGCTCGCTAAAGGTATCGACAAGGAAATTGAAAGCGCACTTTCTGACCGTGTCGAACTTCCAAGCGGCGGACACTTAAACATTCAGCCCACAGAAGCTTTATCCGTTATCGACGTTAACTCCGGTCGCTTCACCAGCTCCCGCACACAAGCGGAAACTGTTCGTCGCACCAATTTGGAGGCAGCTCAAGAAATTCCACGCCAACTTCGCTTACGCAATATCGGCGGCATGGTCATTGTCGACTTCATCGACATGGACAACCGTCGCGATCAACAGCAGGTACTGGAACAGTTCCAACGCGCACTGGAAGATGACCGCGCCAAGCCGCAAATCGGACAGTTATCCGATTTAGGACTGGTTGAACTGACGCGTCGTCGTCAGGGTCAAAGTCTTCGCGAGTTATTCACCTCACACTGCCCAACTTGCACTGGACTAGGTGTAGTACCGAGCCTCGAACTGGGCTTCGGCGATCACCGCAGAATGCTGTCATTTAAATCGCGGGAAGACGATATTCTCATGCGTGGAAGAAGACAGCAAAGAGGTGCAGCTGGACGCCAACAGGCAACTGGCATGCTCAAAGCTGCCACCGCAAGTGGTGGTCGAGTAAAACCTATCGTGGCAGACCTGGAAGAAGAAGACTTTTCCGCTGTTCCGGAAGAGATTCTGGCGCAGGTTCCGGAAGAATTGCTCGAGCATCCACGTGCTTTCGGCAAAACTGCTCACGTTGACCTCGGAGACGAAGAATCCGACGACGAGCCCGGTGATGCGCACTTCGGTGAAGAACAGCGCGAGGAAGCCTACAAGCGAGCTCCCCTGTACTCAGAGCCGACAGATCGCCTTGCAGGTGATGACGATAGTGGATTCGACGAGTCCAAGCGTCCTCAGCCGCCGCAACGTTTCGGAGCGGATTTCGACGATGATGCTGACGATTTCGAAGTTGATGAAATAGCTGAAGAAATTGCACCAGTGCCAGTGCCAAAGGCCAGCAGTTATTCCTACAATGCTCCGGAACCAGATACCCAATCGGTGGCATACAACGCCCCGGTCGATGTTGAAGCTACTGTCCTTGAAGCTGAAGACGTGGAAGAAATTCCAGAAGTAGAACTTCCGGAAAGCCCATTTGAAGCCGAAGTGGATCCTGTAACTGGGATCTATCGATTGAAAATAAAAACGCCTCAGCAAGAGGAAGAAGACAGACAAGCGGCTCTGCTAGCTGAACGCGGACAACCTCAGCAAATGCAACTGTCTATTGAGCAGATTGAGCCTGAGGCTCATTGGCACCAACTGACTGTTGAAACTGCAGAAAGCATCGAGCTGTCCACTTCCGCTCACGATTCGCTCGTCTTTACGCAAGCTGATACCCAGCCTGAAACGAACGCGAGTCCAGAGTGGCATCAGCAGCACGAACAGCATGAGCCCACGCATACGGACGATAGTCCGGCCAATGGTACTGAAGAAAAGCACGAGCATGAACCACATCATGCTCATCACGACCACGAATAGCAAATGTAGCGGCGGCTCGTGAGCCGCCCGCCACAAAATTGAAAGGGCGACGCGAAAGCGTCGCCCTTTCTGCCTGCGGGCTTTTTGCTGCCTTGCCTGAGATTCTGCAACTATTCCCAAAACAGGCGGCTGCTGACCGACTCTACGAGCTACGAAAAGCTCGGGTTGATGGTGGCGCCATTTTTACGAGCCATACTCAGGCTGAATCCAAAGCGCACTGCTGAGGAAGTCATCTCAGGCGGCAAAATGGAGGCGCTGACGTTTGCACCACGATCGTTGCCCAATAGCTCATAGACGAAGCTAATGTCCGGCGCGTAAGTTTGGTCCTCTACGTAGAAAGCACCGGCGTAGTTCCCTTTATAGACAAATGCCAGGCAAGTGCCACCGGCCGAGGTGGAAATAGCCAGACAGGCAGTTTGCTCTTTCTGATGCAGCCAGCTTCCGATGTAGTCCAGATATGACCGACCATCAAGGTCATCGTTTCTCTCAACCGGATAGCCAAGAAATAGCGCTGACATCGCCAGAGTTACTTCTTCCGGCAGGTCATAGACGAGGATTTGGGTATCAGGCTCGGTCAAATCATTCAACATCATCTGTAGTGAAGGTTCGGTTGGTTGCGGCTCAGGCAGTGTCTTGTTGCCATAAATGCAGCCAACGGCACGCCCTTTGTACAGCAGCACGGCAGATCTGGACTTGCGCGGCTCACAGAAGGCTTTAACGCACCCGGTCCTCATGCCGCCTTCGAGATCGGTTATCAGCCACTCGAGATCTTCGTCCCCAATGCGCATGTTGGCGCCCTTGTCTTCGGCGATGGAAGGCAATATGAGATCGATAGCTCGGCGTAATTTGAAATTAACGGGCTCATTCAATGCCCAGACAGCAAACGCAGCTTCCTGTTCGGAAGCCTCGTGGGCAGCGGCACTAGCCGGATTGTCAAACTGCTCTTGCCAGGTAGTTGTGGGTGCCTTGTACTTGCCTGAACTGCTCAAAGTAGCGCCAGTCATGCGGGAAGATAACAAAACTCGATTGTTCGCCACACAGACGAACTGAGCCAGCACTTCTTCTCCAGATTTCAGTTGAGCATCGGTGGGCAGAAAACCGGGCAGGTTGTCCTTATGGATAACGACTGCATAGCCACCAGGCTCCGCCGCAATGACTTTGCAGGAGACGTTTTGCCCGGCTTTGTAACCAGTCAATTTCCATGGATTTAGCGGCATCGGTTTCCTTCAAGTAACATTCTGGGCCGTCCGGTATTAAGGGTCCTTAGTGCTTATTACCTCAAATGAGGCAGCAGTCAAACATAATCGGAGCCGTCGGACGCAAAATTCGCAAATTTGCAGGAGCTCACTTGAGTCATCTTCATTTATCTTACAGCAAAGAGCCGCTGAATTAGCCGTTTCCAGCCACCGGCAAGCAAATTCGGGACATCCCCGCCGTTTTCTTGCAAGCTCAGTTGGTGAGGACTTTGGTCTATCTGGACGCCAACGGTATCGGCCGGGGTCGTGCAACAGGAGGTAGGTTCGGATTCCCGTTTTTTGAAGCAGGACATGCAACCACCTGTGCATCGGGCGTCAAACTCAAGCCACGCTTTGCATCGAGGGCAACTCATGCCTGTGGCTGACCCTGCCGGAGCAGTCAGCGGGCAATGAC
>Ga0163151_10003297_pt1 | contig 23428 bp, 23 predicted proteins | sample OliLakLV19MP5IB2_FD_145596 | JGI IMG/M metagenome (GOLD analysis project Ga0163151, IMG submission 145596) | Freshwater microbial mat bacterial communities from Lake Vanda, McMurdo Dry Valleys, Antarctica - Oligotrophic Lake LV.19.MP5.IB-2 | ecosystem: Environmental > Aquatic > Freshwater >...
GTCCTTTCAAACACACCCGAAACCCGATTTATTTAGGTTTATTAATGGTCTTAATCGGCTATGGCCTGGCTCTGCAAAGCTATTTCACATTTCTATCTTTAATAGCCATCTATTATTTTTGGAAATCAACTCAAAAAGAGGAAATCATCCTGGAAAAACATTTTAAAGAGGAATACAAAAAGTACAAAAAAGAAGTCCCAAGATTTTTTTAAAAATTCATTTCATTTTAAATAACACAATCATCGACCCCGAAAGAGCAACTAGGTTTAAAAGACTGGAAATCTTCGATCCGTTCATAATTCCATCAAGCAAAATAAGCGCCGACCCCAAAACATAAAGCAAGACAAATTGCCTATTAAGCTTAACCTCCTTTTTCCCCATATCAAAAACCTGAATAAACCAGGAAGCCCCTATAAACAATAACCCCAGTTCCGTAATTCCAATCATCACCTATACTGTACCACTCCCTTAACAATTGCTGTCAAGTCCGGTATAATCTGAGCCATGCGTCTAACTACAGACCAGGTTCAAAAAGTAGCGAAACTAGGAAGTCTTACCTTAACCATTGATGAGGAACAAAAATTCTCCGAACAGTTATCCAAAATTTTAGGATACATTGAAGAATTAAATGCCGTGAATACAGATTCAGTAGAACCCACGTTTAATGTCACAGATAATGTAAACGTTCTCCGCGAAGATATCGACAGGCCGGGCTTATCGCAAGAAGAAGCTCTTCTGAGCGCCTCCGTCAAAAAAGATAACTTCTTCGTCAGCAAAGGAGTCTTCAAGAATGAGTGATCCCACAGGCCTTACCCTAATCCAGACATTAAAAGCGTTAGAAGCAAAAGACTTCTCTTTAGAAGAATTAAATAAAGCCTACCTGGAAAGAATTAAAAAGTATAACCCGGATTTAAATGTTTACCTGGATATAAACGAAGAGTCGGGGGGAATTCCAGCTGCGATTAAAAGCTTAATTTCAACAAAAGGTATCAGAACAAATGCTGCATCCAAAATCATCGAAAATTATAAACCCCCATTTAACGCCACTGTTATCGACAATCTGTTCGGTCAAAACGTTTCAGTAATCGGCAAAACCAACCAGGACGAATTTGCCATGGGTTCATCAGGCGAAAACTCCGCCTTCGGTCCTACCAAAAACCCCTGGGATCCATCAAAAATTCCGGGAGGTTCTTCCTCAGGTTCAGCAGTTGCAGTAGCAGCAGATCTGGCTGTTTTCTCTCTTGGCACGGACACCGGCGGCTCAATCCGCCAGCCAGCATCACTTTCAGGAGTAGTAGGCCTAAAACCAAGCTACGGGAGAGTCTCCAGATACGGCGCAATAGCGATGGCTTCATCCCTGGACCAAATAGGCCCTTTCACAAAATCCGTCGCCGATGCCAGATTAGTCTTAGAATGGATTAGTGGGGGAGATAAATATGATTCAAACGCAACAAAAGAAAAATTCGCACCTGTCGTTGTAAGTGAAGCGCGGCAATCGCTCAAAGGTATAAAAATTGGAATCCCGAAAGAATACTTCGGCGAAGGTCTAGATTCTGGAGTTAAGAAAACCGTCGAAGACGCTATCGATAAGTTGAAAGAACTGGGAGCAGAAACCGTAGAAGTAGAACTCCCCAGTACGAAACACGCAATTGCCGTTTACTACATTCTGATGGCCTCAGAAGTCTCATCAAACCTGGGCAGATTTGATGGTTTAAGATTTGGCGGCCCTAGAGATTTGTTCGGCCCCGAACCAAAAAGAAGAATTATGTTAGGAACTTTCGCCCTTTCCTCCGGCTATTTCGACGACTACTTCATCAAAGCCGCCAAAGTAAGAACTCTAATAAAAAGAGATTTCGAAAAAGCCTTCGAAAAATGCGACGTTATAGTCGGTCCCGTTTCCCCAACAGTCGCCTGGAACATCGGTGAAAAAATCGACGACCCTCTAAAAATGTACCTTTCCGACATCTACACCGTCCCCGCATCCCTCGCCGGAATCCCCGGCCTCTCAATTCCCTGCGGCTTCTCCAAAAACCTTCCTGTAGGTCTGCAAATTCTCGGTAAATACATGGACGAAGAAACAATACTAAATGTCGGGGAAATATATGAAAATGCAACTGATTGGAAAAAGGAGAAGCCGAAGCTTGCGGATGGCGTATAGCAGATGGCAGATTGTAAAAATGTTTAGATTTGAAAAATTAGAAGTTTGGAAAGAATCACTTACATACGCGAAGCATGTCTATGAAATTTGTAAAGAATTTCCAAGAGATGAATTATTTGGTTTGACCTCTCAAATAAAAAGAGCGGTTCTGTCGATTTCCAGTAATATTGCTGAGGGATCAGGTAGTTCAAGTAAAAAAGATTTTGCTCACTATCTGGATAAAGCAATTAAGTCGGTATTTGAAACAGTTTCTCAATTATTTTTTGCCAAAGAACTAAAATTCATAGAAATAAAAAGTTTTAATGATTTGTATAATGAAGCTGAACTTCTGGTTAAAAAAATCCAAAGCCTCAGAGGATCATTAATAGACCATACGCCATCTACCATAAGCCATAAGCAATGATATGAAATATAACTCAGTAATCGGACTTGAAGTCCATGTTGAATTAAATACAAAAAGTAAAATGTTCTGCGGCTGCTCTGCAGAATACTTTGGCAAAGCCCCGAACACTCATACCTGTCCAATTTGCCTCGGTCTACCAGGAGCCCTACCTAAAATTAATGAAGAAGCTATAAAAAAATGCATACAAATTGGACTCGCGTTAAATTGTTCAATCTCTGAGCATTCTCTTTTTGAAAGAAAAAACTATTTCTACCCTGATTTAGCAAAGGGCTTCCAGACTTCGCAGTTAAGATGGCCCCTCTGCGTTGGAGGCTGGATAGAAGTTAAGTCTGATTCAGGCGAAAAATCCAGGATTCGCATCAACCGTGTCCATCAGGAAGAAGATACCGGAAAATTGACTCACACCGGAAACGAGACTTTAATCGATTACAACCGCTCCAGCGTTCCACTAACTGAAATAGTTACTGAACCTGATTTCACCGATTCCTCCCAAATCAGAGATTACGCCAAACAACTTCAACAAATCTTCCGTTATATCGGAGTTTCAAATGCTGATATGGAAAAAGGCGATATGAGGCTGGAAGCGAACATCTCAGTCCGCCCTGAAGGCCAAACCGAACTCCCTCCTTACCGCGTCGAACTAAAAAACATCAACTCCTTCCGCTTCATGGTGGCCGCAGTCGAATACGAAATCGCGCGCCAAATCAAAGCTCTTGAGAATGGCGAAAAGCTAACTCAGGAAACCCGCGGCTGGGACCAAGATAAAAAACAAACCTTCCTCCAAAGAAGCAAAGAAGAAGCCAACGACTATCGGTATTTCCCGGAGCCTGATTTACCTAAGTTAAGCCTTCAGTCATCAGCTATCAGCGTTCAGCAATTGCAAAAAGATATGCCGGAGCTGCCTATGAAAAAGATTGAACGGTATATAAAAGATTATGAAATCTCCGAAACCACAGCTGACACCATAGTCGGAGACCAGGCACTATCACTACTCTTTGACGGAACCATTAAACTCGGCCAAGCAGAAAACGTCACAGCAAAAGAAGTAGCCAACTATCTGGCTAATCAAAAACTAGACCCATTAAAAATCTCACCCGACGAAATAATAGAAGCCATCAAAGAAAAAAAATCAGGCCGGATCGATGATGAAGAAAGCCTGATAAAAGTTGCAAGTGAAGTCATAAAAGAAAACGAATCGTCAGTAAACGCCTACAAAGGAGGCAAAGAAACCGCCATAATGGCGTTAGTAGGAGGAGTTATGCGCAAAACCCAAGGCAAAGCTGATGCTGGAAAAGCGCTGATAGTTCTGAAAAAGTTACTGGTATAAAGCACCACATAAATGCTTACCTATACCGCTTTTGTATTTTAATGCTGAGAAGTAGGGGGAAATTTATCTATAAACTGTTTCACTTGAGTTTCGGAGAAAGGGATATAGTAACCAATTGGAAAATATGGAGGCTGCTCTGGTATCCGTTCTTCTATATCTAAATGAGTAGCAGAAGTGGACGAATTAATCAAAGTAGTCTTTAAATCCCGAAGAGCAAATCTCATGTAATAGACATCTAGATCTTTTGAATTGATTAATTTTGTAACAGCTTTGAATTCATCCAATTTTTTAGTCCGATCTACTCTCAGGTTATTTATAACATCCGCCACTTGTCCAGCATTTAAATCTGCATCTTCCAGTGCGAATCTCAAGCCAAGAATTTCTAAACCTGAGGCGAACCGCTCGCTGTCAATATCATGATAAGGAGTATCCCATGTCGATATCGTTTCTCCCTCCTGGATAAATATCAACTCCTGCAAGCTAGGATCATCCCCGATTGCTGAAAGAGACTCTCGTTTTTCTTTACTCGCCTGAACTATGTTTTTTGTTATAACTTCATCTGAGTTACCCTGAGGGGATACTTTTACTAATTGTTCTGCTCTCATCAATTCTATAGTTCTCTCTACTGCATGCCCGTATTCATGAGCTATTATCCCTGTTAAGCTAATTTGCCTTATCTTGTCTTCTGTGAGGCCAATTCCTAGCGCATCAGTGCAATTTTTTAGATCTCTTTCTCGCTCCTTATAGATATCATAGCCGACATTTATAACGGCCTTTTCACTATCTGCCGGAAAAGTATCTTTGAAATATCTAAATTCACCTATACCTTCTGTCCCTACCTGGACTCCATCAGAATCGACAAGTCTTTCAATCTGAGCTTCTAAAGCGGATGAGATTATTCTTCTGCCTATAAAAGTTTTTACTACATGGCTAAATGCCTTTATAGAACTATGTTTTAACCTAGCAAGCTCTTCAGATGTTAGATCTCTTCCTGAGTCAGGCACAGCAGTTTTTTTAGTACTGTTATCATCAGTGTCTAAGTCTCTCAAGTTAGGAAGAAGAGATAATGCTTTAGAACTATCTATCCTGTAAGGATGGCGACCTCCAGGCTTCCCACCTGGTGCAAAGACTCCAGCCCCAACCAGCTTGGAAATATTATCTAGAGATGGAGTTTGGAACTCACTTCTTTCTGAATATTTCTCTTGCTCTCGAGAGTGTTGTGCTGAGTTACTAATTCTGTCCATGGAATATCAGTATAGTACAACAAAATACCAGGGGCATTATTCCCACTTGAAATAACCCTCTTAACTACTGTTAAAATATGAATCTGTCATTGCGAGTGAATGCAATGAGCGTCGCAATCTTGACTAAACATCAAGATCCCTAAGTCGCTTCGCTCCTCTGGATGACAAAACAACAGATTGTCGCGCGGATGAATATTGTTCCCGCAAGAAATCTTTCAACCTATGATTGAATACAGATCCTTCGACTACGCTCAGAATGACTCATTTGAAAGGAAGATTATATGAGTCAATTCGTCCACCTCCATACGCACACCGAATATTCTCTCCTCGATGGTCTCTCAAAGATCCCCAAGCTTGTTAAAGCTGCTAAAGATTTAGGAATGGATTCTCTGGCAATAACCGACCACGGTTCTATGTTCGGTGCCATCGAATTCTACAAATCATGCAAAGAAGCCGGGATCAAACCAATAATCGGCTGCGAACTCTACGTCGCGCCCCGTGCGCATACCAGCAAAGAAGGAAAAATGGATGCCGATCCCTACCATTTAACAGTTCTCGCCAAAAACTATGAAGGTTACCTGAATCTGATTAAGCTAGTCTCCATAGCCAACCTCGAGGGTTTCTACTACAAACCCCGCGTTGATAAAGAGCTTCTGAAAAAATACCACGAAGGTCTAATCTGCCTCTCTGCTTGCCCCGGAGGGGAGTTCATCAGGAATCTAAAAACCGACGATTACAGCAAAGGCGAGCAGGTAGCTAAAGAGTACTTAGAAATATTCGGTGAAGGCAATTATTACTTCGAGCTCCAGAACCATTTCTACAAAGAAATCCTCGCCCGTGGCGGTCTTGAACAATCAGTCAAAACTGATTTAGAAAACATGGCCCAAATCCAGGATTTAACCTGGGACGCCGCAAAACAATTATCAAAAAAATTAGGCATCCCAATTGTCGCCACAAATGATTTGCATTACATAAAAAAAGAAGACGCCGAAGCCCAGGATTGCCTTGTCTGTATCCAAACCGGCAAAACCATCATGGAATTCAACCGCCTAAGAATGGTTGACACTCCGGATTTATACCTAAAATCCCCTGATGAAATGCTAGCCAGTTTTAAAGATTTACCTGAGGCAATAGAAAATTCAGTCAAAATTGCCGAAAAAGTTAATATCGAAATCCCATTAGATATTCCCCGGTTCCCAATCTTTGAAGTACCAGGGGACAAAGACCCAATAGACTATTTAAAAGAATTAACTTTCGAGCGTGGCCAGATGCGAATGGAAATGACGGAGGAGCGGGTTGCCAGGCTTGATTATGAATTATCAGTTATTGAAAAGAAAAAATATGGCACCTATTTCCTGATAGTCCAGGATTTTATTAACTGGTCACACGAGCAGGGAATAATAACCAACACCAGAGGCTCAGCAGCCGGCTCTCTCGTCTTGTTTGCACTAGGAGTTACCAACATCGACTCAATACAATACAAAATCCCCTTCGAAAGATTTTTAAACCCCATGCGCCCTAGTTTACCCGATATTGATTCTGACATTGCCGATGACAGACGGGATGAGGTAATCAGGTATGTTGCCCAAAAATACGGTAAAGATAAAGTCGCCCACATTGTGACCTTCGGAACCATGATGGGCCGCGCTGCTATTCGGGATATTGGACGGGTTATGGGGGTCGCGTACGGGGAAGTCGACCGAATTGCCAAACTTGTGCCTCCACCCCATCAGGGTTTCCATAAACCCCTCCCAGATGCCATAAAAGAAGTCCCCGAACTTGCCCAGTTATATAGAACTGACGCCCAATACAAAAAACTTCTCGATTTAGCCTGCAAAGTCGAAGGCACTGTCCGTCACGCCTCAGTCCACGCCGCCGGTATCGTAGTTTCTCCAACTCCGTTAACCGATTTTACCCCCCTCCAAAGAGAGGCCAACGGCGACCGGGTAGTTGCTCAATACGACATGTTTTCTGTAGAAGCAGCTGGGCTAGTCAAGTTAGACTTCTTAGGAATTCGCAATCTCTCGATTCTGGGTCGCGCTGTAGAGTTCGTTCTAAAAAACCGTGATATAAAAGTAGATTTAGATAACGTTCCCCTGGATGATAAAAAAGCTTTTGAGCTTCTGGCAAAAGGGGAGACAATGGGGCTATTTCAGCTTGAAGGCTCAGGTATGACCAAATGGCTGGTCGACCTAAAACCGACCCATATTTACGACTTGATGGCTATGATTGCTTTATACCGTCCAGGTCCAATGGGTTCAATCCCGGATTATATCCAAAGAAAGCACGACCCCTCAAAAATTAAATACTTTGATCCCAGAATGGAAGAATACATGCAGCAATCCTTAGGAATTCTGGTTTACCAGGAAGATGTTTTGTTAACTGCAATTAATTTAGCTGGCTATACCTGGCTTGAAGCTGACAAATTCCGCAAAGCCATGGGTAAAAAAATCCCCGCTGAAATGGCTAAGCAAAAAGATCAATTCCTGAAGGGTGCCGTCGAAAAAGGCATGAAAAGCGAAAAAGCCGATGAACTTTGGGGCCAAATAGAACCATTCGCGGCTTACGGCTTCCCCAAAGCCCACGCCGCCTCTTACGGCATGATCTCCTACCAAACCGCTTATATGAAAGGCAATTATCCGGTAGAGTACATGGCCGCTGTCATGACTGCCGAATACGGCAATACTGAAAAAATCGCTCATGCCATAGAGGAGTGCAAAAGAATGGGCATCGTTGTTTTACCCCCCGACGTTAAATTCTCCGGTGTCGGTTTTACAATCGAAGACTTAAATACTCTCTCTGAAGAAGAGTTAAAAAGAAATATCTCCCACTCAAAATCCGAAATCGCCCAAACACAAGGCATCCGCTTTGGCCTCTCAGCCATTAAAAATGTCGGCATCTCCGCCATAGAATCAATCATCGCCGCCCGCGATAAACACGCCTTTACCTCACTCTCTGATATCTGCTCTAGAATCGACACTCGCATCGCCAACCGCAAAACTTTAGATTCTCTCATCAAAGCCGGAGCCCTGGATTCCTTAGGCCCTAGATCAGCCCTACTTCTGGGAACTGATGATTGTCTCGATAGAGCCCATAAATTAGCCAAACATATAGCCTCAGGCCAAGTATCTTTATTTGGAGCCGAAGATGAAGCAACTTTATCCAGCTACAAACTAGCCGATGTCCCGGAACTCGAACTAGATAAACTCCTGCTTTACGAAAAAGAACTCCTGGGTTTTTATCTCCATGAACCACCATACCTGGAAAAATTAAAGCAAGTAGAGGCCGCATTAAAAACTCGAATTGATGAGATAAAAGACCAGTCAGTCGGCTCCAGAGTCACCTTCGGTGGCGTCATCACTGAAATAAAGAAAGTTCTCACCAAAAAGAATGCTTCCGAAATGGCCTTTGTAACAATCTCTGATGGAATCTCCAGTGTCGACACAGTAGTTTTCCCCAAAACCTTCGCTCTAAACAAACACTTATTAAATAAAGAGGAAGTAGTTGTAATCGGCGGCAAACTCGATAAACGCGAAGACGAATTCTCAGTCCTGGTCGACTCTGTAGAAATCTTCAACGCCGACGACTTCTTCGTCCTCGACACCGACGAATCCGGCCGCCCTCTACCCCCGGAATCCTCCGGTCCACCTCCCTCATACGCCTCAAACTTTGAAATCACCGAAGAATCCTTCGGAGTAGAAATCCAAATCCCCCAAAACGCCGCCGGCGATTTACTCAAGCAACTAAACGCCGAACTAAAAAAATACCCCGGCACTACTGCAATCTCCCTAATCCTCCCTTCAAACAAACGCCTAAATCTCCCCTTCACAATAGACCCAGCTATGGAATTATTAAAAAACTTAGAAACACTCCTAGGCCCCAACGCAGTAAAATTAAACTGAGCCTTGTCATCCCGCACTTGATGCGGGATCCAGAAAAAGTACTACGTTTATATGCTAGCCAGTCAAAGAAACGGCACCCTTTATACCGGAGTTACGAACGACTTAAAAAGAAGAATCTGGGAGCATAAGCATAATCTAGTTAAAGGATTTACAAAAGAGTATGGAGTCCATATTCTGGTTTATTTTGAGCAACGTGAAGATATTGAAGAGGTAATCTTAAGAGAGAAGAAGTTAAAAAGATGGAAAAGAAAATGGAAACTAGACTTAATAGAAAAGGAAAACCCAGACTGGAAAGATCTTTATTTGAGTATTCTGTAACTGGATCCCGCATCAAATGCGGGATGACAGGTTTAAATGTTGTGTTTAAGCTCAATTTACTGTAAAATTCCAAAAGTATGTTATCAATGCAATTCAAAGACACCAAAATAACTATTGGTGACACAATTAAAGTTAAATATAATATCGTTGAGGGTGGTAAAACCCGTGTTCAGGCTTTTGAAGGAATCTTAATTTCCGCACAAGGAAAAACAGCTGACGACAAAACTTTCACAGTCAGAAAAATAGGCGACAGGGGAGTCGGAGTCGAAAGAATCTGGCCTTTAACAGCCAACACTTTAGTTGATATTGAAGTAGTAAAAAATTCCAAAAAAGGCAAAAACGGTAAAGTCGGAGTCAGACGCGCTAAACTCTACTACCTAAGAGACGTCAAAGGCCGAATGGCTACTCGTGTTTAGTTCCCAAGTCTCCAAGTAACAACCACCAAGTTACAAACAAATCTCAAAGTTTAAGCACCGTTACTCCCAAATTTGGAATCTCAGTATTTAAGTATTAGAATTTGTTTGGTGAACTTGTATATGTCTCTTAGTTATTTACTCATATTTGGATATTGAAATTCGTTTGGAATACTTGTAATTTGGTTCTTGGTACTTCCTATATGATATTTGCAGACTTTTCCGTAGAATCCTCTCTTTGGTCCCAGGGCATTAACCTAATCTGTGGCATCGACGAAGTCGGCCGCGGTTGTTTCGCCGGACCTGTCGTAGCTGGTGCTGTAATTTTCCCCTCAAACTCAAAATTAATTGAAGGCATCGCCGATTCAAAATTGCTAACTCCAAAAAAACGCTCAGATCTAGCCAAAAAGATTAAGGAACTAGCCTCAGCCTGGGCTGTTGGCGAAATCTCCGTTTTAGATATCAATAAATACGGCATCGGCCAGGCCACCCAAATGGCATTCTCAAAAGCCGTAAAAAATCTCCAAAAAGCTGCCGATTTTTTCTTAATAGACGCTTTTTACGTCAACTCTCTGGACAAGTTATTGCAAAAGCCCATCCCGGGAGGCGACAGAATCTCAGCCTCAATCGCCGCCGCTTCTATCGTCGCTAAAGTCTACAGAGACGACCTAATGGAAAAACTCCACCTAACTTCCCCCAACTACGGCTTTGACAAACACAAAGGCTACGGCACCAGCCTCCACCGAAACATGATAAAAAAATTCGGCCTCTCCGACCTACACAGAAAATCATTCAAACTAGACAAATTTCTATAACATCGGGTGGGGAAAGTGTCATCCCAGCGAAGGCTGGGATGACAGAAAATGACAGCTTTTAAAAAAGAACAAGGCAAATATGGAGAAGACTTAGCCTGCAAATACCTGGCAGGAGCGGGCTATAAAATAATTGAGCGTAATTATTTAATCAGAGGTGGAGAAATTGATGTCATCGCGAAAGATGGCGAAACGACTGTGATAGTCGAAGTAAAATTAAGAAGCAGCGACGATTTCGGTTCAGCGATCGAATCTATAACCACCTCCAAACTCCGCTCATTAGTCAGAACCACCAAAATCTACGCCCACGAAAAAGCCCTCAAAGGTGGATTAAGAATAGACTTAATAGCCATAGATTTCCTAAACGGCACCCCCAAAATAGACCACATCCAAAACATCACCGAAGGATTTGAATTCACCAGATGGTAGTGCCGGAAAAGAAATGATTCATTAAGGGAAGTACTTCATTTTTGAAAGTATAGATAAAATGAGGTATAATATGTGGCTGCTATGAGAAAAGAAGCTGTGGCTCGAATTATTAGGCCGGAATTTGGAAGTAATCAAAGTAGACTTGCTGAGAAACTAGTTCATGTAGATTTTTCACCAGGGCCAAATAGGGGGATCATCGCCAGAAACGAGATAACTGGTATATCAGGATCAGGACCAATGCCTTCTCCGGAACTCGTAATCGCTGAAAAAAGTACTTCCAATATTATTGATTTTCCTACTCTAAGCAAGCCCGAAATGCCTCCTATTGATGAAGTAAAAAAACAGGAAGTATACAACCCCGGTAAACGATCAAAACAATATGTTGACAAAAAAGGCCGACATATTATTAGAAGGAGAAGGGCGAGTAGATGCAATGGTTCTCATGACCCCGAATCTGACCCCTGCGGCAGCCCCAGATGCAGAACCAAAGGCAAAGCAAAAATAAATGCTCAAAAAAGCGGTGAAGTCAGGAATAAAAACATTGTCAGATCAAGAGGGCGTAAAGATAGAGTATTAGTGGTTGGAAAATAGCCAGAATCTCACTCACTCCTCACTTAATAGTTTCATCAGGTTCCATATTTTTCATCAACTTCAGATTTTTCCTGGTCAGCCTGAGCCTGGGCATCTGCTCTTTCCGTCTCAGCCTCTGTGCGTAAATTAGAGGCAGTAGTTTCCAGTTCTACAGCTGCATCACTAGTCCCATCTCCTCTTAATTCAGTCGCAGTCTGCTCAATCTGCTCTGCGTTCTCTATTTTTTGATCTGCTGCTTCAACACTTGGATCCATATAAAAATATTCTAAGTTGTTGTGTTCGGATTCAGGTGAAATATATGTAAGGAAAAAGTAATAGCAAAAGTGTAAAATTATAGACATATGTCTGAAAGGACTAGTAGGAGACGCGCCATCGCCCAAATCGCAGCCACAGCATTCGCTTTTGCTTCAACGAAAATCCCCGAATATGCAGGAGAAATTATCCTCGTTCACGGCTATAATGGCGTCCCGAATACTCCTATGCATAATGAATTTTCATCTCTGGCCGGAGCCAAGCTGCACAGCCAGGTAATAATTCCCGATCTGCCACTAAGCAATGAAGAGAACTCAATCCTGATTGGAAGAAAAGATAAATTAATGGATCGCGATAAAGCAGCTAAGGAAGTTGCGGATCTTATAATTGCGTCCCATAAACCACCCTGGTTAATAGGGCATAGTGCTGGAGCATTTATCGCCGCCCTGGCTTTGAGTAACTATGAGGTTGAAGTAGCTGGTCTGGCTCTTGTCGCTATGCGCTATCGTACCCCGGTAGAGGACGATTTTCTTAAAAGATGCTATCGCGAAGGACTTGACCCCGCAAGCACAGTAAACCGAATGAAAGGACGACCTATTCTGGGATTCTATTCAACCGACGATGGAGTAGTTAGACCCCCGGAAACCAACATGAACAACGTTGTAGAAGCTTTCGGTGCCATTCCTTATTTAGCAAATGACAAAGGTCATTTCGACCGCCCTCAGGATACCGGCTTTATTATTAACGTACTCTCACAATATATGCATTCAGAAGCAGTTTAGCGGAATTATTCAACAACTTCCTCACTCTCAAAAACCACTCCTTCATCTCCGGAACTCGCTCCACCCGCTGTATTAATCACCTCAGGCGCAACAAAAGTAAACTCTGAAATAATAATCTTATACACTTTCATCCAAAAATCCTGTTCAAGTAGCGGAACTTCGATACTAAACAACACGCCCTGATCAATAGCCCCCAGCATTAACCGATCGCTGGTCTTAATCTCAAGCGCTTTAAGATTCCCCAACTTCTTCTCGGTGGGAGTATTCGTAGATATTTCCTTCGCCCAATCCTCAATCGTTTTTAATTTAGTATCAGTAATTCGTAGCGCTAAACTGCCGCTGACGTCTTTTGAAAATAACTGCAAATCCGCATAAGTATTCCCGTCCACTTCCTCAGTTTTCTCAATAGACAAATTATCAGGATAATTGAAGCTAAATCCCGTGGGATCGCTATATTCAATAAAAGTTTCCGAAGGCTTTGCCTCTTTAATAATCTCCGGAGAGTAGGGGGAACCTGACTGTTTTCTAGGAGCTGAGAAGAAATATAATAGCCCGGCGGCAACAATAACTACAGCCAAAATTATCAAAAACAATGTCTTCTGCTTCACTAAAATTAGTATAGCATGGTATGCTTTAAGTCCATGAAGAAATTATTAGCACTAACAATCCTCTCTCTATTTCTCTTCGCTCAAACAACTCAAGCCAAAGTTCTTCCTCAGGCCGGCAAAGCCGGATCCAAAGCCCCCTCAGTAAAATCAGCCGGAACCACCATCGGTATTTCCCCTAAGCTGGGTAGCAACAAAAAATCTCTAAACGTCAACTTCTCGAATCTCCAAAACGCCTCCTCCGTCTCATACTCTCTAGTCTACAAAACAGCCACCCAACAAGAAGGTGCCGGAGGCGCCCTAAACCTTAAAGGCCAACTATCCGACAAAGTAGAACTCCTCTTCGGCACCTGCTCCGCTAATGTCTGTAAATACCACACCGGAATAAAAGACGCCAAACTAGAAGTAACCTACACCACAAAATCCGGCAAAAAGTACATCAAAAGATTCAAAATAAAAGTTTAATTTTAGCTTCTTTTCTAAAGTGAGTCTGATTATTCCTCGGTTGTTTTGAGTTTGCGGTTACCCCGAAATTTGATGATCAAAAAATCCAGTACCCAGGCCAGTAAATACAAATATAGAAATAAAATAACAATTTTCAGTTTTAAACTAAAGGCTAAGTCAAACCCGAGCAGCCAGTCAATAACAAGCGGAAAAGCCAGAAAAGTTATAAATAGTGAAGTTGCATCAGAGTAAATCTCAGAAATCTTTGTACCACTGTAAGATTCATGCCCTCTATCTCCAATGAACATATCACCGCCGAGGAGAAAATAAACAATAAAATAACCGGGGATTGTTAAATCAGCAGGATAAAAATTAATACTCTGTTTCTATTTGGTTTAAATTTTTCGACAAACTCCATGGTGCAGGAGGCATAAGCATTATATTCTTTGTGAGCCGACTGGGATTCGAACCCAGGACCAAGAGATTAAAAGTCTCCTGCTCTACCGCTGAGCTATCGGCCCAAACTGTATAGTTAAACTAGGTAGATATTATACTTTACGCCTACATTCAATTCAATGCACACAGCTCATTCGTGTTGGTACAGCTAAAAAACCAAAATAAGATTGTTCTCGAGGATTGAAGATAACGATCTGTAGAAACAACACAGAAAAAGCCCCTTGCGAGGCTTTTTCCCTTCTCGCCATACAAAGAATTATTGCTAAATCTTCGTACATAAACAAACTGAGACAGTCAGAATATGTTTTAACGAGAAATTCCAATTTACATTGGACTATTAAAATAGCGATTTTCACGCCCCCAGTCAACTAAGTGAATTTATATAAAACAAGATCAAAGTACTCTTTAACTAAACATTAGACTAATTCACTGATATTTGGTAAAATTTCTAGGCTTAACTTACGCATAGAGTTTCCTAGCGTATCGTTCCAATCATGGAGGAGTAGCGTTCGTCTACTTTTTTGCTACAGCAAAAAAGAGCTCCGTGGTTTGTCGCCTCCGGCGACTTTGCTGATGATTCTACTTCGGTGGGACGGGAGAGCATGTAGGTAGGTATGCCGCGTTCGTCTACTTTTTTGCTACAGCAAAAAAGAGCTCCGTGGTTTGTCGCCTCCGGCGACTTTGCTGATGATTCTACTTCGGTGGGACGGGAGAGCATGTAGGTAGGTATGCCGCGTTCGTCTAGTGGTTAGGACGCTGGGTTTTCATCCCAGTAATCACGGGTTCGACTCCCGTACGCGGTACAGAATACTAAGTATGTTCTATACTTAATTGATGGATCCAATTCAATTTCCACCTCAACCTACTGATTTTAAAGACAAGGTCACCGAAACCTCAAGAGAACTCATTAAAGACCATTACGAAGGTTTCTTCCGCTCCTCAATTAATTTAATGTTCTCGCTTCTAAACATGCTAAAATCCAGCACAATCCAGGTAATTCGCCAGCTCATTAATAAAGAGTAAAACTTTCCGGTTTGATACAGTTTCGGGTAATTTTCAGCTTTTAAATTCTCTGCTAAAATAATTTTCTTATGCCGGATTCTCTTCACTCTACTTTAAAACAATACTTTGGCTACGACGAATTCCGTTATCCTCAAAAAGAAATCATTTCTGATGTCCTTAATAAAAAAGACGTTTTTGTTCTAATGCCAACGGGGGGAGGGAAGTCTCTTTGTTACCAACTTCCGGCCTTAATGCGAGAAGGCCTGACTATCGTCGTCTCACCGCTGATAGCTTTAATGAAAGACCAGGTCGACTCCCTAAAACAAAACGGCATAAATGCTGAATTCTTCAATAGCTCTCTGACGTCTACGGAAAAAGACCGTGTCCGCAATCAACTAATCGAAAAGAAAATCTCCTTACTATATGTAGCCCCCGAACGCCTCATGCAAGACAGCTTTCTCGAGATTCTCCAAACACTGAACATTAGCTTATTCGCAATCGACGAAGCGCATTGTATCTCCGAGTGGGGCCACGACTTCCGCCCTGAATACAGAAAACTCTCGAAAATTAAATCCCTCTTCCCGAATATTCCCATAATCGCCTTAACAGCAACCGCCACACCCAGAGTAAAAGAAGACATCCAAAAACAACTCAAACTGGGAAATGCCTCAAAATACCAAGCCAGTTTCAATCGGGAAAATCTGTTTTATTCGATAGAAGAAAAAGATGACGCTTTCGACCAATGCCTGAAGTTAATAAAAAAGCACGTTGGTGAATCGGGAATTATTTATTGCCATTCCAGAAACAATGTTGAAAAACTAACTGAAAAACTGCAAACCCGCGGCATTAATGCGCTCCCTTATCACGCTGGGTTAGAGGATGAAACCAGAAAAAATAACCAAAACCGCTTTATTAAGGAAGAAACAATCGTCATGGTCGCCACAGTTGCATTCGGTATGGGTATTGATAAACCTAACGTCAGATTCGTCATCCACGCCGACCTCCCCTCAAACCTCGAGCGCTACTATCAGGAAACCGGCCGAGCCGGCCGAGACGGATTAAATAGTGACTGCCTATTATTATTTAGCTTAGGAGATAGAGAAAAAATTAAACACTTTATTAATTTAAAACCAGATGAAAGAGAGCAGGAAGTAGCTAACGCTCAATTAAGACAAATGATCGGCTACGCTCAAAACAGCAACTGCCGCCGCCTCAGTTTATTAGAATATTTCGGCGAACCATTTCCCGACAAAAAATGCACTTCCTGCGACAACTGCTTAAGCCCTAAAGAAAAATTCGACGCCACAATCCTCACCCAAAAAATCCTCTCCTGCATTTATAGAGTAGGGGAACGCTTCGGCACTAAATATATTGCCGACGTTTTGACTGGAAAAAGAAGCACCAAAATTCAGGAAAATCGCCACGATAATCTCTCAACATTCAATATCGTCAAAGACTACCCAACTAATGATCTCCAATCCTTCATGAGCGAGTTAATCAGCATGGGTTTCATAGAACAAACCGATGGCAAATACCCCGTCCTGAAATTAACTAAATCAAGCTGGCTAATCTTAAAAGACAAAGAAAAAATTGAGCTAACCAAACCCGCGGTAACAGCCAAATCTATAGCAAAAACAACAAACGAAGGCATCCCCTTTAACATGACCCTCTTTAACTTACTTCGCGAAGTAAGAAGAGTCCTAGCCGCCGCCCAAAACCTCCCACCCTATATCATTTTTTCCGATGCCTCCTTAAAAGAAATGGCCACTTATTACCCGAGAACCAAAGAAGAATTCTCCCAAATCAAAGGAGTGGGGGAGCAAAAATTAAATCAATATGGTGACACTTTTCTCAAAGAAATAAATGCCTATTGCACTCCAAAAGGATCCGAAAATAACCACTCCTCAGCTTTCTAAACTGCATCCAAGCTTTAAAACGATTATAATCTTAAGGGTGATCAAAAAAATTTTCCTTTTAATTCTGGTTTTGGTAATCTTCAATTCATCTATGAACTTAGCAAACGCCGCCTCCGGTTTCGTAACCCGCAATGGAAAAGAACTATTCGTTAACGATAAGCCTTTTAAATTTATTGGGGTTAACCGTTACAATCTGCTAACAGTTGCCGGTCCTCCTTACTTAGGCTGTGGAACTGCCTTAACTGACGAAGAGATCGTAACAATTTTTTCCGAACTCAAAGTTATGGGAGTTAAAGCTGTCAGATTCTGGATTTTCCAAAGCTTCACCAAAAGCGGCACCGATTTCACCCGGTTTAATTTAGTCCTGACTCAGGCCGCAGTAAACGACATAAAAGTCATTCCTGTTTTTGAAAACCAATGGGGGGATTGTACTCAGGGCGCCTATAAATACAACGATTGGTATAAAGATGGCTACAAATCTCCCTACGGCACTTATCCAATTAACCTCAAAGATTACATTAGTAGAGTAGTCCCAATTTATAAAGACAACCCAGCGATACTAATGTGGCAAATCATGAATGAAGCTGAAAGCCAGATCAAAGGCCCCGTCTACCAAACAGATGGCCAGTCTTTATTTGACTTCACCAACGATATCGCCCCTTTCATAAAATCTCTTGACCCAAATCATCTAGTTAGCTTAGGAACAATGGGTGGGGGACAACCAGGAACAGGCGGTCCTGCTTTTCGCTCTCTTCATGCGATTTCTGCTTTAGATATTCTGGAATACCACGATTACGGAGACGAACAAATCTTAACTCCACAAGGCTTAAACGACAGATTTAATGACAGCCAGGTTCTGAATAAACCGGTAATGGTGGGGGAGGCTGGCATAGTTATTCAACCAGGTTGCTCAGGTGGAACAACTAATTCCGGAAACTTTAGATGTTTTAGTAAAAATGAGCGCGCTAGCTTGTTTAAAAATAAAATTGACAACTTTTTCAGTAAACCTGAAGGCGTTGGATACTTGATTTGGAGCTATCGCGACAGAGCCATAACCAACAACCAAGGCTTCGATTTTGGGTCGGACGACCCGTTAGCTGCCTACATTACCGGAAAATCATCCCAACTTATCACCCAAACTCCGGTTACTCGAAAAATAGGCGATACTGATAATGACGGAGACGTCGATATTTTTGATTATAACGCTGTGTTAAGCGATCTTGGAAAAACTCAGCCAGGCTTACCCTCAGACGTTGACCAAAGCGGCAAGGTTGATATCTTCGATTTTAATATTGTCTTAACTAATTTTGGAAAGTAAAGCTTCAGCAGGATCCTTCAGGTATATCAATAGAAATTTGAGTAAATCCAAGTGCCGATAAAAATGCAGTTAACTGTTTTCTGGCATTATCAGAAGCCTGTTTCAAAATCCCCCCATCACAAGCCGCTTTCTTAATTGAATTTTCTGCAGCCTCCCTCGCTTTTGATTCTAAATCCTTATCTCCCGGACTCAAAATCCCGCGGGTCCGGTCATAAACTTTAGTCTGTGTATTATCCAAAGTCGTCACCAACACCTGCGGCTTTGGCAAAGTCACTCTGATGGTCGTATCCTCGACCTCTATATCACTTTCCGAAATCTGCGACAGATCAAACCCCGCAATAACCTGCCCATGAGCAATGAGTAAAATCTTATCCCCAAAAAGAAACTGTTGAAAAACATTCCCGGAAGTCCCACCATCAATAATCTTCTCAATCGTAAACGAAGCAGTCTCCAATCTCTGCAAAGCCCTCATCTCCCGAATAACCGCCGCCCGATCAGTATTCAACTTGATCCCGGATGAATCTCTAAACACAAAAAACCAACTTATTAATAAGAGAATGATAAGAGCGCTGGCAGCTGCCAGAAAGTAGGTGACTTTATTTAGGCTCATACAATGAGTTTAACACAGTTGTGTATTTACAAATCCCTTACTATAGTTTAAGTTGTTTATTATCCTCACAAATTACACTATAAAATATGAGAGTGGCCGAATTATTTATTTAAATGACAGATCTTGAAAACGGGTTACACCCGTTTTTTTATGTTCAAAAAAAGTGAAAGGGGGTGATTAAATGAACAATTTTATTAAAAAGACTTTTGCTGCAGCTTCAGGCTTAGCTATGGCGGTATCTATGTATGGAACAACTGCTTTTGCTGCGACAACTGTTGTTGTAACCCCAACCAATACTCAGGGATGGAGCGAAGCTGATACCCGTGTAGGCGGTGATGTTAATTTTATTACTGACCCGACTTCACCATATCCAACTGGCGCTTTGCAGTTAACGACTGATGCGACAACTGCCGCGAAAGCTCAGTATCTTAAAGGAGAGAACTTGCCTTTGGCATCTCTTACAGAGCTTGGTTATTCAACTAAGCAGGTATCTGGTCCAGTGCATGCTGATCCCTCATACCAATTGCTCGTTGACCTTAACGGCAGCGGGGTCGGAGGTTTCACAACCTTTGTATACGAGCCATATCAGAATGGGGTAGTAACTCCAGGAGTTTGGCAGCAATGGGATGTTGATGCCGGTAATATGTGGTCCAGCAGGACTTTTACAGGAGTAGGCACATGTGTTGTAGTTGCAGGAGCAGGCGGTCCGCCATTTTACAACTTAACAACACTCCAGACAGTTTGTCCGGATGCAGTTGTTTTAGGTTTTGGTGTAAATGTCGGCACCTTTAATCCAAGTTATAACGTTGAGACCGATGGAGTTAACTTCAACGGTACAATATATGACTTCGAACTTGCTAACACTCCTTCAAATAAGGACGAGTGCAAGAAAAATGGATGGGAGGGATTGACTGATGAAAATGGTCAGCCTTTCAGGAATCAGGGACAGTGCGTAAGCTACTTTAACCATAACAGTTAAAGTGTTCTTGGCTTTCCTACGAAAGCCCCGGGGAAACCTGGGGCTTTTGTTATAGGGAGAACTGATGGGTCGGTTTAGTTGACAGTAATCCTTATATAAGTTAATCTGGGTTTCAGTTCATGAAATCGCTTCCATATTTTATCGCCACTTTTGTTTTTCTATTTTCTGTTTCGCTAGTAAATGCCCAATCTGCAGAGGAGTGCAATTTAACAGTCCAGGCCTCTCTGGAAGATAACTCATTAACCCGCATTAACCCCGGTGATCTTATCAATAATAATTTAATTGTCACAAATCCGAACCCTGCTTCCTGCGGCATAAACACTTACCTTATCAGTCGCGGCTTTCCCGCAGGTTGGATTCTTGATATTGCCAACACTATTGATGCCAGTGGAGGAGCCACAGTTTCTGTCCCTCTAAGTTTGAAAGTTGCCTCAGATTCGGCCAGTGGCATTTTCGACTACCAATTCTGGATCTACAATTCCTGGGCAGATGGCAGCGGCCAGGCTTCAGCTTCAGCCTATGTTGAAGTAGTCCCAACACCAACACCAACACCAACACCAACACCAACACCAACACCAACACCAACACCAACACCAACACCAACACCAACACCAACACCAGATACATCTGCACCTGTTGTTTCTATATCAACACCTTTAAACAATAGTTTAGTTGCAAGAAACAGCATTATTAATATTTCCGCAATAGCCACAGATAACACAGGGGTGAGTAAGGTGGAGTTTTATATAAATGGGGTACTGAAATGTGAAGATTCGACTGCTTCCTATAACTGTTCTTTCTCCACTCCTAACAAAAAAGGTGTTTCCTACAATATCCAGGCAAAGGCATATGATCAGTCAAATAATTCCTCTTCCGTAACTGTTAAAGTAACTACCAAATAATTTTCCTATTCTGCAGTTTTTGACAAATAGACCCTCAACACGAAAAAAGCCCGGTTGCCCGGACCTTTCTCGAAAACCTGTTATGAAATAATATTGCTACTACTTCAAAGAATATTTGGCCTTGCGGCTTAGTATCCTAACAGGCAAACCCAACATAATTCTAATATTTCGGATTTCTCCTGATATCTATATCTATTCTTTCTTGCGATTGAACAGAGTCTACACTGGACTAACTACGATACTCTTATTTTTAGAAACTGTCAATAAATCTTTATATATCAAATATAGTCAGAATAATTACAGGCCTAGAATTTTGCTAAATGCTTAGCTACTTTCGCAAGTAAAACATCCATATCAAAAGACTTTTCCAACTAGGAACCTTTTTATTTAAGAAATTTTGCTCACGAGAGATTTAGGCTGCTTTTTCAAGCCTGATTATATCAGAAGATTAAATTTAATAGGATCGTCAGAACTATACTTATAATAATTGAAGGCCAAAGAAGAAAGGCAATCTTCATACCCTCTCGCGGTTCTCTCTGCCAATATCTGAATCTAATAACTCATCCGAATCTTCCTCAGCCCGTCCACCTTTGCTGCCAGCAAGTTCTGGTGTGCTTAAAGCGTTACTATATTTATTCTTAGGCCACAGCATATAAAGCAAAAGCGGAATGGCTATGAGAGGCAGTAACCACATAGGATTAAAGGCATTCTCAGCTCGGGTTACCCCCGCATTTTCATCAGTCTGGTTAATTACAGTTCCGGTCTCGTTAATTCCGTCCTGGGCAAATGTCTGCGTAACCGAAGCAAATATCCCTAAACTCAAAACCATCCCTAGTGCAATTAAAAATATTCGACTTTCTATTTTCATAAAAGTAATACTAGCAATCAAAAATAAAATTTAAAGCAATGAATTGTAAGAATTACGGTAGTGAAAAGCAGAATAATTTGATGTCCTATAAGTATATCTTTCCATTTCCTGATAATGTATAATTACTCTTCGGGCCAATTACTATGCCAAACATTAGAAACGTTGCTATCATCGCTCACGTAGACCACGGAAAGACTACTCTCGTGGACTCTCTCCTTACCCAAACCATGACCAAAATGGACAAAGATCTCGTGGGTACCGATTTAATCATGGATTCTAATGAATTAGAAAAGGAAAGAGGAATAACAATTTTCTCCAAGAACGCCTCAGTTAAATGGAATGACACCAAAATCAACATCATCGATACTCCCGGCCACGCTGATTTCGGTGGGGAAGTAGAGCGTGTTTTGAAAATGGCCGATGGCTGTCTTCTCCTGATCGATGCCAAAGAAGGTCCAATGCCTCAAACCAGATTTGTACTTAAGCAGGCTCTTAAAATGGGACTTAAAATCATTGTGGTAGTGAACAAAATTGACCGCCCTGACGCCCGAATCGAATACGTATTAAATAAAGCTTTCGATTTATTTATAGATCTGGGCGCCGACGAAGAATCAGCCTATTTCCCCGTTATCTACTCCTCCGGAAAATTAGGTAAAGCCGGCCTTGAGCCTGATATCAACACAATGTCTGATATAACTCCAATTTTTGAAGCCATCATGAAAGAAATTCCCGAACCAAGTGGTGATCCTGAAAAGCCACTACAGCTTTTGATCTCTAATATTAGTGGTGACAATTTCAAAGGCCGAATCGGTATGGGCAGAATCGAAAACGGAAAAATCGCCGCCAACGCTGAAATAATGCACATCAATCGTGAAGGAATCCAAAAAAGATTCCGCATTTCTTCATTAATGAGCTTTGAAGGTTTAGGGAGAATTGATATCAAAGAAGCCGCAGCCGGTGATATTGTCGCGATTTCCGGAATCCCTGATGTAACTATCGGTGAAACAATCGCCGATATTGAAAATCCTGTCGCCTTGCCTCTTTTAGATATTGAAGAACCGACGATCAGAATGTTAATCAGTGTTAATACTTCTCCTTTTGCTGGACGCGAAGGTGAATACAAAACCACCCGCCAAATCCAGGAACGCCTTTATAAAGAACTCGAAACCGACGTAGCTCTAAGAGTTGAAAACGGTCAAAACACTGACTGGATTGTCTCCGGCCGTGGTGAGCTCCACCTGGCGATTCTTATCGAACGAATGCGTCGCGAAGGTTACGAATTCCAGGTCTCAAGACCACAAGTCATCACTAAAGTAGAAAATGGTACTACAATGGCTCCATATGAGCGCGTGTATATTGAAACTCCAGAGCAATTCTCGGGAACAGTTATCCAAAAATTAGGCTTAAGACACGGCCAGCTAATCAACATGAAAAATGAAGGCGGAATAATCGATCTGGAATACGTCATCCCTACTCGTGAACTATTCGGATTCAGATCACAATTCATTACTGACACTAAGGGCTTAGGAATCATCAACACTATCTTCGAAGAATTCCGCCCCGACAGCGGAGCCAATTTCTCAAGAGACAGCGGTTCTTTAGTTGTTCATGAAACCGGCACCACAAAAATGTTCGGCTTAGTCGCAGTTCAAAGCAGAGGAACACTGTTCATCGCTCCCGGAACCGCAGTTTATAAA